>Ga0160452_100406_pt1 | contig 33664 bp, 22 predicted proteins | sample HID1971I_E6MG_FD_108230 | JGI IMG/M metagenome (GOLD analysis project Ga0160452, IMG submission 108230) | Enriched millipede-associated microbial communities from UW Madison campus, WI, USA - HID1971I_E6 MG | ecosystem: Host-associated > Arthropoda: Insects > Digestive system > Unclassified ...
CCGAGCAGCTTGCCCATCGTCAGCAGTGATTCGCGCCACTGATTGGGTGCATCCTCGCCGAAGACATATGTTGGCGCGATTGCGGAGAAGCTATCGTATTTGCCCTCGGAGGCGTAATTGGGGAAGCCTAGCACGATCAGGTCGGGCTGCGCCGCGAGCGCCGCCTCGAAGCTGATCGCGCTCGTATCGATCGGCGGCAGATCGCCGATGTACGGGCTGAGGTATTGGAGCGAGAACGTACCGATCACCGTCTGCATCACCGGCTTTACCCCGAGCGCCGCCAGATAGTCTTCCATATAGAGCGCGATGACCCGCTCGGGCTCAGCCGGCGCTTCAATAGTGCCCATGGCATGCTCGAATGTTCGGGTGGCCGAGGTGCTCTCCTCGGCGGCTGTCGCATTGTCCGATGGAGCGTTCTCTGAGTCTGACGCCCCGTTGCCGGCTTGCGAGCCCTGCGTTTCTGCCGGCGCAGCATCATTATTCGCAGGCACTGCTCCACATGCACTCAGGATGAGTGCGACGAGCAGGATAAGAGCGGGCACAGTGCGACGTTTTCTGGTATTCATGGATGCATCCCCTTCTTCGATAAAGATAATCATTTTCATTTACATTGTATAGGGATGGCTTGGCTTAGTTCCATAGCGGATTGTTTGATTTCTTTTATACGATTGTCAGCCGCCGCTCTTGACGCTGAGAAGAAGCTATCGCCCAAGCGTCGGAGCCACCAGCGCGCCGAGCAACTACCGATCGATCGTCGGAGCCAGCGCGGCGAGCAGCATCTCGATCTTGCGCGTGTGCGCGAGCACGCCAAAGGACATCCAGACATCGGTCGTCTGGATGTAGACGCGCCGATGCCGCACTGCAGCCAGACGAAGCCAGGCGGGCGAGGTCATCAGCGCCTCGGCTTGGCCGGCCTGGCCGTCATCAATGACGAGGATGAGATGGTCGGCCTCCAGCAAGGCCAGCGCCTCCGGGGCGATCGGGATGACCGGCGTCTGATGCTTGGCGATCCACTCTTGGAGCAATGGCGGCATAGACAGGCGCAGATCCTCATAGAGCACCGGTCCGACATAACCGCCGGCTGCGCCATACACGCAGAGACCCTGCTTGAGGTGGATGCGCAAAAAGGCCACCGTCTGCCGTCCGAGCACCCGGGAGAGCTGCGCTCTAGCCATGCGGGCTGTCTGCTCGTAGCTGGCCACTGCCTGCTCGGCCGTCTCCGCTCGTCCCACTAGCTCGCCGACCTGTCGCAAGGTCGCGCGCCAGTCTGCTTCGGCCTGCTGGAATACATAAGTAGGCGCAATCGCGGCGAACTGCTCATAGCGCCCGTCCGCAGCGAAGCTGGAGAAGCCGAGCAGGATCCGCTCCGGCCGCAGCTGCCGCAGCCGCTCGAAGTCGGGATGCGCGACATCCCAATGCTCGACATCGCCGAGCTTGGACGCCAGATAACGCTGATAATACCCCGACCTGGCGTATTGCAATGGCGGCGTGATGCCGAGCGCAGCCAGATGATCCTCGAGGAACAGGCCGACGACCGACTCTGGCGCATCCACGATAGGGAGCTGAGGGAGCAAGTGCCGGGTATACAGCTCGGAGCTGGCCAGCTTGCGCGAGCGGCTGCGCTTGACATAGGTGCTCGGCGGCAGTCCTGTGATCTGCTTGAAGCGGCTGCTGAAATAAAACTCGCTGCTGTAGCCGACCGTCTGGGCAATCTCGCGCAGCGGCGCCTCGGAGGTCAGCAGCAGCTCTTTGGCATGACGGACGCGAATCTCCGCCAGCATGTCCATCGGGCTTTTGCCGGTTCGCTTGCGGAAGGCCGACGAGAAATAACCCGGACTCATCCGCGCCCGCTCTGCCAGCAGCTCGCGCGTCAGGTCTTGCTCATAGGCTTGCTCCATATAGTCGATCACACGCTGCAGCGCGTGATCCTTATCCGGCTTCGCAGGGGCTTGTTCGATCTGGCGCCATACTTGCTCCAGGATGTCCAGGAACATGCGCTGCCTTCGGAATTGCTGCAGCGGCCCGGCTTGGCCTCTCGTCTCATAGAGCTCTGCGAGGCTGGCCGCTATAGCTGGCGGCTCGTACCAGTAAACCTCGCCGCAGTAGCCAAAGCTGGCGCCCTCGCGGCGCAGCGCAGGCTCGTTGGCCGCAAATCCGCTGATCCGTACCGCATCGAAGGCAAGCGCGAAGCCTTGCAACGGCGTCGGAGACTCGTGCCGGAGGCTGTATCGCCGATCCGGCGTCATAATATAGCAGCTGTCGCGGTGCAGCGGCGTCTGCTCGCCATTCGCTTCGAGTATGCCGCTTCCAGCTGTAATATAGAGCAGCAGATGCGTCCGGGACAGCTGGCTGCCGGCATCCAACGGTCCTAGCTGGCGCACATCCAGCAGCGTGAACATAAGCGGCGCTTCCAACAGCGAGGGGGTATGCATAGTCCGATCTCTCCTTCTTGGAGGGAAATGTCGACGAATGTCGGTTGTTTACCAGCATAATCGTTTGGTTGTGTTGAGGCAATAAGGAACGAATGGGAGATGAGTGGAAGCGATATTCCCATATAGGGAAAGATGGATTAAAATGGATGAAGGGAAAAAGGAGGAATGGTATATGGAACTGAAAGTAGAGAGAGAACAAATGTCGTCGGTTATGCCGCGAATGACGGAGTGGGAGCAGTTGTTGACGCTTGTCGTCGAGGACGGCGCGTCGATCGGCTTTTTGCCGCCCTTGTCCACGGGAGAGGCCAGAGCCTACTGGGAGGGAGTAGAGGGGCCGGAGATCGTACTATTGGCGGCGTATATCGAAGACAGACTCGTCGGCTCGGTCCAGCTCCATCTATGCGGCAAGCCGAACGGCAGCCATCGGGCTGAGATCGCCAAGCTGATGACCCGCCCAGACTACCGCCGGCGCGGGGTCGCTCGTCGTCTGATGCAGCACGCGGAAGCTTATGCCGCAAGCCAGGCGCGCTCGCTGCTGGTGCTGGATACGCGGGAGGGCGATCCGTCCAATACGCTATACCTATCGCTTGGATATGTACGAGCCGGCAGCATCCCTGACTATGCCCGGTCGGCGGACGGCGCGCTGGCTGCGACGGTGTTCTACTACAAGCGGCTCGATACAGCAGAGTTGGCAGGCGCTTAAGCAAGCCTGCGGCTGTCCCAGCTTGATGCCGCGCTCACCCGCTGCTAGTCGAATTCCTCCAGCACCTTGGAGCGATCCCCGTACACCTTATCCAGATGCCGTTCGCCCCAATGACATAAGTGGTCCAGGGCAGGCTTCAACTCCCAACCGTAGGGGGTGAGCTCATATTCGACTTTCGGCGGAATCTCATTGTACACCTTGCGCGCGATAATCTCGTCTTTTTCCAGGCCCCTCAGCTGCGTGGTGAGCATTTTTTGCGTAATGTCGGGAATGAGCCGTCGAAGCTCGGATGTCCGTTTCCGTCCTGTCATCAGATGGTAGAGGATCAAGGGCTTCCATTTGCCTCCCATCACCTCGAGTGCCGCTTCCACGCCTACGTTGTATTTTTTTTGAGCGCCGATTTTCCTTCCCTCGGTCATGGCTTAGCCCTCCGCTTCATCGCTTCTATGTGAAGGAACTTTCAGGTTCCTATCGTACTTTCAGCTTCCTATCGCACTTGAAAGTGCGTACTTCTTCATTCGTCGATTCCTGCTTATAATAGCATTCAGCCGCACAGGATGGCTACTCATCAACGAGGAGAAAGGCGTGAAGCTACATTATGAACGTATTGATCATTGTATCGCATCCAAGAAGGGATTCCTTGACGTTCCAAGCGGCGGAGCGCTTCGCCCAAGGCCTGACCGATGCCGGTCATAGCTATGAAATGCTGGATCTGCATGGGATCGGCTTTGACCCGCTGCTGCGAGGCGTGGATGAGCCGGATTTGACGGTCGACGAGCAGCGTTTCTCACCTGAGGTGGAGCGGGAGATCGCAAGGATGAAGGCGCATGATGCGCTGGCATTTGTATTCCCGATCTGGTGGTGGCATCTGCCGGCGATGCTAAAAGGTTACGTGGATCGCGTGTTGAACAACGGATTCGCTTACGGCGCGAATCAGCTGCATCATCGGCATGCGCTATGGCTTGGGCTGGCTGGCGTCTCGGAGGCGCAGATGAAGAAACGCAACTATGATCAAACGATCGCGCATTTGCTGAACATTGGCATTGCTGATTATTGCGGCCTTTCGAGCTCGAAGGTGGAGTTTTTGTACGAGACGCAAGATGTGCCGCCCGAGCATTACGAGCGCTTGCTGCATCAGGCCTACACCTCGGGCTTGCACTATGCCACAGCGCTTACGAACGAGACGTCGATTTGAGACCATGAATGCCCCTCTCCTCGTAACGGGGATCGGAACGTTATTACAGGGAGCGCACGACTAGCTAAACGGGTATGCTCGTCGTATATACTTCCTTCGGGGTATGGCATCGCCGCCTCGTTCGCTGTATCGTGGAGTTACTGCCATGTGCGTAGGACAACAGGGTGGACAATCGGCGCAACCGGAGGAGAACAGCGAGCATGAGGAGATGGCGTTATCTAGGCTTAATGGTGATGGTGGCCGCACTGGCGGCGGGTATGTTCGGCGGGATATGGAGGGATACGGTCGAGGCGTTGGCCAGCAAGCCCGTAGCGAAGTATGTATCGCCGGAGCGTATCGAATTCGTCAGCTACAGCACATCGTGGGATCAGAAGAAGCTGCAGGCGCTCTACAAGGAGCTAATGAAAAATAAGCATGGCGAGGAGCTTGCCTATCTGGGCAAGGTCGTCTTGTCCGACGAGTCCGGGGACGAGGAGCTGGGCGTCGCCAACATGAGCTATTCATGGACGGAGGACGACATGTCCGACCTCTACATGGACGAGCCGACGGAGATCGTCTTGTACGGGGCGGACGATTATACGACGGTCGAGAGTATGGCGACGACGTTGAGCCACGAGTATGGCCATCATTTTACGTATTATTGGCTCATCAAGGAAGAGCGCAAGCTCCCGAGCTACCCGACGACAAAATGGGCCTCGCTGCGCGGCATCAAAGGCCAGCCGGTGTTGTTCACGGACGATACCGACGCCCCGGATTACTCGCACTATTGGGATGCAAGCGAGATTATGGCGGATGACTACATGGCGTTGTTCGGCTCGCCGACGGCCAAGCTGCGGATGGTCGACTCGTTGCGGACAGAGGATGGCATCGGATTCTATGGGGAGATCGAAAACGAGGAGCTGGTGCCGGTCATGACGCTCGCGGCGGTGCGCAACTACTGGCTGAAGCTGAGCGGCATCAAGGACCCGCTGCCGCTCGTCCTCAAGGAGCCGAAGCTGAAGCGGATCGAGACGATCAAGAAAAAGGACGGCAGCGTCGATCACAAGCTGATCTACGAAGCTGCCTCGACCACGGCGGAGGTGGCGGCAAGGCTGCAATACATCGTGTACTGGGAAAACGAGGAGGAGGAGCTCTTCGACTTCACGGCGATGACGACAGGCAAGCAAGCGATCCTCGTGCCCGGCGGACTGCCCGAGACCGAGCTGACGCTGAAGGTGTATGCGTATGACCCCAAGACCAAGCAATATGTGTACGCGAGACCGGTCGTCTACGACCTGACCGATCCTTATGCCCCTGCGCTGGCTGGTCCGTACGCCAAGGCGGGGTAGGCGACGCCTGGTCTGGCCGGACTTGGGGCAAGCCCGTCAAGCACGCTCGCTGCCTCCGATACAGCAAGCGTCGCGTGTCGGCAGGTAAACGGAGGTATAGCGTGTACGACATCGTGGCGGCGGCGACGCACCGACTCTATCGTAACGGTCATTTTTGCAGCTTACAACTGTTCTGAGCATCCGGCCTGCCACCTAACGGACAGATGTGCATCTTAGACACCGCAAAGAGCCGGGAAATGCGGATTTCTCCCGGCTAAGCGTCCGATCTGACCGTTAGATTCGCCAAAGGGGCGGTTTTGCCCGCTAAGCGTCATATTTGTCCATTAGGGCCGTCCCAAAGGGGCGGCTCTTGTGGCAGCAATGCCGCCCTCCCTCCAACGTCACCCTCAGCGCTGTCCCCGCGCCATGCGCGTTCCCCCGCGCCATGCGCGTTCCCCCGCGCCATGCGCGTTCCCCCGCGCCATGCGCGTTCCCCCGCGCCATGCGCGTTCCCCCGCGCCATGCGCGTTCCCCCGCGCCATGCGCGTTCCCCGCGCCATGCGCGCACCCCGCGCCATGCGCGCACCCCGCGCCATGCGCGCTCCCCGCGCCATGCGCGCTCCCCGCGCCATGCGCGCTCCCCGCGCCATGCGCGCTCCCCGCGCCATGCGCGCTCCCCGCGCCATGCGCGCTCCCCCGCAGCGTCGCTGCTAGTCCGTCACAGCGGTCAGTGCCGCTGCAACAGCTTCAGCTCCTTGGCCTGTTCGATGGCCTTGATGCGGCGATTGACCTTTAGCTTGGCGAAGATGTTTTTGACATGCACCTTGACGGTACCGACTGCGATGACGAGACGCTCGGCGATCTCCTTGTTGGAGAGACCGGCCGCGAGCAGGGCGAGCACCTCCAGCTCCCGCTCCGTCAGCGGCTCCTCCATCGGGGGAGCTGCAGCCTCCATCTCATCCTCCGGTCCGCTCGGGGTCGGAGCCGGGGCGCTCTGGAGCGCGCATAGCATCAAGCCCTGCGATGCCATAGCGAGCAGCATGGCCAGGCGCTCCGGAGCGAATACGCCGGCAGCCAGACGATTCTCCAGATAGAGCACCCCCAGCATGATGCCGTGGACGGTGACAGGGATGCATAGCGCAGACTGCGGCCGCCTCTGGTGGATATACGGATTATGGATGAGCCAGCTCTCTTCCTCGCCGCCGTAGTGGACCTGCTCCTGCGTGCGGGAGACATAGCGAATGAGGCCTTCGGGCAGCGAGACGCTATCGGTCAGCTGTACGGGCAGCGTGGGGAGGGACGTCTCGCCATCCGCATAGGCCTGAACGTAGAGCATATCGCGGCTCTCGGTCACGAGCGCGCCTTTGCTGGCGCCTGCGTAGTGCAGGATGCTGTCCATGATGCTCCCGAGCACGGAGTCGGGGTCCATCCGTCCCGAGACCGTCCGGGGCGTCGTCAGCAGCGCAGCCAGATCGCCGTCGTCAAAGGCGAGCGACTCGCCGGGAGCGCGCTTCGTCGCCGCTGCGCTGCGGCTGGCGGGCGACCTGTGGTCCGCGTCAGCCGGCTCGCGCTCGTACGGCATCTCGGCCAGCTCCAGCTGCTGCATGGCCTGCAGCCGCTCCTCGATCTGACGCGTCTTGAGCGGCAGCTCCCAGCGCCGATATCCCTCCAGCGCCAGCTGCAGATAATGGACGGTCGAGGCTCGCCTGTCCCTGGCCTCGTAGCAATCTGCAGCCAGCTCGCCCGCCAGCGCGAGGATGCGGAAGTCGTCCTGCTCGCGCGCCTCCCGGATCGCTGCGTCGTAGGCATGCTCGGCCGCCTCGCTCGTCCCTGCGGCGCGGGCCGCCTCCGCCTCGAGCAGCAGCGCGCGGGCGTGGAAGTGCTCGGGGCTGCTGCGGCTCCAATCGCGGAAGCGTCGGAGCGTGCGCGCGAGCCGCTTGGCGGCATCCGATCGGTTGCCCGGCGAGGCGGTCAGCCGAGTCCGCGCCAGCGCTTCGTAGAACAGAAGCTCGGGCAAGTGAGGCAGATGAGTCGCATAAGCCTCGTAGCCTGTCGTCCGCTCCGCCCAACGACTCGCCTCCTCGTAGCGTCCGAGGAAATAATAGAGCTGGGTTTTGTACGTTCCGTATTGGAACAGCGTCGTCGCCGCCGTCTCTTCCTGACGGATGCGCTCGAGGAATGCCGCCTCCTCGAAGTCCGGTCCGCCCAGGGCGTCCGGCGCCGCTGTCCGCTCCTGCAGTGCGAGCAGCAGCTGCTGGTACAGATAGAAGTTCTGCCGGACGAACTCGTCCTTGGTCGTATCGAGCACCGTCATGTAGTCGGCGATCGTCCGGGCCAGCTCGCTCAGCGGGGCGCGTGTGTACAGCGTGTTGACATGTGCGCCCATAGCATAGCTCGCGAAGACGTAATCTCCGGCGTCCATGCCGGCGCGCAGCGCCTTCGCCAGATAGGTCTCGCCTTCGCGAGCGCTGCCGGCCAACGGACAGAGGACGCCGCCGAAGATCGTATACGTCTTGCTCGTCACCGAGGCGATCTTGTAGCGCTCCGACAGCAGGACGCCGATCTTGCCCAGGGCGTAGCCGCTGTCGAGCTCGCCCCATTCGATGCCCAGGATCATGCCATAGGCGGTATAGACGGCGGCGGACACCGGCGAGTTGCCGTAGCGCAGCGAGAGCTGGATGGCGCGGCAGACGAGCAGGAAGAACACCTTTTTGTCTGTGAAGAACGTCGACGGGATGATCGCAAAGATGAGATTCATCGCCGCCACCCGCCGTTTGTCCGACATCTCCTGCAAGTCCAGCAGCCGCTCGTAGCGACGTCCGAGCAGCCGCTCGATCCGCAGCTTCTCCATCAAGAGCGCGAAGCGCCCGGGGGTGGGCGAGATGATGATGTGGAGCTTCTCCAGACACTGCAGGCCAAGCGTCGTCCCTTCCGCATACTTGCCCTGATTGATCAGCTGCATGATGCGGATCATCTGCACGCGGCTCCACTCGACGGGGTTGCGGGCGCGCACGAGCACATGCCGTATGTCTTGCTCGTACTGCCGATGATGGCCGCACAGATATTCGGCCTCCGTCTTCTCGGCCAGCAGCTCAAAGCACAGCTCGAATGCTTCCTCCCAGTCCTCAGGCGACAACAGCTCGACGCCCCTGGAGAAATAACCCAAGGCGACATCGTGAGCGGACGTCGCCTTGGCCAGACAGCCCGCCTCGAGATTGCGTGCGGCGAGCTGCCGCAGCTCGCGCTTGTCGCCGATCTGCGTCGATCCTTGATTCAGATGATTGACCTCGTCGAACAACCGCTCCTCCGACTCGGAGGCTGTCGCGGCCAGACTTCGGCCGAGCCGGAGATGGAGCTGCTGCTTCGCCGGATCGTCGATCAGCCGATAGATCCGCTTCTGGAAGCTGTCGTGCGCGAAGCGGAGCCGGCCGAGCTCCTCCGGCACGAGCAGCCCCTCATCCGCCAGCGCTGTCCAATCGGCTGCGCTGGCGGCAGCCGAGCGTCCCATCGCTGCAGCGATCCACTGCGGATCGAAGACGCTGCCTGCGCAAGCGGCAGCCTGCAGCAGCGTCATGGCGGCAGGCGAGAGGCGGCGAAGCCGATGCTCGATCAGCTCGTGGATGGCGTACCTGGGCAGCCGCTCCACGAGTTGGCCGATGTTCCACTGCCAAGCCTGTTGCTCGCGGTTATACAGCAGACTGCGGTCATCTTGCAGACGGAGCAGCAGCTGCTTGAGGTGGAACGGATTGCCGCGGGACTGGGAGTGGAGCAGCTCTGTCAGCGGCAGCGTCGTCCCGACGGATGCGCCCAAGCTCTCCCTGACGATCCGATCCGACTGGTCCAGCTCCAGCGGCTGCAATACGAGATGGCGGACGAGCGCCTGATCGGCTACGCTGCCGTCCGTCTCGAAGCCAGGCAGCAGCGCCCGATCGGTCTCCGAAGGACGATACGCGCACACGAACAGGAAGTACTGGCTCTCGGGGTCGGAGAGCAGGGAGCGCAGCAGCTCCAGCGAGGACGCGTCGGCCCACTGCAGATCGTCGATGAACAGCACGATCGGATGCTCTCGCGTGGCGAGCGCTTGAGCCAGCTTGCGGAAGGCATAGACGAACCGCGTCTTCGACTCGCTCGTCGGCAGCTCCCCCGCGTCTGCGGCAGGCGGCGTACCGAGCAGCAGCCCAGCCTCGGGGATCATCGCGGCGATGAGCGCGGCATTGGAGCCGAGCGCGCGCTGCAGCTTGTGCCGCCACTGATCGGAGCGCGCCTTGCGCTCGCCGAGCAGATGACGGAGCAGCCCGCGGAACGCCTGGATGATCGGGAGGTAGGGGCTCTGCGTCGGCAACTGCTCGAACTTGCCCGTGATGTAGTAGAAGGGCGCGCTTGGCGGCTGTCTGCGGAACGCCTCCTCCATCAGGCTGGTCTTGCCGATGCCGGCGTCGCCGGCAATGTAGACGACCTCGGTCGAGCCGAGGCACGCCGCGTAGAACGCCTCGGTCAGCGTCGTCATCTCCCGCTCTCTGCCGTGAAAGCCCGGCAGGGCGACCTCTGCGGCGTCGGAGCGTCCGTACTTGTCGAGATCGGCGATCAATAGGGCTGCATGGGGATAGCGGCGATCCGGATGCTTGGCTAGCAGCTTGAGCACGATCGCCTCCAGGCCGGCGGGGACGGCAGCGTCGCCCTCGGTCATGGGCGGAGGGCTCTGGGTCAGATGCAGATAGATCCATTGCAGCGGATGGTCGGCGGTAAAAGGCGGGCGTCCGGTCAGGAGCTCGTAGTACAGGACGCCGAGCGCGTAGAGATCGCTGCGTTCGTCGGTTGTCCGCTGCATCCGTCCGGTCTGCTCGGGCGCGCAATAGAGGAGGTCGTGCCGCAGGCTGCCGTTGTTCCTTGGCCCTGTCGCCGGCGCGGCTGCAGCCAGGTCACCCAACGCCTGACCGTCTGTGCGCTCGTCTGTCGTGAAGGAAGCGCTGGTCGCGCCGTCCGGTCCGACCTCGATTCGGATCGTATCCGGCCGCAGCGCCAGATGCAGGCGCTGCTGACGGTGCAGGTTCTCGACGGCGACCGCGACGGCCCGGGCGAGCGGCAGGAAGCGCTCCGCAGGCATCGCGCCTTGCTCGTTCATGATGATTCTCAGTGTCTTGCCTGTTGCTTGCATATCGTAACACCTCTAGCTCTTTGGTTGCCTCTTACACCAGTATACTCGATCGGACGCATCGCTTGCTCTTACAACTTTCGCCTATTCGCCGGTTGCGAAGGCCAGCGTAAAGCCGATGAGCAGCAGGACGATCGGAAGAGCGTTGACGACATAGATGAAGCGATACCAGCGCTTCTTGTACGCGACCCAGGCGAGAGCAATCGCGCCAACGACGAGATAAGGATAGGCGAGGATCGCATAGTACAACGCCCACAGCGTCCAGAGACTGTCCGCGCCCGGCGAGTCGAACAGCATGCCGGAGAATAGATAGAGGATGTACCAGATGGGCAGAGAGAGGAGGTAGAGTCCGTGGGCGAACCAGTTGAAGATTGCTGCGGTCTTCTGGCCGGCGGACTTTTGGCTCATAACGGACATGGATAACGGGGCCCCTTCTTGGATCGGATAGTTAAGCTACAGCTATCATAGGGCGCGAGGGGGGAGATCGCCATACCTCTTTTGGGGTAATCCGACGCGCGCGTATCTCTCAGACCGGCGCAAAATACCTCTGCCGAGGTATAGCGCTCCTGAGAGGTCTGCATTATGGTGAAGTGCAAGGGAGTATTGTCAGACCAAAAATGATTCGGAAAGCGCAGGTGGGTCCATTGGTTGCTGCACTGATCGCCTTCAGCTCGGTGATGCTGCTGGGCGTGGTCATCTATGGGACAGCCTGGTGGCAAGGGCCAGGCATCAGTATCCGATTCACAAAATGGTTTTTTGGCCTCTTTTTGGCGGCTGCGGCGGTTACCGGGATGTTGACCTTTGTCGGCATCCTCTCCATTTAGTCTGACCATCTAACGAGAGGGAACGGTGGATATGTACAACGCATTCATAGCTTTCATTGCAATTCTTATTTTGGGCGGCGTCATCTTCTGGACGGTCTGGTGGCAGCAGGGAGCGAATCTCTCCTGGCGCTTCACCAAGTGGTACTTCCTGGTCTTCCTGGCGGCGGCCATCATCGTTGGCATCGCTACGTATGCAGGCGCGATCCAATTTTGACAGCTTGAGTGCAAACGGTGGACAGTCGTCTGCCCCACTACTAGTGGGCAGCACCGCCTGACGTATCCTTTATTCCGCTAACCGGTAATTAACGCACCTGGCTAGCGGCCGTTGCCTGCCTGAGCCGCCGAAGTCATGAATAAAGCGCACCAAACCCGAATGTAAGGCCATCCTCCGGATGGCCTGTTCGTGTCTATACTGGAGATGCGTCAAACATCGAAGCATAGGGGGACATGAACATATGAAAGCGCGCACATCCTGGATGACCAAAAGCTCGGCGGCCTTGCTCGTCGCTGTCATGCTGGGCACAGCCTGCTCCAGCGGCCCGGCCAATACGCCGCCGCCCGCGAATACCGGGGGAGAGCAAGGGACCAATACCGGGACCAACAAAGGGGCAGAGACGCCGCCGCCCGAGATCAAGGAGGCGACCATCGAGTTCTGGCATGCCTATGGCGAGGGCGAGGAGAAGGTGCTGTTGGAGGAGGTGCTGCCGAAGTTCAAGGAGCAGTACCCGCATCTGACGGTCAATCCGACTCGGATGCCGACCGAGAATCTGGAGCAGCAGGTCATCACTGCCGTCGCGGGCAACGTCGCGCCGGACATCATGCGGATGGACAATACATGGATTCCGAAGTTCGCCCGCGAGCAGGCGCTGCAGCCGGTCGACGGCTTCCCGGACTTCGCTGCGCTCAAGGACGCTTCCTTCGAAGCGCCGATGTCGACCAACTACTACGACGGCCAGTACTACGGCGTGCCGCTCGATACCAATACGAAGATCGCGATCTATAACAAGGAGCTGCTGGCGGAGGCCGGCGCGACCGAGCCGCCGCAGACGATGGAGGAGCTGGCCGAGCTGGCGCGAGCGCTTAAGCAGAAGGACCCCGGCAAGTTCGGCATTACGATCGGCGGCGTCGACGCCTGGAATATGCCGCCGTGGTTCTGGTCGCTGGGCGGCCGCATCACCGACGACGAGTACACCAAGGCGAGCGGCTATCTGAACAGCCCCGAGAGCGTCCAGGCGCTCGAGACGATCATCGGCTGGCATGAAGAGGGGCTGCTGGCGCCGCCGATCCTGGCCGGACAGCCGGGTACCTGGGAAGGACTGCGCGGCGAGGAAGGCACGCCCGCGACCTATATGATGATCAATGACGGACCATGGTTTTTCAGCATCCTGGGCGACGCCGTCGCCGAGACGATGATCCCGGCCAAGATGCCGAGCGGCCCGGACGGCCAGAGCCACTCGGTCATCGGCGGGCAGAACCTCGTCCTCTTCCGCGGGGCCAAGGAGCCGGACGCCGCCTGGCAGTTCGCCCAATTCATGTCGAGCGAGGAGATCCAGGTGCTGATGGCGGTCAAGACCGGCGCGATCCCGACTAACCGGAAGGCAGCGCAATCAGAGGAGCTGAAGGCGATCCCGTATCTGCAAGCGTACGTCGACGAGCTGGAGACGGCGCTGGCGCGCACGCCAAGCGCCGAGTGGGATAAGATCAGCCAGGCGTTCCAGGCAGCCTTCGAGGCAGCCCTGCGCGGGCAGGCGACGCCGCAGGATGCGCTCGATGCCGCTGCCGCCGAGATTGACGGCTACTTGTCGCGCTAATGAGGAGAGCTATCCGCCAATACGTCCAAGTCGCGCCCTATCTGACGCTGGGCGTGCTGCTGACCGCCGTGTTCGTGCTGTACCCGCTGGTCAAGGGCATCTACATCAGTTTCTTCGAGTACAAGGTGCTGGCGCCGGAGCTGAGCCTGTTCGTCGGCTTCGACAACTACGCGCGCGCGCTTCAGGACCCCAAGGTGCTGATCGCGCTGCGCAATACGGTACTGTTTGCCCTCGTTACCGTACCTGGCCAATGGCTGCTCGGCGTCATCGTTGCGATGATGGTCAATTTGCGGACGATTCGCTTCAAGCTGTTTTTCCGCTTCGTCTACTATCTGCCGGTCATCAGCTCGTGGATCGTCGTCTCGTATCTGTTCAAGTATCTGTTCTCCGACAGCGCCAGCGGCATGGTCAACTATCTGCTCGTCGAGCTGATCCCTGTGCTGCCTGCGCCGGTCAACTGGCTGCAACAGACGTGGACGGCTAACCTCGTCGTCTGGGTCGTGAGCATCTGGAAGGGGATCGGCTGGGTGATGATCATGTACCTGGCAGCGCTGCAGTCGGTGCCCAAGTCGCTCTATGAGGCAGCGTCGATCGACGGCGCCAAGGGCGTCCGCACCTTCATCCACATCACGCTGCCGCTCATGAAGCCGATGACGACGTATGTGCTGATCAATCTGATCATCGGCTCGTTCCAGGCGTTTATCCAGGTGTTCCTCATCACTGAGGGCGGACCGATGGATTCGACGCATCTGCTGAGCACGTATATGTTCCGGCATGCGTTTCAGTTTTTCGACTTTGGCTACGCCTCGGCGATCAGTGTCATGATGGGGCTGATGATCTTCGTCCTGACCTATAGCCAGCAGCGTACATTCGGCAAGGATCGTATCGAATATTAGACCCCGGCCCGTCCGAGCGCGCGGAGGCGGCGAGCGGACGGGCGGGGCTCTCTCGGAAGGAGCAAGTCACGATGGCCAAATGGTCCACAGGGATCGTCCATGCGCTGCTGGTGCTGGGCATCTTCGTCGTCATCGGCCCATTCATCTATATGGTCATGACCTCGCTGACGACCGACAACTTCAGCTTGCCCAGTCCGACCAAGCTGCTGCATGCCGACAAGACGCTGGTCAACTACTCGGATGCGTGGTCCAAAAACAACTTTTCGCGATATTTCCTAAACAGTATGTTTGTCTCGAGCGTGACGATGGTGCTGTCGCTGTCGCTGGCGGCCTCGACGGCATACGCCTTCGCCAGGTTCCAGTTCCCGGGCAAGGAGTTTCTGTTCAAGCTGTTCCTGTTCACGATGTTCGTGCCGGCGATCCTCAACATCATCCCGCAGTTCACCGTCATCCAGGCGGTCAACCTCGTCGACACGTACCCGGGACTGATCCTGCTCTACATCGGCTCGGGCGTGGTGGGGAGCACGTTTTTCCTGCGGGGCTTCTTCGAGCGGATCCCGATCGAGCTGGAGGAGTCGATCGTCATCGACGGCGGCAGCCGCTGGACGATGTTCTACACGATCTATATCCCGCTGTCGCTGCCGGCGATCGGCACGCTTGGCATCTTCGCGTTCTCCGGGACGTGGGATGAGTTTATCGTCGCGCTGACGATCATCAAGACAGAGATCAATCGGACGCTGCCGATCGCGCTGCAGCTGTTCCGCGGACAGTATGCGACCTACTACGGTCTGTTCTTCGCGGCGTCGATCATCGCGCTGCTGCCGATCCTGATCATCTTCACGGTGTTCCAACGGCAATTCGTCAATCCCAATGTTACCGAAGGCGGTGTCAAAGGCTAATGAGCAGCATTCAACTACAAGCAGACAAGGCGATGTACCGCCCTGGAGAAAAGATACAGATCGAGATGACGTTGCCCTCGTCGATCAAGGGCGCGTGGCGCGGCGATTGGGTCGTCATGGATCTCGAGCAGCCGGTGCGTCGCGGCGAGTGGACGGGAGGGGAGGCAGGAGAAGGAGGATCTGGCCTCCCTGCATCTCGCGACAGTCGCGACGAGACGGCTGCGTCGATAGCGGCTCCTGTCCGCTCAGCCACGGAGCCGACGACGCAGACGCTGGCGCTGGAGCCGATCCCGGAGGGGAGCGGCGCTTACGGGCTGTTCGTCACGGTACGAGACGAGGCGGGAGGGGAGTGGCGCGGCGAGATCGCCTTTGACGTCGCCGAGCACTGGCGCGAAGCGCCGCGCTACGGCTTCCTGAGCGACTTCGCGCCCGGCGATGTCGACGACAGCGACCTGGCGTTCCTGCGGCGGCATCATATTAACATCGTCCAGTTCTACGACTGGATGTATCGGCATGACCAGCTCGTGCCGGACGCCGAGGACGAATTCACCGAGCCGCTCGGCCGCCGCATCTCGCTTGCTGTCGTCAGCCGCAAGATCCGCGGGCTGGAGGCGGGCGGCATGGCGGCGATGGCCTATGCGGCCGTCTACGCCAGCCTGTCCGACTACGCCGAGGCGCACCCGGAGCAGCTCCTGTACAACAACGGCGGCGAGCCGTACAAGCTGGGCGACTATTATCACATCATGGACATCTCGCCGGACTCGGCATGGACGCCGCATATCCTCTCCGAGTTCGCCAAGGTGATCGACTACGGCTTCCACGGTTTGCATCTCGATCAGTACGGCTTCCCCAAGCAGGCGATCCGCCGCGTCGGCGGCCGCGAGGAGGTTGTGCGGCTGCGGGAGAGCTATCCGTCCTTTATCGCTCAGACGCGAGAGGCGCTGCCTTCAGCGGGGTTAATCTTTAACAACGTGAGCAGTTATCCAGTGCATACGACGGCAAACGCGCCGCAGGACGCGATGTATATCGAGGTGTGGGACCCGGTGGCGACGCTTGAGCAGCTCAAGGAGAATATCGACCGCGCCCGCGAGCTGTCGGGCAAGCAGGTCATCCTCGCCGCCTATCTGCCGTGCTTCCAGTCGGGTAGCGGCGTGCCGCAGCAGGAGGCCGAAATCGGCGCGACGGTGGCGATGGCGTCGATCTTCGCCAGCGGCGGCTACCATCTGCTGCTAGGCGAGCAGGGCAATGTGCTGGCCGACTCGTATTATCCGAACTATGGGCAGGTGTCCGAGGCGTTCGCGGCGACGCTTACCCGCTACTACGACTTCATCGTCATGTACCGCAGCCTGCTGTTCGATCTGCGGCTGGAGGACATCTCGATGACCTTTGCCGGCGGCATCAACACCGAGATCGTGTTCGCCGCCGAGGCCGTCCGGTTTGCGCCGGACCTGACGCCGGATTCGGTCTGGAATATCGTCAAGGAGCGGCCGGGCTATACGGTCATTCACCTCATTAATGTTCGCGGGCTGGATAATCTGACCTGGCATGCGGGCAAGTCGCAGCCGCCGACCCGCACCGAGGCGATCGAGGTCAAGGTCGAGCAGCTGGAGGACGTCGAAGGCGTCTACTGGACATCGCCGGACGGGGAGACGATGCAGGCGCAGCCGCTCGCCTGGGACTGGGTGCCCAAGGACGCGCATCAGGGCCATTATCTCCGCTTCGTCGTGCCGCGCCTCGACTACTGGACGATGGCGTATATCAAGACGCGGCCGGGCGTGGCGGCGAGAGTGACAAGTCGTCCCTCAGCAGGCGAACATTAAGCCATAAGCTCTGGCGACGAAGCATCCATGCAAGGAACTTTTGTGAAGGCGTTCCCTACGGTACGGCAAGCAAAAGTGACGCCGCAGGGGGCGGAAAGGGAGCATAAGATGCCCCTGAGCGGGTCTGCTAACACGCTCTAGGGCTGGAGGGGAGCCGCTCCCCGGCGGTATCGGGCAGGCGACTGGCCGCGCTCCCTCGTAAAGGCGCGTGTGAAGGCATGGACTGAGCCGAAGCCGCAGCGCTCGGCGATGTCCGGGATCGGCTGCTCGCTCTGCCGCAGCAGACGCGCGGCGGCGCCGACGCGCTCGCGCCGCAGGAAGCGGCCGAACGACTCGTGGATGCCCTCGCTGAACAAGCGGGACAGATGCCGAGGCGAGACATGGAGGTAATCCGCCACCTCCTGCAAGGTCAAGTCCGTATCCAGATTATCGCGGATATACCGCTTGGCCCGCTCCAGCAGCTGTGCCGAGCCGCTGCGCGCGCGGAGCTGCGGCTGCGCGGCATCCGGCTGGAAGAGATGGACCAGCGCCGCGATCAGCAGGCCCGCTGCGGCAGGGAGTTGCTCGACAGGCAGAGCCTGTCGCGTCTCCTCGGTCAGGAGCAGGGCGCGCCACAGCGCTGCTGCCGCAGAGGTCTCGGCGGCAGACACGCAGATCGTCGACGTCTCCACGAGCTGGCGATAGCGCTCGGCGCCCTCCGGCGTCGAGCGACTCTCATCGAGCTCGAAGGAGATATGGAGCAGCGTCAGTCCCGAGCGGCTGCGGATCTGATGCGTCGCTCCCGGTCTGGAGCAGAACAGCGTGCCCGGCCCGAGGGGATAGTCCGTTCCTTGATCGGTATAGCTGCCCTCCCCCTCCATCACATAGCAGATCTCGACAAAGGTATGCTTGTGCACCGGATTATCGTAATGCGGCACATCGACGCCCCAGCCGTGGATGCGCAACGCCATCCCCGTCGTCTGCGCCTCCGCGACATGCCCGTTCAGCAGCGCTGCGCTTTCCTTCCATCGATACATTCCGCTCACTCCTCTCCGCCATGTCCTGTATGGTTAAATTGCTGTCCGTCTGGACCAAATACAACCCCATCGTAATGCATTACACTGACCTTGTAAACGTATCGCGCAAGCGATTCGACAACAGATAGAGGAGGCCTGTAACAATCATGATTGGCGAGGCGGAAAAGGCATTTTATGAGGAGAACGGCTATCTGCTGGTCAAGGGAGTGTTTGATATATCCGAGGTCGAGGCGATGAGAGCGGGCGTGGAGGGGATCGTCGAGCGGGCGATAGCCGCCAAGCGGGAGAGCAATCATGCCTGGCAGGGCGACTTTATGCCGGAGGAGCAATTGAAGCGGGTGGTGCTGCGGGGCTTCCACGATGTGCAATACCATGATGCGGCCTTCCTGCGGGCGATGGTCCACCCTCGCATGACGGCGGTGCTAAGCGCGCTGATCGGTCCCGACGTGCAGATCCATCACTCCAAGATGCTGGTCAAGCCGCCGGAGAATGGCGCGGCCTTCCCGATGCATCAGGACTATCCCTACTTCCCGTACAAGCGTCACACGATGCTGGCCGCGAGCGTTCACCTCGACGACGCCGACGAGCAAAACGGCTGCCTGCGCGTCATCCCGGGCTCTCACAAGCAAGGCCCGCTGCCCCATGTCGGACGGCACTATCTGGACGCCAAGCAATATCCGATTGCCGAGGGGACGCCATGTCCGGCGGAAGCGGGAGATGTGCTGTTCTTCAATTACTTGACGATCCACGGCTCCGACTGCAATCGCAGCGACCGCACCCGGCGCAATGTGCTATATCAGTATCGCTCGGCCCATGACGAGGCGGCGGATGACAGCCATGTGAATTGGGGAGCGGGCCTGATGGTATGCGGCAAGCAGCCTGATTTCGACCGCGCCCAGCCTCGTTTTACGCTCGTTGCACCTGAGCAGGCGTGAGAGGTTCGATTGATGGTTTAGGGATTCGATTGATGGTTTGACCAGGACGTCCGCGATAGATTCGCGGGCGTTTTTTCTCTGGAACGAAACGCGCTGCGAGCGTTAGGATAAGGAGCGCGGCTTTTGAAGGGGAATAAGGCCAAGGGCGAGCGTTTTGAATCAGGGGATTGATTATTTTGGCCTCCTGTTCTACACTCCATATTACAACTAGATTTCCATAATATCCTTTTTCCGATCTACATCTGTCGATTGCGACAGCCATCGAAATCGAAACGAGAGGGAGTTGTTGAAATGGAAAAAAAGTTGCCGATGACCGAGCCGATGATTAAGGGCTACCCGAAGGATGCCAATGCCGTTGCGATTCTTAGTCATCATGAAGAGAATTTTGCATTGCTATTCAGCTACTTTATTCAACTACTTTCGCATCGTGAGGTCGCAGACCCGGCCAAATTCAATATTGGTTTTAGTGACGGCTTTGAATTTTATAAGAACTGCTCGCTTCTGGATGTGCAGCGCCTCAAAAAACATTATGTGAATGACAAATGGAACGATATCCATCATTTTATACAAGAGGCTATCGACCACGAGTATTACGTTTACTTAATCATCAATTGCTTGCATATCCCTGCTTATGAAGAGAAGGAGAACAGACCTCACGATCTATTAATCTATGGCTACAATCGAAGTACCGAACAATATGATATTGCGGATTGCTTCCGAAATGGAAAATACGCATTCAAGCAATGCTCGTTTCGGGAACTGGATCAGGCCTACTTTTTTTTGCCTGAGGCGGAGGAAGATTTTTGCCATTTTAATGGCGCCATTCAACTGATCGGCTATATGCCCCAAGAGGTATGCTTTCAAATTCACAAAGTGAAATACTCGCTGGAAGCTTATCTCAAAGGCTTGCCCCTGGACAATAGGTCCCATGATCCCGATCATGTTTACGGCATTGACGGGTTTGATATTTTTGAAGACTACATTACGCTGCTGCGGGAGAACCCTGAGTTATCGTTAGATATAAGGCCCATCTATAACTTTTGGGAACATAAGCGGGTGATGAGTCTTCGAATCCAGTATATGCATGATTCCGGATGGATAAGGAACGGTCAAAAGCTTATCCAAGATTACGATTGTGTCGAGCAGCAAGTGATGAACCATCGCAATCTATCAATTAAGTACTCAGTTAACAAGGATGCCAGAATATTGGACAAAATAAGAGGCGAAGTCCGCTCCTTGAAAGAAAAGGAACGCGACATTTTATCGGAAATCTTGCATGAGATGCAAATCTAATTCCAAAAAAAGAAAAATCTATTAATTCGACCCTGTTCGACATACTTTTTCTTTTTATTGCGCTATAGTTGCTGTAGAGCGCTTTTTTATAAAAGATTGCGACAACTAAGGGATGGAGGCTAATCGTTGCTTAGGCACGTTAGAAGTCCTCCTTTAGAGATTATTTTAACTGTAGTGCAATGTTTTTCTTGCATGACAGGGCGAAGCCATGTTTTCAAGCTGAAGCATTGAAGCCATTATTCTGTTAAGGTGGAGTGCGGATGAGATGGTACGCAATATTTGTTAAGACAGGTAAGGAAGAAGAGGTCAAGCAAGCGCTTGAGCGTCAAATCACGTCTTGTGTTTGCTGCATCCCTAAACGAATGGTACCCGAAAAGCGAAACGGGCAATTCGTTCATGTCGTTAAAAAGATGTTCCCAAGCTATGTTTTTATTCGAGTCCACATGAATTTTAACCTCTACTACCAAATTATGAGGAATTCAAACGCCTTGTATTTTCTGAATTTTTTGAATAAAAGGGATCGAAGTTTTTGGAATAACAGTTGGGATGATATGCCGGAAGGCGATTTTTTTAAATGGATTCCGGATGAGGAAATGGATCCGATTCTGGAGCTGATCAATTTGCAAAATGATACCATGGAATACTCCACGTTTTGCTTGAAGCAAGATCATCTGGCGATTGTTGAGGGACCGTTAATGGGAATGGAGAATAAAATTAAAAAGATTAACAAGCGAAGCATGCGCGCCAAGCTAGCGATTCATTTTATGGGCGTCGAAAACTTGGTCGATATCGGGTTCCGTTACCCTGATTCTTACGCTGCAGAAGAAAGGGATTGGCGGAATGGAGTCGGAATTTGGCATACAAGTTACCGATCATGATCTATCCCGAGAGACGATGGAAACGATCGATCAGATCGTTCATTATATCCGGAGGAAGACGTGGCTTATGAACCTTAATTAGGAAAGAAGGAATAGGATGCTCACCGTAAAAGAACAGCTCCTGTCTGTGGCAGAACATCTGGATCCTGAGAGGTGGAAGGGAACAGATATGTGGCAGGTCAACCTGCAAGATATCGGCATCGACTCGATCGCTTACATCCATTTTATCGTGGCGGTGGAGCAACGGCTTGAGATCGAGCTGCCGGATGAATTGTTGGAATTCGGCAAGTTTCAGACGCTGGAACAGATAGGGAACTATATCGAACGATTAACCGCTTGAAGAACGATTAACCGCTGAAGGAGGTGCTTATTTATGTACTCGTCGTCGCTCTACGAGCTGACGCATGCCCAAAAAAGGATCTGGTACGAGCAATTGCTGCTTCCGTCCACGTCGATCTACAATATTGGAGGCGCTGTCATTATTGGTGGACGCGTGGAGCTTGCAATCCTGAAAAAAGCGATTCAATGGGCCATTCGGTTCAGTGAAGGGTTGAGACTGCGGTTCGTCATGGTTGACGGACAAGTGAAACAATACGTGGAGGCGTATCGGCCGGAGGACTTGCCGACTTTTCATTTTGGACAGTCGGGGAGCGCCGACCAAGAGCTGGAGCAATTTGTAAGTCGCGAAGCGGAAAAGCCGTTCTCTTTGGAGGATAGGCTTTTTTATTTTGCTTTGTTTACGACCGGGGACGGAAGATCCGGTTATTTCGTTAAGCTGCATCATAGTATAGCCGATGGCTGGTCTATCGATCTTCTGACGCGTCAGATTGCAGAGTACTATTCGAGACTGGTCCAGCAGCTCCCTATCGACGAGGCGGCCGACAATCGTTATACCGAATATGTGCAGCTGGAACAAGAGTATTTGCAATCTAGCCGAGCCCTGCGGGATAAAACGTTCTGGAACGATAAGCTGGCGCAATTGCCTTCGCCGTTGCCGCCTAAAAATTTCGATCGGCTTGAAGGCAAAAGAAAAACGTTTTTGATGAACGATTCACTGTTCTCTGGCGTCAAGCAATGGGCCTTGGACATGAGAGTTTCTATTAATTCCTTGTATATGGGGTTATTGGCGATTCATGTGAACAAGACGACGTTTCAGACGGATATGATCATTGGGTCGCCGGCATTAAACAGAGTAGGCCGCAGGGAGAAGCGTATGTTCGGTATGTTTACCAATACATTGCCGATCCGTATCCGCTTAGATAGCGAAGCGACAGCGAAGGTCTTTATCAAGCGAGTGCATGACGAGCTGACAAGCTGCTATAAGCATCAGAAGTACCCGGTTGACCTGCTGCTGCAGGATCTTCATTTTGCACGCAATCATGGGGAGAGCCGTTTATTTGATCGTTGTGTCAATTATTATCGGACAAGGCTCAAACGGGACTTTGACGGGATGAGCGTCGACAACGTGGAGTTTTATAATGGTCAACAGCCCTATGCGTTGCAGATTATTATCCGGGAGTGGGGGGAAGGCGATACTGCAACTATCGAATACGATTACCAACAGCAATCGTATCACGCATCGGACATCGAGAGCTTGCACAACCAACTGACTCATCTGCTCGAGCAAATCATGGAAGACCCGGACAAGCCAGTCTGCAAACTGTCCCTGTTATCCAAACTGGAGTGGAATCGGCTACTGGAAGACAGTCGACATGCCAAGAGAGCAAGTGCTCCGGATACGACGGTCATCCAGTTATTCGAAGCGCAGGCGGCAGCGACGCCTGACCGCAAGGCAGTCTTCCTCCAGGAGCAGAGCCTGACGTACAGCCAATTAAATGAAGCCGCCAACCGGCTGGCAGCTTACTTGGCCAAGCGCAACGTTGCGCCGCAGCATTTGGTTGGAATCTTGACAGAGCACTCGATGGAGACGCTCATCGCTATCCTTGCCATATTGAAAACCGGAGCCGCCTATGTACCGCTCGATACGGGCCTGCCCCGGGAGCGAATCCATACGATTGTTGAAGATTCGGGGCTTTCCGTCATGCTCGTAAATGAAGATCGCTTTTTGGATGCGACGTTGAATGTCCAGACGGTGATTGATGTTCGCGATCAGCGACTGTGGTCCCGGGAGTCTGCTAACAACCCGTTCGCAGCGATCGATCCATCGGAAAGCGTAGCTTATGTCATCTATACTTCAGGCTCGACGGGCAAGCCCAAAGGCGTCGTAATCAATCACCAGGGCCTGTTCAATTATATCCAATGGGCGAAACGGATGTATGTCAAGCAAGATATCGAAGTGTACCCCTTGTTTTCATCCTTGGCGTTTGATCTTACCGTGACGTCTATTTTTACTCCTCTGGTGAGCGGGGGCCAGATTGCCGTATACCCTGGATCGGCGCAGGAGCACCCCTTAGTGACGGTGCTGCGGGATAATTATTGTACAACCATCAAGCTTACCCCGTCCCATCTTTCTATGATTGCGACACATCACGATCCGAATGCCAAGGTACGACGATTCATTGTCGGCGGCGAGCAATTAAAGGTGAGTGTTGCGCGTAACATTATGCACTCTTTCGGGTCGGATACAGAAATTTATAACGAGTACGGTCCTACAGAAGCTACCGTAGGCTGTATGATTCATAAGTTTGATCCCGAGCGCGATGACGGAGTCGCCGTTCCAATCGGCCTGCCGATCGCCGAGACTCGGATCTACATTCTGGACCCTCATCTGTCGCCAGTGCCGCTTGGCGTAACCGGCGAGATCTATATTGCGGGCCGAGGATTGGCCAAGCGCTATTTGAATCGGCCGGATTTGACAGCGGGGGCTTTTATAGAGCATCCCGAGCTTGACGAGCGGCTGTACAAGACTGGCGATCTGGCTTATGCGATGCCGGACGGAGTCGTCGTCTATGAGGGCAGGGCTGATCGGATGGTCAAAATAAGAGGGTATCGCGTCGACTTGGAGGAGATCGAATACCATCTGTTAAGCAACCCTTATGTTCGAGAGGCGGTCGTAGTGCCGATCCAGGGCGTCCGTGACGCCGCTCGCTTGTGCGCCTATATCGTCGCTGTAAGCCCGTGGTCGGCCAGTGAGTGCAGGTATGATCTGTCGGCAAAGCTCCCCGTATATATGATACCGGACGATTATGTGCAGATAGCCGAGATTCCGCTGACGCGCAATGGCAAGGTTGATATCGGACAATTGCCAAGGCCTGAAATGCCGTTGTCGCCTTCGAGTCCTGTCGGCGGGCGCAATGAAAAAGAGAAACTGCTCATTCGGGTGATCGAAGAAACGTTAGGTGTTGCGAATGTCGGCGTGCATAGTCATTTCTTTCATCTGGGCGGAGACTCGATCAGCGCGATTCAAGTCTCGACAAGAATGAAGGCGTTGGGACGCTCCATAGCCGCAAGTGATATTCTGAAGCATCCTGTTATCGAAGAGATGAGCGCGTCGGTGCATGAAGCGGCCCAAGTCATAGAAGCCCGGGAGGAGGTCGCGGGGCGGTTGACGAAGACGCCGACTATTTTATGGTTCTTTTCGCTGACGCTAAGCAAGCCGGAGTACTATCATCAGACGATTGTTGTCGACATTTCGCCGGCAATTTCATTGCAAGAACTTAACAGATGTTATAACGCAATGATACGCCACCATGACGCATTGCGACTAAACCTGGATGACCAGGGCGAGCTTTATTTTAACCCGCTCCATCTGCGCCGGGAGCACCGGGTCGATTATCTCGATCTGGCCGCTATAGCCCCGAGCGAGCAGGACGAGCGGATCGCAGACACCGCCATTACAAGGAAAGGCAGCACACGGCTAGGGAGCGATCTGTTGATTCAGGCCGTACTATTTGCACTTGGCGAGCGAGGTCAACGGCTCCTGCTGACAGCGCATCACCTCGTAGTGGACGGAGTGTCCTGGCGCATCCTCCTGGATCATCTGTATCTCTTGCTCAAGCAGGCCCAGCAAGGGCGACCGTTAGCATTGCCGCCGAAGACCGATTCCTATAAGGCCTGGGCGGAGGAGATGCGCGTGCAGAGCTATTCGTTGCCGGAAGCGGAGCTGGACTATTGGCAAGAGATAAGCCGTCGGCCGTTCCGGTATCCGCAAGCGCTGCCGGAGACAGACTTGGTTCACGAGCCGATGAGCGCATACCGGGAGTTGACGGAGCCAGTGACCATCAGCCTCTTATCCGATGCCAATCGGGCCTATAACACGGAGACAAGACAAATCCTGCTGCTCGCTTTGGTCCGTGCGATCAGACAGATGACGAATATGGCGGGCATTGCTCTCGAGCTGGAGGGACACGGCAGGGAGGCAGGCGGCCGACTCGATGTAACCGAGACGGTAGGGTGGTTTACCAGTTTCTATCCACTCTATGTCGAGCTGAACAGCGAGAAGCTAGGCGAGCAGTTGAAGCAAGTCAAGGAGCTCGTCAAGGGCATTCCTCAGGAAGGGCGCAACTACGGCCGTTATAAATACATTTGCGGCGCCATTCATGAGCTCGAGCGGGATATCATTCGCTTCAATTATTTAGGGGAATTTTCAAAAGCGGTCGACAATGAATTTTTTCGATTGCGGCTTGCGGAGACAGGACCGGAGTCCAGTGCAGCGAATCGATTTAGCAGTCTGTTCGAGGTGAACGCCTTGATCGTGTCGGATCGCTTGGTCCTTCAAGCATTGTACGACGGCGCAAGAATCAGCGCGGCGCATATGGAAGCTTTGCTTGAAGCACTCGAACACAACATCGTGGCGCTCGTCGAGCATTGCGTTGCCAAAGACGAACCCGAATTTACGTCCTCGGATTTTGAACTGGCTGGCTTGTCAACCGCAGAGTTGGATCATCTATTTAAGTAAATCAAATTAAGTAACTCAGAATCGGAGTGAGGACATGGGGCTGGACTTGTTGGGCTGGAGACCAGGTTTTGAACCGTATTATCTCCCCTATCGACTGCAAGGGCTGCAAGTCGGGAGAGTCGTAGAAGAGCATCGTTATGTCTATACGATCATGACCGGGGCTAAGCGTGCGCTGCAGGCTGCGGTGTCCGGCAAATTTCGTTATGCGTCTGAGCACAAACGGGATTATCCGGTTGTCGGAGACTGGGTCGTCTATCGCCAGGCCGAGGATATGGCGCAAGGGACAATCCATGCTGTCATCCCCAGGTTCAGCCAGGTTTCGCGGAAAGCGGCAGGCAACGTAACGGAGGAGCAGGTGCTGGTCGCGAATATCGATACGTTATTTCTGGTGAACTCCTGCACGCACGATTTTAATCTCCGCCGATTGGAACGGTACCTGGTCATGGCGCAAGAGAGCGGCGCAGCTCCCGTCATCATCCTGAACAAAGCCGATCAATGCGAGGACACGGAGCAAAAAATAAGCCAGGTGCAGCAAATTGCCGCCAATGTACCCGTCCATGCCATCAGTGCGGCGCAGCAAATAGGCATTGATGTATTGGCTGCTTATTGCAGACCGGGGCAAACCATCGCCATGCTCGGGTCCTCCGGTGTGGGCAAATCAACATTGGCCAATACGCTGAGCGAGCAAGAGAGGATGTCCGTGGGCGCTGTGCGAGCGCATGATGGTTTGGGCCAGCACACGACGACCCATCGCCAATTGATCATGCTGCCTCGGGGCGGCATGATCATCGATACGCCAGGGCTGCGGGAATTACAGATGTGGAAGAGCACGCAGATGGACTATAGCTTCCAGGATATCCAGGATTTTGCGGTCGAGTGCAAGTATCGCGACTGCCTTCATCAGGGAGAGCCTGGTTGCGGGGTGCAACAGGCGATTCAGAGCGGCGAACTGAGCAGCGAACGGTTCGGCAGCTATGTCAAGCTTACGAAGGAATTGCAGCATCTGGAGCTGAAGGACAACAAAAGGGAACAGCTTGTACAGAAGGAAAAGCGGAAAAAGCTGTTCCAGGCGATCGATCGAAGAAAAAGGAGCTAATAACGTCGATATTCCATGAGGAGAGGATGAGAATGATGAAAATTGAGCTGCTTGCAGGGAAAAAGGGCTTTGAGGTCTTTGCCCGGATCGTCGGGTTTAGCGAAGAGGAGAAGGAGGAGCGGCGCGCGCTGCTGGAGCAATCGTACATGCCGTTTAAGGTGACGGAGTATTATGCTCGCCTGATCGCAGAGCAGACGGAGCCCTATCGCACACAGATGATTAATGTCGTGCTTCCTCCGCCAGGCGCGAAGCCGTTCCAGGGAAGATTCGACCCGTATGGCAACCGGGCCTACAGGCAAGACGATACTTCGTTCCTGCAGCACAAATATAAGAAAACGCTCTTGCTCCATATCGATGACTACTGCATCGCCAACTGCCAATTTTGTTACAAAGTAAACGAGATCCGGCATGAAGAACATGAGCACAAAAAAATAAACGACAAGCTCCACATGGCGCTCCAGTATTTGGAGAAGCATCCGCATGTCGACAACATCCTCCTTACCGGCGGCGACCCCGCATCGTTCCGCAAAACAGCCGAGCTGAATGAATTGCTTGGCGCCTTGCTCGATGTGCCGACGGTGCGATTGGTGAGGTTCGCTACGAAGGGCCTGGCTTACTACCCGGAGCGGTTTTTGGACGAGGAATTGCTGGCTTTTTTCCGTCAGGTGAAGGATAGAGAAGGCAAGCAGGTGAGCGTCATTTCGCAGTTTAATCATCCGGGCGAATTCAGCGCGATCGCCGTCAAGGCTACCCGGGCTTTGCAAGAGGCAGGGGTGCAGGTCAGAGGCCAACCGGCTATCATTCGGGGTGTCAATGAAACGGTCGATACGCTGGTCGAGCTGCAACGGAAGTTTTTGGATCATCAAATCATCTCCTACTATATGACGGTGTTTATGCCTGTCCGCGGCGTGGAGCAATACGCCTTGACCCTGGATGAAGCGTTCCGCAATGTTGCGGAGTCCAAGCGCAACCTTGGCGGACTGGAGAAAAAGGGCGTGCTGCTCACCTCGCATGATTTTGGCAAGTTCGAGATTTGCGGATTTTACCCTAACAGCCGACAGCCCGAGAAGATCGTCTTGAAGTGGCATCAGGCCGTAGCGCCGCAATATTTGCCCGATCGGTTGAAAGAGCTGGTGCCTACCTTGCCGGAAGATATTTTGTTGCTCGACTACAAGCCGGGCGAGATGTATTGTCTGGACCATGTATTCAAGCATAATGGGCTGCCCTATATTGATGAACGCGGCGAGGCGGCCGACCCCGTCGGCGAGCATCATATCATGTCGCTGTAGAGTACGGATGACGAGGAGTGAATGATGAAAACAAGTAATGTTGCCGATATACTCCCGCTCAGCCCGAGTCAAGAGAGCATGCTGTATCACTATCGTCTGGACCGCACTGCGACCATGTACCATGGTCAGCATGTGCTGCACCTCGCCGGCCCGCTTGATCTCGATGCCTTCCGCCAGGCGATCGACAGGACAGTAGAGGCCAACGAGATGTTGCGCGCTGTCTTCCGCTGGGAGGGTATCCAATCGCCGGTTCAGATTATCGCCAGGCAAAAGCGAATGGAAACGGCTTACGAGGATTGGTCTGCGCTTGGCGAGGAGTTGCAAGCTGCAAGGCTGGAGCAACTGCTAGGCGAGGACATGAAGAGGCCGTTTCAGCTCGATTCCGGCGATACGATGCGGATTTGTACGGTGAAGACCGCGCAGGACAAGTATAAGGTGGTCTGGTCGTTTCACCATATCATTATGGATGGCTGGAGCTCTGGTGTGATGCTGCATGAGCTTTTCGCCAACTATGGTGAGGCGGTCAAGGGTCAGGAGACGCGTCTTCGGCCAAAAGCGAAGTATAAAAGCTATTTGATGTACCTCAGGGAAGCGAGAGAAAACCCCGGGATTGCATCGTATTGGAAAAAATATTTGCATGATTTTACTGCGCCGACCGCGCTTCCCTTCCATACGGAGCAAGCTAAGGCAAGCTTTTATCGCTCTTTGCGAACGCGTCTCTCTACAGAGACTACGGAAGCACTCGAACGTCTTGCCCGCACATGCGAGGTGACGCTGGGCATCGTATTGCAGCTCGGTTGGTCGGCGCTGATCAGTAATTATAGCGGGTTGAAAGATGTCTTGTTCGAGGTGGCGCATACGGGCAGAGCTGTGGCGGTGGACGGAATAGAGGACATGATCGGCTTATTTGTCTCGACTTACCCGCAGCGGACCAGATTCGATGCGACGACGACGATAGTCCAACTGCTTCATTGCATGAGCCGGGAGCAGTACGAGCGAAGTCCATTCCTTGTCGCATCGGGCGCCGAGTTCAAGCAGTATTCGGGTGTAGACGCCCGGAGCGTGCTTGCTCACAGCTTGTTTCTATTTCAAAATTACCCGCTCGACAAAGCGCTTGGCGGTTTGAACCTCGACCTTGCAGTGGAGAAGATCGATTCCTATGAGTCGGCCAACTATCCGCTCATCGTAGAGGTCAAGCAGGATGAGGAAGGCCTGGACATCCATTATAATTATGACGCTTCGCTGTTGCAGGAGACGACGATGAATCGCATGCTGCAGCAGTACAAGCATGTATTGACGGGTATGGTAGATCAGCCGGATCGACGGATGATCGATCTGCCCTTATTTACGATGGAGGAGGAGCCGCGATTGTTCGCAGGTTATCGGGACATCGTCCGTGTACCGGCGGATCGTTGCGTGCATCAGTTGTTTGATGAGACGGCGGACCGGTTGCCGGATGCTGTCGCGCTCATCGACAGCGCCCATCAGTTGTCCTATGCGAAGCTGAAGCAGCGGGCGGACCGGTTGGCGCACGTCATCACAGGCCGCGTTAGCGGCAGCCATCAGCCGATCGCCGTGCTATGCGGGCGGTCGACGGAGATGATTGTTGCGCTGCTCGGGATTATGAAGAGCGGTTCCTTCTATATCCCGTTGGACCCTGTCATGCCAATCGCGAGGATGCAGCAGATTATCGCACAGATGCAGCCTGTCTTGCTCATAACGGACGATATGAACTACGAGCGGGCCGGTGAGCTCGGGATTCCGCGACTGAATGTGCAGCAATCAAGCTTGTCGAAGCAAGCAGCGGACCACGCGATAAAGACGGTGTGCTCCTCGTCGGCGGCGCCTGCCTACGCGATGTTCACCTCTGGCTCCACCGGCGTACCCAAAGGCGTCGTCGTCCATCATGATCAGCTAGTCAATTCCTTGTGGTGGCACAATGATTTCGTGGGCATCGATGCCGCTACGCGAACGCTGCAATGCGCCACATTAACCTTTGATGCGTCGGTTGTGGAAATTTTTTGTACGCTGCTCGGCGGCGGGACGTTGGTCCTCCCGCAGGATGACGACAACAAATCGCCGGAGAGGCTGGTCGAGTTGATCCGGCGCCATCATCTGAATCTCATCCTTGTCGTGCCGACGATGTATCGGGCGCTGCTTGAGCATGTGGAGCAGGAGGCGAGAGGGGCGTTGGCCTCCGTTACGAGAGTGATCTGCACCGGCGAGATGATGACGGCTAGCCTGGTCCGGCAGCATGACGCCACTCTGCCGCAGGCCACGCTCTACAACCTGTACGGTCCGACAGAGAATAGCATCTCGGCCTCCGGCTATCGCGTGCCAAGGAAGGCGCACTTCACTGGGCCGATCCCTATAGGCAAACCGAGCTATAATGTGAGCGTGTATCTACTCGACGAGGACATGCGATTGCTGCCCAGAGGCAGTACGGGAGAGCTGTACGTCGGCGGGATGGGGGTAACGGAAGGCTACATCGGGGATGAGGCTGGGACCGCGGCTGCTTACTTGGAGACGCCTTATGGCCGCTTGTACCGTACAGGAGATCTGGCGCGCTGGCTGGAGGACGGCAACCTGCAATACTATGGTCGGAAAGACTATCAAGTGAAAATCCGTGGCAACCGTGTCGAGCTCGAGGAGATCGAGGCTGTCGTACGAGCATTTCCTGCGGTCAGGGAAGCGGCTGCGCTAGCCGTCGCGGGAACGGGGGAGGAGCAGATGCTCGCGCTCTGTTATGTGGCCAGCGCAACTATCAATCTCCAGCAGTTACGGGAGCATGTGGCTGCGCGGTTGCCCGACTATATGATTCCCTCGTTGTATAAACGACTGGACAGCTTGCCGTATACGACCAGCGGCAAGGTCGACAAAACCCAGCTGCGGCAGCTCGGATACACGTCAAAAGAGTCGAGGCAATCGGAGCGTGTCGAAGACCCGATCGAGGCGGCGCTGTCGATGATCTGGCGCAAGCTGCTAGGCGTAGACTCGGTGGGTCGAGAGGCTCACTTCTATACGATCGGAGGACATTCGCTGAAGGCGGCGCAGTTGATTACGCGTATTCAAATGGAGCTGTCGGTGAAACTGACGCTGCAGGATATTGCGCGATACCCGACGCTCCGCGAGCAGGCTGCCGTTATAGCGCAGCGAAGCGAGCATCGGCAGCCTGCGCTTGAGCCGATCCCCCAGGCAGAGGCTCAGACCTATTACCGGGCTTCGCCGGCACAGACAAAAATGTATATTCTGCGACAGCTTGAAGGTGAAAACACAAGCTACAACATGTCGGGGATTTTAGCCGTTGTGGGCTCGTTTGCTCCAGAGAAGGCGACAACTGTCATCCGGCGGCTCATTGACCGTCATGAGGCGCTGAGGACCTCGTTTTTCCTTGAGGGCGAAGAGGTGTATCAACAGGTGCATGCTACGGTCGTATTCGAGCCCGATCAGGTCCCGATGAAGGGGAGGACAATCGAGCAGGCGATGCAAGCGTACATTCGTCCCTTTGATCTGTCGCAGGCGCCGCTGATTCGGGTGGCGATCATCGAGGCAGCCCCTGAAGAGCATTATTTGCTGTTCGACTCGCATCATATCGTGCTGGACGGGATCTCGCTGAACTTGCTGATGGAGCAATTCAGGCAGATGTATGAAGGAAGGGAGCTGCCGCCTGTACACCTGCAATACAAGGACTACACCTCCTGGTTTTGGCAGCGGGAGGGCGATGAGAGGTGGCTGGCGCAGCAAAGCTATTGGCGCAGGCAGTTCGAAGATCGACTGCCGCTTCTTTCCTTTCCGACAGATTATGCTAGGCCGTCTGTCAAGACCTTCGAGGGCGACCATCATGTCTTCCGGATTGGGGGCGATCTGGCCGAACGGCTGACACGCTTCGCAAGCCAGCGAGGCAGTACCGTCCATATCATCTTGTTAGCTGCGTATTACGTGCTGTTGCGCAGCTATACAGCGCAAGAGGATCTTGTTGTAGGCTCGCTAGTAACGGGTAGAGATCATCCGGATCTGGATACGATCGTCGGCGTATTCGTGAACTTTTTGCCGATTCGCTGTTATCCCAAGGGCTCGAGCACGATTCGCGACTTCCTCGACGCTGTCGAACAGTCCGTATGGCAGGCCTATGATCATGCTTCATATCCGTTCGAGAACATCGTCGAGCCGCATGGCAAGGCGATCCCGCCCGGGAGAAATCCGTTGTTCGACACGATGCTGATCTATCATAATCAGCGGGAGCAAGCGGACGATCCGATGGCGGGCGAGGTGCAGCTGATGCAGATGCCATACGAATCTGCTACGTCGAAGCTCGATTTCAAGATTGATATTACGCCTGCCCAAGGGGCTTACCGGTGCGTGCTGGAATATAACACGCAGCTGCTCGCGCGGAAGACGATGGAGGCATTCGCAGATCATTTCCTGTACGTATTGAACGAGGTCCTGGCGCATCCGGAGCAGCGGCTGCAGGAGGTCGAGCTTCCTTGGGCCGAGAAGGGGAGGCTGAAGCGTGCGGAAGAGCAGATAAGCTTGCATCATATCGGGATTGCCGTACCGAGTATTGAGGCCGGGAGCGATCCCTACCGGGCCCTCTGCATCGATATGGGCGCCCCGCTCATAGACCCGTTGCAGCATGTTCGACTGGCGATCGGGGGCATGGAGAGGGGGCTTCCGATCGAGCTGGTCGCGCCTGTAGATTCGACATCCCCGGTGTATAGCCTACTGACCGAGCGCGGGCCGGGGCCGTATCATTTATGCTTTGCAGTCGCGGACATCGACGCTGCTTGTCAACGGCTGCAACGCGATGGGATTGCTTACGAGGCGATAAGCGACAAGAAGCCGGCTGTGTTGTTTGACGGCGCGGCGGTCGCCTTTTTGTATATGCAAGGACTAGGACTGATCGAGTTGGTGGAGACCGGCTCTGCCGCCATCGCTGGGCCGAGCGAGGATACAGATGTCGCCCCGAGCGTTCGCGTACGAACGGAGGCGCCGGAGGCGGCCGTGCGAGGCTTGCGGTCGTTGGGCTATACCGTCGCCGAATATTACGTATGCATGCGCAGCCACGAGACGCGGGCGGTGCTGCGTCATCGGCGAGGGATGTTGATCGAGCTGTTGATGCTTCGGGGCGGAGCAGCCAAGCAATTGCTGAAGACGCAGGGCAATGGTGTTGCAGAAGTGATCTATTCGGTGCCCGACCTGATGCTTAGTATCGATCAGCTTGCGGCAGCGAAGATCGGCTATCGCTTTGCAGACCGACAGG
>Ga0160452_100407_pt1 | contig 33606 bp, 26 predicted proteins | sample HID1971I_E6MG_FD_108230 | JGI IMG/M metagenome (GOLD analysis project Ga0160452, IMG submission 108230) | Enriched millipede-associated microbial communities from UW Madison campus, WI, USA - HID1971I_E6 MG | ecosystem: Host-associated > Arthropoda: Insects > Digestive system > Unclassified ...
CGGCTCGCCCTCCCGCAGCTTGTGAAAGATCGCTGTCTCGCCGGTGACGATGTTGCGATTTTCGACGACGCAGCCGACGACGCCGACCTCCGGCCGCGCCGCCAGCAGCGCCGCTTGCTCCTCGATGCGCTCCGGGTAGGAGATATCTCCCGACCCGTGGATCGCGATCCACTCGCCGCTGCTCGCCGCCACCGCCTCGATGATCGAGCGGGTGAAGCCGCGGTTGCTATGGCTGATCACCCGCAGTCTCGGATCGCTCCACTGCTGCAGCCGCGCCAGCGTATCGTCGGTCGACCCGTCGTCGACGACGATGATCTCCAGGTCCTCATAGGTCTGGCTGAGCAGGCTGCGGATCGATTCGTCCACCTGATCCCCGCGATTGTAGTACACCGTCAGGACCGATACCTTCATACCAACCCCCCCCTCTCTTCCTCTACTACCTCTCCTACTTCCTCTTCTAAATGGCTCTGCTAACTGCAAAAATACATCTATTTTTGTCTGCAAAAGCCTACGACGACTAGACAACTGCAAAAGTGCGCTTATTTTCGCCATATGTCGCTTATACCGGCCAAACCAGCACTTTTAACTGCACTTTTGCAGTTAGAGGAGCCAATTATGCCGTTTTTTCGAAAAATAAAGGTATTATTGCAGTTACGATCTCACCGATCGTTACAGTCTCGCCGCTCGTTGCGGTCTCGCCGCTAGTTACGCTCACACTGTCGCACGCTCGTATCGGCCTGGACAGTCCCGTCGCACCTGTCCCGACCGCCACATCGCTCCGGGACGATGCCTCGCCCTCAACTCAACTCAATCTGCGATGCTCCTCAGCTTCCCCTCCGCTACGCTAGCCCGATGACAACGCTAGCCCTCCGCTACACTAGCCCGACGGCTACGCTAGCCCGACGACCACGCTAACCCGACGGCGCGAGCCGCGCCCGCAGTTTACCGAGCTGAGCCCGGATCTCGCGCACATCCTCCCCCGTCGGCAGCAGCACCGCGCGGAGGGCGATGCCCTCGCGACGCGCATACAGCCAGACGAACAGCCCTCCGGCGACGCCATAGCTGATGCTGGAGGCGACGGCCGAGCCGATCGCGCCGTAGCCGGGGATCAGCAGCAGATTAAGCGCGATGTTGACGACGAGCGCCAGCAGCGACACCCGCAACGAGAACAGCGGCGCGCCGCGTCCCGACAGGTCGGCGTGCAGCAGCTTGAAGACGACCATAACGACGATGCCCGGCAGCAGGTAACGGATGATCGTCCCCGAGCCGGCAAAGGCCGCCCCGTACATCAGGTCGATCATCGTCGGCGCCAGCAGCCAGAACAGACCGCCGCAGACGAGCAAGAGCGGCACGACGAGCCGGATCAGCTTGGCGGTGCGGGCCACCGCGTCCTCCGACCGCTTCGAGCCCGCGCTGCGCGAGAACAGGATGAGGCCGATCGCCGTCGGCAGTTGCCAGATCAACTCGGCGATATTGGTGCCGACGGAGTAGAGCCCGACCTCGGTCACGCTCGTCATCCGCTCCAGGAAGACGATATCGATCCGGTAGTTGAGCTGGATGACGAACAGCGCCAGCGCGAACGCAAAGCCTTTGCGGATAAGCAGCGATGGGATCGGCTGGACGACGCGCGCCGAGAAGCCGATCTCGCCCCGCAGCAGCCGGAAGGAATAGAACAGCGTCACGAGCAGCATCAGCAGCTGCGTCAGCGCAGCGCCGAACACGCCCCAGCCGAGCAAGCCGACGAGCAGCATCAGGATGAGGAAGTTCAGCCCCGTCTTAACGAGCTCGACCTGGTTGATGCCGCCGATCCGCCCCCGCCCCTGCATAATGCCGCGCAAGTACTGGATGCCGAGATTGGCCGGAATCGTCAGGATACAGACGCCGAGCAGCCACCAGCTGTATTGCCCTTGATACTGCAACAGGAAGATGACCGTGACGAGGCCGATGCTTAGCAGCGAGGTCAACAGCCACAGGAAGGTTAGCGACGACACGATATCCCGCTGCTCGTAGGTGCGCTGGCCGATATAGTACGCCGTCGCCTGCCGGATGCCGAGGTCGGCGATCGCCACGACGAGTGTCGGGATGACCAGTATCGCGGTGATGACGCCCTTGCCCTCCGGCCCAAGCAGCCGCGCCATGATGACGGAGATGACGAATGCGCCGAACAGCACGACCATCCGCGTCCCCAACGTGCTCATAATCTGAAATAACATTCCTTTTCGATCCATCGCTGCATCCGCCTCCGTCTTACTCGTCGACCCGGGTGATCGAAGCGCCCAGCGCCGTAAATATCTCGCGGAAGCGATCGTAGCCGCGTTCGAGCTGATACAGATTGGTAATCCGGCTCGTCCCCGCCGCCGCCATCGCAGCGACCGCGACCGCCGCGCCGCCCCGGATATCCGTCGCGATCAGATCCGTCCCGTACAGCTGACCTGTGCCGGAGATGACCGCTGTCTGGCCCGGCGCGCCATTGACGCAGGTGAAGCTGCCGTCGCGGACCGTGATGTCTGCGCCGAGCTTGTTCAGCTCTTCGCAGTAGGAGAAGCGGCCGTCGAGGATCGTGTCGCTCAGCTCCGAGGTGCCCATCGCATGCATCATCAGCACCGTATGGAGCGGCTGGATGTCCGTATGGAAGCCCGGATACGCCGTCGTGACGACGTCGACCGGACGCAAGGGCCGCTCCCAGGCGACGCGGATGGCGCCGGGCAGCTCCTCGATCCGCAGACCCGCAGACCGCCAGGCCGCCGTCTCGGCCTCGAGCACCTGTGTCGTCGCGTTGCGAATAATCGCGCTGCCGCGCGTCGCCCCGACCGCCGAGATGATCGTCGCCGCGATGATCCGATCGCCCATCACCGTGTGTTCCGCCGCATGCAGCCGCTCCACGCCCCGGATGCGCAGCGTGCCAGGCTCCGTCCAGCGGATGTCCGCGCCCATAGCGCCCAGCAGCTCGATGACATCGAGCACCTCGGGGTTGCGGGCGGCATTACGCAGTGTTACCGTCGAGCGCGACTGGACAGCGGCGAACAGCACATTCAGCGTGCCGCCGAAGGTCGGATAGGCGAAGTCCACCACCGACTCGGGATGCGGCTCGCTCGCCGCCAGATGGAGGCCGAGCTCGCTCTCCTCCATCCGGTAGCCCATCTGCTGCAGCGCAGACAGATGCAAGTCATGCTTGCGATTGCCGATGCTGCAGCCGCCCGGCAGCGGCAGGAACAAGCCTTGTCGCCAGCTCGCCGAAGCGCCGAGCAGCAGCAGCGAATGCCGGATCTTGCCGGCCAGCTCGCCGCTCAGCGTACCGCCGCGCCAGCCGCCGCCCCGACAGATCAGGTCGTCGCCCTCGCGCCGCACCTCGGCGCCCGAGTCCTGCAGCAGCTGGATCAGCTTCTGCACGTCATTGAGTCCGAGCGGCACGTTGCGCAGCGTCACTTCCTCGTCCGCCAGGCAGGCCGCGACAAGTGCCGGCAGAGCGGCGTTTTTGGCTCCGGGCAACGACACCTCGCCGCTCAGCGGGCGACCGCCCTCGATGATTAGATGAGGCTCGCGCAGTCTCGGTCGCGTCGTCTCCGCCGCAGTGGCCAGCTTGGACGCCATCCCCGCCGCGCCCGCTCTCCCCGTCATTCCTGTTCTCTTCATCCTTCTCTCCCCATTCCGTATCCGAATCGTCATACGCGTACCCAAGCCGAGCCAGCATCGCATCCGGCGATGCCCTCCTCCAGCCGCTCATCTCCCATCTTTCATCTATGCTTCAGACGATCAGCACCTCCGGCTCCATCTCGATGCCCAGCTTGCGCAGCACCGTCTCCTGCATCACATGCATGAGCCGCTTCACATCCTGCGCCGTCGCCGAGCCGAGGTTGATGATCCAGTTGGCATGCACCATGCTGATCTCCGCGCCGCCGATCCGGTGCCCCTTCAGCCCGACCTCCTCGATCAGACGACCGGGGTGAGGACCTGCCGGCGGACTCTTGAACGTACTGCCGACCGTCGCGACATGGAGCGGGAACTTATCCTTGCGGATATCCGCCGCCGCCCGCGTCCGGGCCATCACATCCTGCTGCTCGTCGCCCCGCTGCATGCGGAACTCGGCTTGCAGGATCAGACTACGCGTCCCTTGCAGCGAGCTGCTGCGGAAGCCCAGGCCGAGCTTGGCCGCCGACTTGCGGTGCAGCACGCCCGCCTCGTCGAGGTAGGTGACGGCAGTTAGCACGCCTGCCGTATCCTTGCCGATGCAGCCGGCATTCATGACGACGCCGCCTCCGACCGTGCCGGGGATGCCGGCCATAAACTCGAAGCCCGCGATCCCCTGCTTGGCCATCGCCCATGCCAGTCTCGGCATCGGCAGGCCTGCCTCGGCGATCAGCGTGTCGCCTTCGACCCGCATCCCCTTCAGCCGTCGCCCCAGATGGATGACCGCCCCGTCGTAACCGGCGTCGTCCGCCAGCAGATTGGAGCCATTGCCCACCGCCAGCACCGGCAGCCCCAGCTCCCGGCACCTTGCGTAGAGCGGCTCCAGCGTCGCCAGACTGCGCGGCGCCAGATAGTAGGCGCATGGCCCGCCGACGCCCATCGTCGTCATATGCTTCAGCTCGTATTGCTCCTTCACGTCACAATCCAGGTCGCTCCACATTGGACATCCCTCACTCTTATGGTTGGTTGTTACTTGCTGATGCTCGCAGATTACTCTCGCATGCTGGGCCAGACTGCTGCGGGCACTGCCGTGGCACCCCCGGGCGTATAGCCTCGGACCGCCTCTGTCAGCGCAGGCCGCTCGCTCTCCGGCATCGTGACGGGCCGACCGACCGGACGACCGCCCTCATAGACCAGGATCAGCGCGTCCATCATCGCCCCCAGCGTAAAATACTCCTCGTACAGCTGCCGACTCCGCCAACCATAGTAGCCGATCAGCTCCGGGTGCTCGATCAGCCGCGACAGCCGCTCGACGCCTTGCTGAATGTGCTGCGCTTCGAATAACAGACCGTTGTAGCGGGCCAGTACGACCTCATTGTTGCCGATGACGTCGGTCGCGACGATCGGCAGCCCCAGGCTGAGCGCCTCGACGATCGAGTAGGGCAGCCCCTCATATAAAGAGGTGATTAAATAGATGTCGAACGCCCGGATCAGCTCCATCACATTGCTGCGGAAGCCGACTAACCGGATGCGATCCTCCAGCCCCTCCGCCCGGATCTGCTCGGATATTTGATCCTTGTAGATCCCATCGCCGATGTAGACGAAGTCGACATGGTCGTATCGTGTCGCAATTTCCCGGGCAATACGGAAAAATGTCCACGGGTCCTTCTGCTCATCCAGCCTCGCCGACGTCCCGATCGTCAGACGGCCGCCCGATCGGAGCCGGGCAGCCCGCTCAGCCTCGGCGAAGCTGATCACATTGCTCGCTGACCTGGAGCTGGCAGCCCTCAGCGCGGCTGGGGCTGCAACTGGCTCCGGCCGCTCATCCAACCCCGGACTCGCGAGGAGACTATGTGCACCGGAACCGTTGGGCGCCCCACTCGGGATGCGACTGACTGCACCGAAGTCGCTGGCCGTCTCGATCGTGACGCTATCGCCTGCACCAGAGTCACTGGACGTCCCACCCGCGAAGCGACCGTCTGCACCGGAGCTGCCGGACGTCTCGCGCGTGACGCTGCCGCCTGCACCGGGGCTACTAGCCGCTCCGCCCGCGAGGCGACTATGTGCATCTGAGTCGCTTGCCGCTCCAGACGACGCCTTGGCCGCTGCTGTCTCATCCTCGCCGAGCAACTGCTGCCACGCGCTGGCGTAGGCAGCGGCATCGACAGCCCGATGCAGGCTGCTGCCGCTCGCGCCCACTCGCGCCTCCGCTCGTCCCGGCCCGGAGATGCCATTGTAGATCAGCACCGCCTGCTCCGGCCGCAGCACGCCCTGCTCGATCGCCGCCTGCCGCTCGCCTGCCGAGACGTTGATCGTCAGCGTTGTGATCCGGCTGAGCAGACGCTCCACCGCTGTATAGAGCTTTCTCTTGCCGCTACTCAGCCCGACGTTCTGGAACATATAGGCGTGCGGCGTATATAGGATCGTCCGCACTCCGCACAGCTTGGCCGCCAGTCGTCCGATGCCGCCGGCCTTGGAGCTGTGACAATGCACGATATCCGGCCGCAGCTCCCGCAGCAGTCGCATCGTCCTTCGCAGCGCGGCCCAGTCGCGGCGCGGCGACAGCTCCCGTACCAGCTCCTCCACCGGGTACAGACCGATGCCCATATCGCGCAGCAGCCCGAGCTGACTTGTGAAGAGCGCGTCGGCCCGGCCGTTGCTGTAGATGAGCGATACCCGATATCGGCCCAGATCGAGATGCAGCAGGATATCCAGCACATGCTTGCGCACCCCGCCGCCCATCGCTTCGCAGATCATCACGATATGCTTCCTCATCATTCGCCTCCTCCCATCCTTATACAGGCGCCTCGACCGCTGGTTGACGATGTGCGGTTCGAGCATCTCCCTTCAACAACTGCAAAAGTACTTTTAATTCTGCTTGAACTAACGTGTAGCACTTGGTTAACTGCAAAAGTGCAGTTAAAAATGACCATCCGAGCCTCCAAACGCTCTTCGCATCGAAATTAACTGCACTTTTGCATTTGCGACCGTCTTAATTGCCGTTTTCGACAAAAATAGAGGTACTATTGCAGTTACTCCTCCCGCAAAGCGTCACAGGCTCCGTCTAACTACCCCGAGCGCACGATCTCGGCGAACAGTCCGCCCGTGAAGGCGCGCCAGCTGTAGCTCGCCGCATGCGTCAGTCCGCGCTCGCGCAGCGAGCGGCGCAGCGCCTCGTCGCCCATCACCTGGCTGATCTTGTCGGCCAGATCGGCAGGACGATGCGGATCGCAGTAGATCGCATGGGTCCCGCACACCTCCGGCAGCGAAGCTGCCTGGGAGACGATGACGGGACAGCCGCAGGACATCGCCTCGATCGGCGGCAGCCCGAACCCTTCGTAAAAGGAAGGGTAGACGAAGCAGCCGGCATGCTTGTAGAGCGCCTTGAGCTCGCTGTCGCTGACGTAGCCGAGCAGCTTCACCCGGTTGCGGGACGCTGCCGCGCTGGCCATGCTAGCGGCCTGACCAGCTTGCTCCCGCACCATGCCATCTGCCCGGTCGCCTTGCCCCTCCGCCACGCCATCCGCCTGACCGGCTCGTTCCTGCACTGTGTCACTAGCTACAGCGGCGTTCGCTTGTGCCCCCTGGTCTCTCTCCACCTCGCCGACCGCCGCTTGGCCGAACACCTGCGCATGAGCGCCGCCGACGATGACGCAGTCGTAGGGGGTGTCGCCGAGCTGGCGGATCGCCTGGACGATGGAGGCGAAGTTTTTATTGGGACTGCGGCTGCTCACTGCGAGCACATAGTTGCCTGACGTCAGCCCGTGCCTGGCCAGGATCGCCTCGTCGGCGATCGTCTTGGCCATATGGTCGACGCCCAGATGATGGACCGCGATCTTGCGCTCGCCGATCCCGCAGTAGCGCTGAATCTCCGACTTGGAGAAGTGCGACACGGTGATCACCTTGCGCGAGGCAACCCGGAATGCGGTGAACAGCAGCCGATACCAGCTGCGGAACAGCAGCGAGAAGTTGTCGCGATTGGCGAAGATCGCCGCATCATGGATCGTCACGATCTGCCGCCGCTTGGCCAGCGGAGCCGGACCGCACAGATTGACCAGCAGTTGGCCCCGCGACAGGCGCGGCAGCTCGAACTGCTCCCACAGATGGCCCTTCAGCCGACCGCGCTGCCGGACCTCGATATGCCGCAGCGGCAGCGCCTGCCGATCGCCTGGAGGGACGACCAGGACGAAGCTGTATCGACGCTTGTCGATCTCGTCGCGCTCCAGCATCTCGTCGAGCATCCGCACCGCCTCCATCGCGACGCGCTGGACGCCGGTGACTGACTGGGTCAGGAAACGTCCGTTGATCATAATCTCTTGTCTCACGCCGTTCGCCTCCTTGAGATTCGTACTCCTCCGGCCGAAGCAGGCAGCCGCCGATCGCCAGCCAGAGGAACACATTATACGGGAACAGCTCCAGCACATTGGTCGTCAGACCGGCGAACAAGCCGCCAGCAATCAGCGCCACGGATAACTCCGTCTGACGCGCGCCGTCTACTCGCCACGCCCCGGACTGCGCCGAGCTGTCGGCATGCCGTAGATTGGCCAGCAGGCGCGCGATCAGCAGTACGGTGAGCAGCAGCATCAACAGCATGCCCGCTGCGCCGACCTGCTCGTAGAGCGCCAGATACTGGTTATCCACCGCGTAGCTGCCGCTCTCCCGGCCGAGCGCCACCGTCCGCTTGCTGGCCGCGCCGACCGCGCCCAGACCAAAGCCCACCATGCCGTTCAGACTGAGCGGCGAGACGAGATAGTCGCCCCAATGGCTGAAGCGGTCGAGCGTCGAGCCGAGCGACAGCAGATCCCGCTCCTGCAACAGGAGCAGCATGCCGATGCCGAACGTCGGCCCCGCCAGCAGCAGCAGCGCCAGCCAGAGCATCCCGCCCTGTCCGGCCGCCCGCAGCTTCAGGAGATAGAGGCAGAGCTGGCTGACCAGCCACAGCACCAGCGCCGAGCGGATCGTCGAGAGCACCAGGAACACCCCTGTCGTCGCCAGCACCGCCACCCGCAGCCAGGGCCGCCGGGCCAGCAGCCGCGAGCGCTCCAGCAGCAAGCCCGAGATCGCCAGCAGATAGGCATAGTTGTCGGGGCTGAAGGCGATCGACGGCAGCCGCGGCATGCCGTCGGCGAAGTGCTTGATATTGACGCCGTAGACGAAGCCCATCGCCATCAGCCGCTCGATCCCGAGCATATATTGCGTCAGCCAGCCGCCGACCGCCAGCAGGAACACGGTCAGATAGATGGAGTCCAGCACGCCTCGCTGCATATGCGGGGCGATGTACATCCCCAGGAACATCAGCAGCAGCGGCAGGATCGTAATCTTCACCCCGTACACCCAGACGACGATATCGATCCCGGTCAACACGCCAAAAGCGCCGATCGCCACCATCCCGCCGATCAGCGCCAGCATCGAGAGGCCGATCGCGAGCCCCCGCTGCACGATCGAGAGGATACTGACCGCTGCGAACAGCAGCATCAGCACATCCTTGATCGAGCGGACGAGCAGATTGTCGACGAACACCGACATCAGGCCGTAGACCGACACGAACAGCAGCAGCAGTCCGGTCGCACACGCGATCATCGTCTCGCGGGTCGTCGCCCCACCTGCCAGCAGCCGGCCCTGCGAGGCTGTGAGCCTTACAGCGCTGGTCGCCATGCGGCCTCCCCCTTCGCCTGATAGAGGAGCCGCCCGTACAGCTCCTCATGCTGCGCGAGCAGCCGCTCGGTCCCGTAACGGCGGCTATGCGCGTAGCAGAGCTCGCTATGCTGCCGCCGCGACTCGGCCGACAACGTCCGGTAGCTGCGCAGCTTGTCGGCGATCGCCTGCGCGCTGCCGGGAGCGAAGGCGCAGCTCACCGGGTCCTCCAGCACCTCCGGGATGCCGCCGATCCGCGAGGCCAGCACCGGCGTCCCGACCTGGTACGACTCGATGATGACGCGGCCGAACGGCTCCTCCCATACGGAGGGCACGATCGTCAGATCGACCTCGCTCATCCGCCGCATCGTCTCCGCCCGCGTCAGCTTGCCCATGCAGACGATCCGCTCGTCCTCCGCCGCAAGACTGCGGATCGCAGCCAGCTCTGGCCCTTCCCCGCAGATGATCAGACCGCCGACGACCTCAGGGGGCAGACTGACGACAGCCTCCACCAGCTGATACACACCCTTGATCGCCTGGATCTGGCCGAAGTAACCGAGCTGCAGCGGGCCGTCTGCGACAGTCCGTCCGCGATATAGCTGCTCGGCCTGCAGGCTGGCGGTTATGCTGTTGGGGATCACCTCGCGATCGGCAGAGGCAAAAAATCCCCGCTGCAGATGCTCCGACAGCACATGCTCGGAAATGCCGACCACCGCCGCTACTGCCGAGCTAGCCCGGCGCGCAATCTGCCGGTAGAGCATCGAATAGCTGCGGTAGGGGATCGGGTCGAATAGCGAGTAGTCGCGCAGCGTGTGGACGATGGGCACGCCGACGCGGCGTGCGGTCTGCCACACCGACAGGCTTAGGCCTGCGAGATTTTGCGTATGGAGCAGGCCCGGCCGGAGCTGCTCGAGGAGCTTTCGCATCTCCTCGCCTTGGCGGCTGTTGTACACGTCGCGGATGCGCCAGGCGATCTTGTCGATCGCGCTCTTGCTCCTCTGCGTATCGCCAAACCAGTACAGGCTATGATGAGGCAGCCGGAGGATGCGGACGCCTCCCTGCGATTCCTCCACCGTCCCCTCCGCTTGCGGACCGACCGTGACGACGGTGACCTCGTAGCGGCTGCTCAGCGTCTCCGCCAGGATCCGTGTCGACACCTCGGCGCCGCCGATCACATGCGGCGGGTACAGGCTGTGGGCGATGACGATCGATGTTCTGGGCATGCTCGCACCTCCTTCTCTTCGTCGTTTTATGGGGCGATGCTACGCTTCGTTAGTACGCGTCCTTGGAGCCGAGCAGCATCCCGGCCGTCTTGACGATGACCGTCAGATCGAGGCGGGTGCTCCGCTGCCGGATATACCGCAGATCGAGCTCGACCATCTCCTCGAAGCTCAGATGATTGCGCCCGCTGATCTGCCATAGTCCGGTGCAGCCCGGCGTGACGAGCAGTCGCTGCTTTTCGTAGTAGGTATACTGCTCGACCTCGCGCGGCAGCGGCGGCCGCGGCCCGACCAGACTCATCTCGCCCTTCAGCACATTGAGGAATTGCGGCAGCTCGTCGAGGCTGGTGCGGCGGATGAAGCGGCCGATCCGGGTCACTCGCGGGTCGTCCTTCATCTTGAACATCGCCCCTTCGATCTCGTTGCTCGCCAGCAGCGACGCCAGCCTTTCCTCCGCATCGCATACCATCGAGCGGAATTTGTACATGCGGAACGGCTTGCCGTTTTTGCCGACCCGCACTTGGCTGAACAGCACCGGTCCGCGTCGATCCTCCAGCTTGATCGCCAGCGCGATGATCAAGAGCAGCGGCGACAGCGCCAGCAGGCCGAAGGCCGCTCCGGCAAGGTCGATCAGCCGCTTGACGATCAGATAGCCGGTCTGTTTATGATTCAGTACGCCAGAATTCAGCGCTTCTTTGGGATTGATCATAGGCCGGTCCCCCCGACTGCGCCCGTACCGACCTGGCGCTCCTTGCTCATGAGCGCCTCGAGCTGCTCCAGCAGAGGCAGGCGCAGATCGTTGCTGCGCAGCGCGAAGTCGACGGAGGTCATGATGAAGCCCAGCTTCTCGCCGACATCATAGCGCACGCCTTCGAAGTCGTAGGCGCAGACGCCCTGCGCCAGATTCAGCTTCTGGATCGCGTCGGTGAGCTGGATCTCGCCGCCTGCGCCGATCTCCTGCGCCTCCAGATAATCGAAGATTTCCGGCGTCAGCACATAGCGGCCCATGATCGCCAGATTGGAGGGGGCCTGGCCTAGCGGAGGCTTCTCGACGAAGCGGCTCACCTCGTACAGCCGGCCGTGACTGCTCACCGGATCGACGATGCCGTAGCGGTTGGTCTGATCGTCCGCGACCGTCTGCACGCCGATCACCGACTTCCCGGTCAGCTCGTATTGCTCGGCCAGCTGCCGGATGCAGGGCTTGTCTGCCTGGACGATATCATCGCCGAGCAGGACGGCGAACGGTTCATTTCCGATGAACTTGCGGGCGCACCAGACGGCATGTCCGAGCCCCTTCGCTTCTTTTTGGCGGATATAGTGGAGGTCGACATTCGAGGTTGCGCGCACTTCGTCGAGCAGGCCGAACTTGCCTTTGCCGAACAGATTATGCTCCAGCTCGAACGCATGGTCGAAGTGGTCCTCGATCGCCCGCTTGCCTTTGCCGGTGACGATAATGATGTCCTCGATCCCCGAGGCGATCGCCTCTTCGACGATGTACTGGATAGTCGGCTTGTCCACGATCGGCAGCATTTCCTTGGGCATGGCCTTGGTGGCCGGCAGGAATCTTGTCCCTAATCCGGCAGCGGGAATAATCGCCTTCGTTACTTTTTTGGTCATCTCTGATCACCCTGTCCCTTAACATGTATTTTTGGTATAAATGCCAGGTATGGGCTCTTGCTAGGCAAGAACCCATAGCTCGTATTTGTACAATGGGCATCGAACCCGTCCTCACATCACACCCTTGACGATGAACGTCTAAGGCTCCGCTTGCCGGAACCCACAGCGTGACCGAGTGCCTCCAGTGATAAAGGTGCGGGAGACATAACCTGTCCGAATATTCCGAATATTACATCTGCAATTCAGTAGAACTCCGAGCCAACAACCTGCTACTGCCCGTAGTAGGTATAATAAGCGTAGCTGTCGGCGCCAGAGCGGCTGACGTTGTTGAGAACGACGCCGAGCATGCGCGCATGGGCATGCTGGAGCTTCGTCTTCACCTTGCGCGCCATCTCCTTTTTGACCTTGCCCGCGTCGATGACGAGGATGACGCCGTCGCACTTGGCCGCGAGAATCTGCGCATCGGTGACCGCCATCATCGGCGGCGTGTCGATCAGCACCATCTCGTAGCTCTCCCTCGCCCGCTCCAGCAGCGTCTCCATCCGCTGCGAGGCCAGCATCTCTGACGGATGCGGCGGCACCGGGCCGGAGGGGAGCAGGCTGAGCTGGTCGATCCCGGTCTCGAGCACGACCTCGCGCAGCTCGCTATTGTTGGTGAGCGCCGATGTCAGGCCGTACCGATTGCTCAGGCCAAACAGCTTGTGCTGCGTCGGCTTGCGCATATCCGCGTCGATCAGCAGCACCCGCTTGCCCGTCTGGGCATACGTGACAGCCAGATTGGCCGTTGTCGTGCTCTTGCCCTCGCTCATCCGCGAGGAGGTGACCATCACCGTATGGATATCCGCATCAAAGTTGGCAAAATCGACATTCGTTCGAAGGACTTTATAGGCTTCGGATATCGGTGATTTTGGATTCACTTCCGCGATCAGCGGCAGACTAGGCTTCGAACGGGACATTGTTCTCACTCCTCGCTTTTTTCTCGACCGGGATCGACTTCTGCTTGCCGCTGCGAGTGTCGAAGTCCCGATGCTTCATCCGGGGGATCACAGACAGGGTGGGCATGTCCAGCGCGAGCAGGACATCGTCCTCCGACTTGATCGTGTCGTCCAGATACTCCAGCAGGAGCGCCAGACCCAGACCAAGCATGCCCGACAGGAGCAACGCGGCAGCGATGTTGAGCTGTGGCGAGGGCGAGACTGGCGACGACGCCCGGCCAGGATCGGCCGTATTGAGGATCGAGACATTATCGACCTGCATCAGCTTCGGGATCTCCTCTTGGAACACCTCGGAGACGCTGTTGACGATCAGCGCAGCTTTTTCATAAGACACATCGCGAGCCGAGACGCTCATCACCTGCGTTTCGTTGACCGAGCCGACGCTAATCTTGCCTACCAGCTGCTCCGCCGTCAAGCCGAGCTCCGGATGCCGCTCCGCCACCACGCTCATGATGCGCGGCGTTCGGATGATTTCCTTGTACGTCTTCACCAGTTGGATGTTGGAGTTGATCGTCCCGAGATCCAGCTTGGCCAACAGGCTTGCTTCGTTGGACTGGCCGACGATCAGCTTGGTGGAGGCCTCATAGACCGGCTCGGCTACTGCATAAGAGTAGATGCCGGCGCCCGCGCCGCCAAGCACCATCAGCACGATAATGAGCCACACTCGCTTTTTGACGCTTGTCCAATACTGTTTCAGTTCCAATGAATCCTCCTCCTGACCAAACGAAAGTTATTCAATACGCGACCTTTTGCTTAAAAAAAATTATGTCTGTCCTCCTTGAAGATTTATCAGACATAATTCTGGTTGCTACGGCGACAATTATTATTCGATAAGAGAATTTGTCGACTTGAGTATAATTCAATACGAATTATTTTGTAAACACCTTTTTTGAAAATTGGTCTATCGTCCCGCCCGCCAGCACATGGTCGATCAGATCCTCCGCTGTATAGCGGCTGCCCTGCTTTTCAAGGATCAGCGTGACCAACTCCGCCAGATTAATCACCGGCTTATTGTGCGTAGGGACGAACTTGCGACTGCCATAATCGTATACCATCTCTTGCTTGATCGGATATTCAGCCTCGTGCAGCCACTCCGCCATCGACGGTCGTTCCTGCGCGTCGCCGACCAGACTCTCATCCTGAGCCAGCCGCTTTAGGAATTCATTCACCCTGAGCGCCCGCTGCTTGCGCAGCAGCAACGCCTGAAGGCTGTCGGAGAGCTCCATATGACGAATTTCCCTCCGGTAATCCATCGCTGCCAGCGATCTGGCCTGATCCATCATTAGTCCATTCCCTCCGTTTCTGAGTACTCAGTATGAGGATTTTGAAACAATAATGTTATACGTTTTGAATAATTATAAAATAGCTTTTTCAAAATATGTGTCGCTTCTTGTCGAAATTCATAAGATTACATTTGGCTTACAAGCCGTAACCGCTTACTATCCGCATCCTGCAACAGTTTGAATCCCCAAAAAAATAAAAGCCACCCGCTCGAAAAATCGCGCGAATGGCATAAAAGTGTAAACCGGCGTGGGTCCAGCGAACGAAAAACGGAACATGGGACTAGTAACAAGGCGTGTCAGCCTTCTATCTGCCGATCCCTCAGCGAAGCAGCAGCCAGACTACCCCAACCCAGAACGGAATAGCCAGCAAAAGCCCGTTAATATAGCCGACTCTAAGACTTCCTTCCCGAAAAATCATGAGAAAGTCCCCCTTCAATTTGCAGGATTACTACTAAGTATATCCTTTAATCTGAAAATTACAACCGCTTTCATTAGGATTTTTTCAGATTTGTCAAGAGCGGCTGGAAATTAGCCGTCCTGCACAACGCTGCGCTCTCCTTACGGGACTAAGGTTTGGCCTTTGCCGCCTCTCTACTGTTCATTCCGACTCATTTACTTGGCATTGGCATCCGAATAAATAGTCCTGCGAGCAGGGTTTGTCCAAAACGTTGCTAAGCCTTCGGAACCGTTTCTCCGCGATCCGGTCGGGATTTCCAGCTGACACGAGGGGGAATCGAGTTAAAGACGCCGTCCTGCCGGACGGCGCCTCGTCAACGTGTTTCTACTATATATAATAGGTGCGGATGAAATAAGCGGGTGTACAGCTCCAGGCATGGCAATAGCTGTTGACGAGATTGCTGCCGTACGGCGATAGCCGCTTATCCCGAGGGTTGTACAGCTCCCAAAACCGATCGGCGCCGTCGTCGACCATGCCTCCCCAGTAGGTCAGCATCGCAGAGAGCGCCTCCTCCCGCTCGCCGCAGCCAATCAATGCCTCGATATAATGATGCACCATATACGGCGTCGTCATCTCGATCGCATCCGGCGTCTGCCGCAGCCGCGACAGAATCGCCGCCCCCTGCTCGCGGTCGCAGACGCCCGCCAGCACCATCCATACCTGCGAGGCCCAGGATATCTGGCGACCGGCGCCGCTGACGAACAGCCCCGCCGCTTCGTCCCACAGATACGCAAGCGCCGCTGCCGAGGTGCGAGCGATCGCCTCGTCCAGCTCGCTCAGCGCGGACGTATCGCCCAACTCGACAGCCAGCTCGCGCGCCTGCCTCATCGCATAGATGAGCACCGCCTGGGCGCCAGCCTGCTTGTTGAGCTCGTCGTGCCAGTCGAGGAAGCAATACCAGGTCTCGTCGTCGCGCACGATATCTCGTTCATCGAGACGCCCCAGCGCCAGCCGCACCTGGTCGAACGCGACCGGCCACAGCTCCGTCAGCGTCTCCCGATCTCCAGTCGCTGCATAGTAATCGCGCAGCACCGCTGCGAAGAACAGGGCGTAGTCGTACAGCTCCGTCTCGTCGGCGAAAGGCTCCGGCCGCTCGTACAGGCTGGCAGCGACCTTGCCGCCATCGAGCTGCAGCCCGGCGAACAGGTACAGACAACGCTTGACCAGGTCTGCTCCGCCTACAGTGACGTAGCTGACGAGCGCCTGCAGCCGAAGATCGCCGATCCAGAGCCGGCGGTCCCGCTTCGGTCCGTCCTCATAGACCGTCTGCATGCAGTCGCGCAGCGTCAGCACCGCGATCTCGTCGAGCTGGCGCAGCCGCTCCGGCACCTGCGGCGGGAGGGGCGGCACCGCGGCCAGATCGGCAGAGCTGACGCTCGTGCAGCTCAGCTCCTCGAATCGGATACGATAGCGGATCGATGCCGACAACACGAAGACCTTCAGGTAGCGGAACGTATAACGGCGGGGCAGCCGGAGCTCGCCTGGCAGCACATCGATCGTGACGATCTCCTCCTGCAGCCACGACCGGCTGAGCCAGCCCTCATAGCTGGCGAAGTCTTCGCCGATCTCGCAGGGCATCTCGCCGAAGATCAGCTTCAGTCGCAGCGGCGCGTCCGCGTTGCTGTCGACGTTGCGGATACGCATCGTCACATAGCCGACCTGCGGCTCGCCGAAGTCGAGCGCGAAGCTGTCGCCCTGCGCCCATACGCGCTCCGACAGCCCATCAGCCGAGCCGCAATCCACGACGCGCCAGCCCTGGAAGGCCGTCTCGTCCGCCACCGCCTCGACCAGACGCCTCGGCTCGGCCCGCCGCTCCAGCAGCTGCGGCTTCAGCGCCTCGGCCTTCGCCACCCATGCGGGGTTCGTCGCTTCCCTCATTCGTCCACGCCTCCTCTACCCTTTGACCGCGCCGACGGTCATGCCGCCGACGAAGTATTTCTGCAGGAACATAAAAGCTACCAACAGCGGCAGCGCGCACAGGAAGCACGCTGCGAACAGTACGTTCCACTGCGTCGGATTTTGCTGATCGCCGAGGAAGCCCAGCATCGCCAGCGGCAGCGGCGAATCGGCGGCCCGCGAGATGAAGATCATGTTGAAGAAGTAGTCATTCCAGATCCAGACGCCCTGTGTGATGATGACCGAGACGGTAACCGGCACGAGCAGCGGGAAGACGACCGTCCAGAATCGGCGCAGCAGTCCCGCCCCGTCGATATGCGCCGCCTCCTCGACCTCCTCGGGTACGCCGCTGCGGATGAAGCCGGTGTACAGGAAGGTGGAGAACGGCAAGCTGCATGTGATGAACATGAGGATCGGCGTATAGGAGCTCGTCGGCAGCTGCAGCGAGTTGATCATCTGCACGACCGGGATGAGCACCATCTGCGCCGGGATGACCAGTCCCGAGAGGAAGAACAGGTAAAGGAACTTACTCCACCGGGTCCGCAAGCGGGCCATCGGATACGAGGCCATCGCCGCGAACAGAACGACGAACAGGACCGAGATGCCGGTCAGGACGACGCTGTTCCACAGCGCCTCCGGGAATCGCATCCGCTCAAACGCGGCAGCGTAGCTCGCCCACGACATATCCTGGAACAGGTTAAGCGGATTGCTATTGTTGCGGGGCTCGCGCAGCGACGTCGATAGCGCGATGATGAGCGGCACCAGATTGACGAGCACGACGACGATGACGCCGAGCTGTGCGAGCGCCGACTTGCTCCAGCGGACGAATCTCATGCCGACACCTCCTTCTTGTTCATGCGCACGACGAACACCGCCGTGATGACGATGATAATGGCGAAGGCGATAACGCCAAGCGCCGAGGCCTTGCCAAACAGCTGCTCGGTGAACGCCATCTTGTAGATGGAGAAGACGATCGTGTTGGTCGAGGTGCCCGGACCGCCGTTGGTCATGATGAACGGGAAGTCGAACGCCTTGAGTCCATTGATCAGGCTGAGCGTCACGTTGATCGTCGTCGCAGTCGCCAGCAGCGGCAGCTTGACATTGCGGAACAGCCGCCACGGCCCGCAGCCGTCGATCCTGCCCGCTTCGAGCAGCTCCTGGGGCACGGTTTGCAGACCGGCCAGGTAGATGATCATCGCGGTGCCGACGTTTTTCCAGATCTCGACGAAGATGATCGCATAGAGCGCCGAGGAGTAATTGCCGAGGAAGTTCAGATTCTGGGGGATGCCCAGTCTATCCAGAAAGGTGGCGATCAATCCGTAATCCGGCATGTACACATAGCTGAACAGGAAGCCCACGACAATCGCGCTGAACAGCGTGGGGATGTACGCCAGAGAGCGGTAAAAGCCTTTGCCTCTGATTTTCATATTGAGCAGCAACGCCAGCGCAAGGCCGATCAGGTTGCCGACGATGACGCTAACGAAGGTGTAGATGAGCGTATTCTTGATCGAGACGCCGAGGATGTCGCTGTTGAACAGCGTCTTGTAGTTATCCAGACCGATATAGCTGTAGGCTTGCGAGAATCCATTGTAATCGGTGATGCTGTACTGGAACAGCCGCAGGATCGGGAACACCCAGAGGGTGACATAGAACAGAAGCGCCGGTATGGCAAACAGGTACATCGATTTTTTCATGACGGTGGAATTCATCGTTACTCATCCTTTCCGGCCCTTGCCCCACGCCAGAGGGGAGGCCTCGCCTCCCCTCGCCGCGCGTCGCTTGCGTGATGCGTCCGTGCGTAATGCGTTAGTTTTTCCAGAGCTCTCTGAACTTCTCGTCCATCGCCTTGGCTACGTCCTCCGGCGTGGCGCCCATGCCGCCGATGATCTCGGCGAACTTGGCTTGCATGACGTCCGAGACGCCTGCCGGCCACATCTGGTTGCTGAAGTAGACGGAATTGCCCGTTTGCTGATAGTTGTCGTTGACTGCTTGGAACAGCTCATTGCTCAGCTCCACGCCCTTGTAGACGCTGATCGAGCTGCTGCTCTCGACGAACGCCTCGAACAGCGGCGACTCGCCGTCGAACAGATAGTTCAGCACTTGCTTGGACAGCTCCAGGTTTTTGGACTTGGCGTTGAGCGCATAGCCCGCCGAGGTAGCAGCCGACACATAGAGAGGTTCGCCCGGCTCATTGCCCGGCAACGAGGCGAAGCCCCGCGTGAACTCGGCTGCTCCCGTCGATGTCATCGACGGATAGTCCCATGTGCCGGTGAAGGTCATCGCCGTCTTGCCGTCGATGAACAGCTGCGCCGCTTGCGCGCTGCCTACGCCCAGCGAGTTTTTGATGACGTAGCCTTTGTCATACAGCTCCTGATACTTGCCGATCGTCTCGACCCACTTCGGATCGTTCAGCGATTTCTCGCCATTCTGTACCTTGACATCGAAGTCCATCTCGCCCGGGTAGACGACGTTGGCTGCGATCTGATACATGCCGAACTGGATGACCCAAGGGTCCTTGTCGCCCATCGCAATCGGCGTAATGCCGGCATCCTGCAGCTTCTGGCACAGATCGAGGAACGACGGCCAGTCGGCCGGGAACTCGCTGTAGCCGACTTGCGCCAGCATCTCCTGGTTGTAGTAGACGCCCAGGAAATCCAGTCCCTCTGCGACGCCGTACGGCTTGCCCTCGTAGGACATGTCGTCCTTGGCGCCCTGGCCGATGTTTTCCCAGAAGGTTAGATCGGACAGGTCGGCTGCGAAGCCAGCCTTGGCGAAGTCGATGACGCCGCCTGCGGCGTTTTTCGGGAAGATCCAGAAGATATCCGGACCTTGGCCCGCTGCCAGCTTGGTGCGCACCGAGGTGTTGTACTGGTCGTCCGGCAGCTTCTGCACCTCGAGCGTGATGTTCGGGAACTTCTCCTTCACCAGACGCGGCAGCACATCCAGCTCGAAATCCTCGCCCTCGGAAGCCTTGTTGCCGGACATCATCATCGTCAGCGTCACGGGAGACGCATCTGTCGTCTGGCCGTTGTTCGCGCCGCTCTCGCTGGCCGCTCCATTGTTGCCCGCATTGCCGGCGTTCGTGTTCGTGTTGCCGTTATTGTTGCCGCCGCAGGCGGACAGGACGACGGTCAAGGCCAGCATGACGGCCCCCGCTTTTGCCATTCTCTTCATCCGTTAATCCCCTTCGCACATTTTTTTGTTTATTGCATTAAGCTCATTTTTATAATAAGGTGTATAGCGGTACAATTGCTTTAGCAAATTGAGTGCACTATCTTTAGGCTCGACACGAGCCGGGAGCAAGCATGAACCCTTAGAAATTGGACAAAACAGGAGGCGGCATGTATGCTGTTCAACAACATCAAAGCCAAGCTCTTCCTCGTGCTCGTCGTCGTCTCGATCGTGCCGATCATCGTCGTCTCCGTCAGCTCGTATCGGAGCTATACGCGGCTGGTCAATGAGCAGACCTCGCTCGTCGCCTCGACGACAATCCAGGACTCGGTGAAGGACATCGAAGCGATCCTCCAGAATATCGACCGGATCACGATTACGCTGCTGCAGCAGTCCTCTAATGCAACCGCTTACCGAACGGTCAATGACGAGCTGCGCTTCCTGAGCCAAACGACTAACCAGCATGAGATCTTCATGACGCGGGCGCGGTTGAAGCTGATCTTCGAGAACCTCCTGCTCGGCTATAACTATATCAACGGCATCTACCTGTTCACCCCTAACGGCAACTGGATCAGCTACAGCAACGGCACCGATCTGCGGCTCGATTATGAGCCGATGCAGGACGTCTGGTATCGCGAGACGCTCGAGCGTAAGGGCGATCTGTATATCGGGGAAGTCGGCACCAAGCCTTACATCATCGGGGCCAAGCCGTCGATCTCCTTCTCGCGGGCGCTGTACGATCCCAACAGCTATGAGTTCCTCGGCGTCTTCATGATCGACTGCAGCATGGATATGTTCGGCATGCTGCAGCGCAGCGTCGCGACCGATCGCTCCAACCTGTATCTGGCGGGCAGCGATGGCGACATCATCTATGACAGCGGACGCAGCGACTATAGCCAGGGCGGCGGCCGATTGCCAGATGCGCTGCTGCCTCGCCTGGCGACATTGGGGGAGCAGCAGGAGGAATGGATGGCTGATGGCTACCTGACGGTCATGCAGAGGATTCCTTACCATGACTGGCAGATTATTGCCAGGCTCGCGGTCGACGAGCTGCACCGGGCGTACGGCATCTCCGAGAAGCTGTTCATCTATGTCGCCGCCAGCGTCGCGGCCATCTTCCTGCTGCTGTCCTTTTTCCTCTCCAACATCATCACCAAGCCGGTCATCCAGCTCGCCCGCCTCATGCGCAAGAGCAAGACGGACGGCTTCGTGCCGGTGCGGCACGAGGTGAAGCAGGTCGACGAGATCGGCATCCTCTATCATGAGTTCCACAAGCTGATGGATCACCTGGACACGCATATCCGCGAGAGCTATCAGAACCGCATCCTGACGATGGACGCCCAGATGAAGGCGATGGAGGCGCAGATCAACTCGCACTTCCTGTACAACACGCTGGAGTCGATCAACAGCATCGCCGAGATCGAGGAGGTCGAGAGCATCGTCGTCATGACCAAGGCGCTCGGCGATATGTTCCGCTACAGCATCAAGACCGACAGCGAGCTTGTGCCGGCGCGAGAGGAGCTCCAGCATGTCGACAACTACATGGCGATCCAGCAGATCCGCTACGGCGACAAGATCGGCTTCGTCAAGACGATCGCTCCCGAGGTGGAGTCGGCGCATATCCTCAAGCTGATGCTGCAGCCGCTCGTCGAGAACGCTATCTATCACGGTCTCGAGAGCAAGCGCGGGGGCGGCACAATTACGCTGCGCGGACGTTCAGAGGCTGGCATGATCCGCTTCGAGATCGAGGATGACGGCGTGGGCATGTCGGAGGAACAGCTAGGACAGTTACACGCGCTGCTCGCCGCGCCGCCGGAGTTCAAGGCGATCGGCAAGCGCTCCGGCGGCAGCATCGGCATCAAAAATGTGCACTCCCGCATCACGCTCTACTACGGTCCGTCGTACGGACTGACGATCGACAGCAGCCCGGGTCGCGGCACGCGCATCACCGTCACGATACCCGCACAGCACGATTACAAGGAGGAGTAGCCTGTGTATTCATTCATCATTGTCGACGATGAGCCATTGATCCGCAAGGGCATCCTGAAGAAAGTCCGCGCCTTCGACCGCAGCCTCTCCTTCATCGGCGAGGCGGACAACGGCGTCGATGCCTTGACCTTGATCGAGGAGCAGCAGCCGGACATCCTGCTCACCGACATGCGGATGCCCGAGCTCGACGGCAAGCTGCTCATGCGCACCGTCCACCAGCGCTATCCGGCGATCAAGATGATCGTCATCAGCGGCCACTCGGACTTCGACTACATGCGCGAGGCGATCTCGGCCAAGGCGATCAGCTATCTGCTCAAGCCGTTCAGCCGGGAGGAGCTCCACGAGGCGCTGCGCCAAGCCGTCGAGCAGCTCGATGAGGAGCATGCGGCGCACCTCGAAGCCGGGGCGCATCTGGCCGAGCACGAATCGATAGGCTACGCAGCCGATGTGCAGACGCTGCTGCAATCGCTGCTCGGCCTCCAGTCGTCGCCCCGGGCGCCTCAGCTGCGAAGCCGGACCTGCGCGCCGCTGCAGGAGGCTCCGCGCCGCCTGCTGCTGCTCGCGTGCGGCGACGGGCCGCTGTCCGCGCTGCCTGCCGACACGCCGCCGGGCACGCTGAAGATCCCGCATCCGCAGGGCGAGACGCTGGCCTTCGTGCTCGTCCCCTCGCAGCCGGAGCGCGGTCGGAGCGACTCGCCTGGGCTGGCGATGGCCGAGCTGCAGTACGCGCAGCGGCTCGCCGCCGCCTGGGCCGCCGGGTCGGCGGGCTGCTGCCGGATCGGCGCTGCCCCCGTGCTGCCGGATCTGTCCGGCCTGCACGAGGCGCAGCTCGCCGCGGTGGCGGCGCTCGACCGCCAGCTGCTCCGTGAGGCGAGGCGGACGGGCGTCTTTGCGGAGGGAGAGACGCCGCTCGAGGGAGCCGCACGGCAGCCGTTCGGCGGTGAGCGAGCGGCTAGCGGAGTGTCGGATGACGATGCGGAAGCCAGAGTGCAGCGGCGGGCGGCGGGTCAGCAGCAGCCGCTCGACGGCGACTCGGAGCAGCGACCTCTGGCGGCGGACTTCGCTCCGGGGAGCGAGTCGATGGCGTTCGCCGACTGGGGGCGGGCGCACGAGCTGCTGTTCAGCATCGAGTCCGGCCGTACGGCGCGTGTCCGCGAGCTGCTGGACGAGCTCTTCGCCAGCTATGACAGGCAGCCCGAGGCTACGATCGGTCAGCTCAAGAGCCAGTGCCGCATTATCGTCACCGAGGCCAGACGATTGCTGGCCCTGCATCTCAAGAGCGATGAGACCAGCACCCCGTCCAGGTCGCTCGAAGCGGTGCTCTCTGCCGCATTCGACCGCGAGACGCTGCTCGCTTATCTGCAGCAGACGCTCGGAGGTATAGCCTCGTTGCTCGGCCAGGACTCGGCCTATGCCTCGGGCGAGGTGTTCGATCACATCAAGCACTACCTCGACCAGCATTACCGGGAGGAGCTGACGCTCGAGCGGGTCGCCTCGCTCTTTTATCTGAACCCCAGCTACCTGAGCCACCGCTTCAAGGACAAGACGGGAGAGAACTTCACCGACTACATCAATCGGCTGCGGATCGAGCAGGCCCGGCATCTGCTCCGCTCGACCGACGACAAGGTGTACCGGATCGCCAAGACGCTCGGCTACGACAATCCCAAATACTTCTTCCGCGTCTTCAAGCGGCTGACTGGACTCACTCCCGAGGCCTTCCGCAATGAGGAGCGGGCCTAATGCGCGCAACCTTTGAACTTGCGACTCTGTACAAGACGTCTGCCCCGTCTGCCAGTCAGCAGGCACGCGACCATGGATCGCAGCTGCAAGGGAACAAAGGTACACTGCAGCTGACGCGCAACCGTGGAGCGCAGCGGCAAGTTAGCTTCCAGCAGTCCCATACGACACATGCCGAAGAGGCGCCGCTCCTCGCACAAATGTGCGGGGGAACAGCGCCTTTTTTTTGTTGGCTGGCTTGTCAGCTTATACTTGTCAGTTGGCTTATTGGCTTGTTAGCTTGTTGGCTGACAACGGCCTGGTTGGCTCACTGTCAGATAGATGCCTGGATGCACATGGATGCGTATGGCGAGCATCACTGCCCCAGCAGCTCCTCCAGCGCTGCCCGCGTCCGCAGTGCAACCGTCGCCAGCTCGGCGCGCGTCAGCGTCGATGCGCCGTGCAGCAGCCCTTGCGGCGTGCCTTGGAAGATGCCGTGATGGATGGCGAGCGCCATCGCTGCCCGCTCCTCCGGACGCAGATCCGTTGCATCCCGATAGCCGCTCAGCAGTCGATCCACTGTCGCCGCATCCAGCGTGTCGGCTACGCCGGCATAGGCGAGCGCTCGCGTCAGCGCCTCTGCCATCGCCGCCCGCGACATCGGCGCGTCGGCTGCGATGCTCGCTGTATCGATCAGCCCGACATCCGCAGCTGTCCGCAGCACAGCGTCGTACCATTTTTGATCGCTCTCCGCCGACTCCGGCGTGATGCCGAGGACGTGGAGCGCGACTATCAGCGTCTGCGCTGCTGTCGTCTGCGCACCCGGCTCCATCCGGGTATCGGATACGCCCTGGATGAGCAGCAGGCCGTTGGCAGCCTTGATGCTGTCGGCATACCATGCTCCGGCTGGCACATCGACGAACGCGCGAGCCGAGCGGACTGCGATGTAGGTGCCGTCAGCGACGACCCATGCGCGGGCGATCGTCCGGCCGTTCGCGTCCACGGATAGCTGGCTCGGCACTGGCGTCAGCTTGCCATCCTCGCCTACTCGGGCCAGCGTTGTCGGTAGGGCGCCAGTCAGACGACCCAGCTCGAGCTCGACTGGCACATAGGCGCCATCATGGGCCTCGATGCTCAAATGAACAGGCTGTCCGAGCACGCGTATGCCTGCGGCTGCGACCTTGGCGACCTTGGCGCGGTCCTCGGCTCCGCCTTGCTGTACGATGATCTTGTTCGCTTCTGGCTCGGACGGCGTCTCGGTCTCCGGTTGCTCCGGGGTGGTCGGAGTCGTCGGAGTCGTTATGATCGGCCACGGATTGCTAGTGCCCGGATTGCTCGGGTTCGGCTCTTCCTTGACTGCAAAAGCAAGGGAATCGATCCGCAGATCCGGCGCCTTGAATACCACGTAAAGGTCATGCACGCCGCTCAGATTGGAGGTGCTCAGTTCGGCGGTAACTTCGCTATATCCAAGCTCCTGGACCTGCACATTGGCATTATCGATCTTGTACGATGTCGGCGCTGTCGTCGGCACATCGATGACGGCGATCGGCGCGCTCTGCGGCGATCCGGCATGCAGCGTGATGACGCCGCCTGCGGCATCGCTTGCTACGCGAGCGGTCACCTTGGTCGCTCCATTCAGGTTCACTTTTGGCACAGCGACCCATGAGCCATTTTGCTTGGAGCGTACGGCATGATAGCCGCCGACGACTTTTTTCTCCTTAAGCTTGGCTGCTGTTCTCGCTTTGGATACTTCATGGTAGATGACCTCGTTCGCTGCGAAGGCATGGTCGAAGACGTTGAACGGCTGCGCTGGCGACAGCTGCGCCAGCGTCTGGCCCTGCACCTGCACGGTACGTTCAGCTCGCACATCCGCAGAAGAGGCCGCTACCTGCACCGTATAGGCGCCACTCTCAACGATAAATCCCGCGCGATTGACATCCCAGATCGCGAAGTCTTGCGGATCAATCGTCAGCGTCACGGTCTTGCTCTCGCCCGCAGCAAGCGCCACCTTCTCGAATGCGGCCAGCTGCTTTTGCGGCGCATGCGTCCCATAAGCCGACTGCGGATTGCGGACATACACCTGCACAACTTCCGAGGTTGCGATCTCGCCGTCGTTGCGCACGTCGACCGTCATCTGGAACGGCGCGTCGCCGCTAACCGTTGCCGGCGTCTGGACATTGCTATAGCTGAACTCGCTATAGGACAGACCGTAGCCGAACGGATAGGTCACCGGCTTGCTCGTATACATATACGTCAGGCCAGCCTCCTCCGCATCCGAGTTGGTCATGTCGACGGTGAAACGCGGGTCTACCGATGCCACTGTCGCCGGGTTGCCCTCAGGGATGACATACTTGTTGATCGCTGGCAGCGCCTCGTCGTTAACATACCAGGTGGATGTCAGGCGTCCCGTCGGCGCATAATCGCCGTAGAGCACCTGCGCGAGCGCCAGCGAGTCGTATTGACCGCCGTAAGGCTGATAGACGATAGCCGACACATTCGGATTGTTCTCGATCTCTTCCATCGCAACAGGGAAGCTGGTCTTGACGACGACGATCGTCTTTTTGCCTTCGGCGGCAAAAGCCGACGATACCCGCTCGACGAGCTTGTAGTCGTCCTCGCCCATGTCCAGACTCGAGCGGTCGTTGCCCTCGCCTGCGCTATGACGCGGCACTGCGCCGACGAAGACGATCGCATAATCGTCCACTGTCGCCCGTGCCGCAGCTTCCTCACCCGCTTCGCGTACGACGGTCTCCTCGAACTTGACGGCAGCACTCCGGCTGGCAGCCCCGGAGCGGTCGATGAGCGGCGCGGCCGCCGTCTTCAGCTCGCCGTTCTCAGCCGCGATGAAGCGGCCATTGGCATAATACCAGTTCGTAAAGTCGCCGGAGAATCCTGTCCGGTAGCCGTTGGCGATCAAGGACACTGTGCCGTCGGCATTGTCCTCGATCCGCAATCTCGGCGGGATGACGCTGGTGTCGCCGAGCATCTGCGCCAGATCCCAATCGTTATCCGTCAGATTAAGCTTGGTTACGTCCGTGTTGCCTACAGCAGCCGAGTTGGCCGTCGGCGATGTCACCCAGCGACCGTTCAGCAGCGACTGCAGACTCGCTGCGCCCTGGCCCCAGTCGAAGACGCGGAACAGCTGCGCCGGATCCTCCAGGTCCTGCTCCTTATCCGCCGTGATGAGCTGCGATCCCTCTGTCAGCGCGCCCGGATGCGCAGCGTCCGCTGTGACAACCTCGCCATTGGCGGCTGAGGTCAGCGCGATCACGCGGCTGCCCGGCGTATAGTCGACATTGCTGGCGCCATTAGCCTTGATGATTGAGAGCAGCGGCGAGAGACCGGAGTTCTCGATCGCAGGCGTCGTGCCGACCGAGTAGGTCGTCTTGAAGCGCGCGTCGGCATACAGACCGGATACAGCAGCCTTCCGCTGCTTCTGCAGCGGCAGGACGCCGTCTTCGTTTTTGAGCAGGACGATACTCTCCTGAGCTGCCTTCATCGCCACCGCTTGATGTTCAGGTACACGGAAGTCATCGGCAGGCGTCGTACGCACATCCTTCGCATCCTGGGCGAACGGATAGTCGAACGGGATGCCCTGCTCGTCGGTCTCATTGAAGATACCGAGCCTCACCAATTGGTTGACGTGCGGACGTGCCGCAGCGATCAGATCCTCCTCGGTGATGCCATACGCGCCCTGCTCCACCAGATTCACCAGATCGGGAACATCGGCAGGCGTCGTCCCCGACGGACGTCCGGCATTGGCGAGCGCCAGCGCCATCAGCACTGTAGCATGGGTACGGTCGACCGCATACCTGTCGTCGTAACCATTGCCAAGCTGGTTCGGATTGGAGACGATCGCGTCGCCGTTGAAGTCTGGCGAGCTATATGCCCCATACTTGGCGTTCTGACTGGCATAGATCTGCATCGACGAGAGGATGTTGGGCACGCCGTTGGTGCGGCCATATGACGTCATCACCCCGGCGACTGCACCCGACTGCAGCGCCTTCAGCGGACTGCGCGTCTGGTACTCGAAGATCGACCGCGCGCTTGCACTGTTGTTGCCCGTCTGACGGAACCACTGCGAGTTATAGACCGAATAGTGCTTGGTGCCAACCGCAGCCCGCATCCAGAAGCCGCCGTCGCTATCCGGCTGGTCGATGCCGCTCAGTCCGGTCGCCATCTCGTCGATCATCACCCCGGCCATATAAGGGTCCTCGGAGAAGCCTTCATCGAAGCGTCCGCTGAGCGGGTTGATGCGCATGTCGCTGACGACGGTAAAGGCGACGCTAAGCGACGCATTATTGCCGCCGTGAATATTGGACTCGCCCTGCTTCACCTTGAGCATGCTGATCTTCTCTTTGCCCATAACCCCGCCGATCTCCGCCAGCAGCTCCTTGTTCCATGTCTGCCCCATCCCCACCAGGGCCGGGAAGTCCGTGGACACCCCCTGTACGTTATCGGCTGCCGACAGCGCGCCTGGGATAACCCGGCCGGCATTAACTCCGCGCGTCAAGGTGTAGTGGTTGCGTGAGCCAGTGACATAGACAGCCGGCCCTTCGAGTCCCGTGTAGTCGAAGTACGAGTCAACGTAGGCGTCCAGATGCTCGGGATTGCCGTCGAAGAGCGGCATGCCGTTGAACACGCCGCCCTGCTGAATCTTGAATACGACTTCGCCTTCTGCGTAGACATAGGCGCCTAGAGGCCCCATCAGGCTGAATGCCATCGCAATGGAGGTAACGAGCGACGCTGTCTTTTTCCCCCATTTCTTTCCTGATCGAATCATTGATTGATCATCCTCTCTTCATCTCTGATAGCGGTTTCTTCGTAACCTGTGCCTATTATAACGCCGCCTTGAGTACACTTTGTTTTTGGATTGGAGTGCAGTATCTTTAGCTTGCGATCACCATGATAGAAATGCATGACATTGGAAAAATTAAAATGACCCATGCGGCCGGAATGATTCATTCCCAAACATCCTGTGGTATGATTAGATAACCCTTAGTGAAAAGAGGCAGCACAATGAGCAAACAATCGTCCATGAAAATCCAGTGGCTGATCATCTCTGCCCTCGTCTTTGCGGTCATTACAGCAGTCTTCGCCGTCATCAATGTCGAGGCGGTACAGGTCAACTTCCTGTTCACCACCATCCAGACGCCGCTCATCCTCGTCATCCTCATCTCGACGCTGCTGGGCGGCCTGATGGTGTTCCTGTTCAGCTTCGTGCGCCAGGTGCAGATGCAGCGCCGGGTCAAGCAGCTCGAGAAGCAGCTCGCCGCTCTCCAGGACGAATCGTCGCGATCGACACCCGCTGCGCCGATCGGCGGCTTCGACCGCGAGATGGAGACACCGGCGACGGACCGTCTGGGATCGCCGGACGAGCCAGCCGTGACAGGCGAAGAGCAGCGCCTTGGCGGCTTGAACGGCGACTCGACGGACCGCGAGCGATAATCGAGTACACACGGCAACCAGATGGGCGTCTATATCCGCACCATTAGCAACATCCGCTACGCCCCGCTTTGCAAAAAGGCCCTTGATCGCACTTCCGTTTATCGGGAAGCGCGCCCAAGGGCTTTTGCGTTAATTGGTATCGGAGGGGAGCAGATGGGGCTGAGTTTTCGTTCCATGCTATGGACGCCGCAGGGGGCGCAAAGGCAGCAAGAGATGCCCCTGAGCGGCTGAGCAGACACACCCTAGTGAACGAGACTAATCAGCACCGGGAGCAGTGGGAAGGAGATGAGCGTGCTCCACAGGATACACTTGGCGACCATCGTAGGCGAAGCCTCGAAGCGCTCGGCGAGGATAACCGAATTGACCGCTACTGGCATGCAGGAGAGGATGAAGAGCACCGAGAACAGGATGCCGTCGATCCCCATCGTATAGAGCGCCGCCAGGGCAGCGACCGGCGACAGCAACAGTCGCGCGCTCATGCCCGCCCAGAAGGCCCGGGTCATCTCCGGATGCAGCTTCACCTTGCTGACGTTCATCATCTGCGCTCCTAGCACGACCAGGACGACGGGCGAGTAGGCCCCAGCCGCCATCGAGATGCCCCCGACCAGCCCCTCGGGCAGCGGGATGCTGAGGCTCCGCACGGCAAAGGCGAACAACGCCGCATAGATGGCCGGCAGCGCGAACACCGAACGCACAGCTTGCTTCACGGAGAAGTGCGACCGCGCCGCGAAATAGATGCCAATGGTGTTGACGATGACCATCTGGCCGATGACATAGACCGAAGCCTTGTCCAGACCAAGCTGGCCAAAGGCGAGCAGCACGAGCGGCAGCCCGTAGTTGACGCTGTTCGTGAATGTCGAAACGAGGGTCAGCCCCGCCTGCTCCTGCTGCGGCAGCTTCAGCAAACGCCCCAGCCCGACGGCAAGCGCCCAGAGCAGGATCAGATTGAGCAGCGAGAACCCAATCGTCTTATACACATCGTCCATCGTAATCTCGGCCGTCAACAGCGTATCGAGCAGGATCGCCGGACTGAGGAAATACAAATACAATGTCAGCAGCGGCTTCGTATCCAACTGCCGGTAACGAGCCAGCAGCGCGCCGACCAGCACAGGAATCGTAAGCGGCAGGATGACTTGCAGCAATGTTTCATAGATCGTCATAACCATAGGAATCGGTCTTGCCTTCTTTCAAAAGTAGGATGGCGTAAGTTGATAGAACTATTGTAGCCCCGAATGGCAGGCAGAGCAATGGACATCTATTACATCCTAGAGGTGGGAGCAATCCTCCATCTACAAGCAAAAGCCGTCCAGCAAAGGACGGCTAATTTGTCTTATTAACTCGCATCTTATCATCAGACGACGGATAAGATTTGGTTCTTGTGATGCATATCGTGGTCAAAAAACTCATGGATGATGTAAAGCAAAGAGTAGGGCGTTCCTGTATGAGGGCAAAGTTCCACCCCGTTGGCAGGTACGTGCTTAGCGGCAACTTCCGGTTCCGTCAGCAGCAGTTCAATCAGCTGAAGACGGGTTTGCTTGAACTCGTCGAGCATGCGTTTTTTGGATATGCCCGAACGTGCATATTCATAAGCTTTTTGATTGAATGGATCGAACGCTGGAAAGATCATACCCTCGCCATTTTTTATAGCTGGTATAACGGTATGGATGAGGTAGTCATCCCAATTGCGCAGATGAGAAATAATTTCCGCCACTGTTGCTTTGCCTTCAGCAACTGGAGCATACCACACATTGTCATCCAAATCTCGCAATGTTTCTGTCCACTCTATAAGCTCTTTGTACCGATAAACTGTCTCTTCGCCTAAGCTGACCATGCCTAAACCCTCCATATCAAGATAAAATAGGAACTAACGTTCTTATAATATGCTATATTATCCCAGATAGCAAGGCCAACTTTAAAAACAAAAAGACGCCCTCGCGAGGCGTCTTGATCGTCCCTGTTCACTATGTGATATCTCTCCTGCCCCATACTTAGCCTTGCTTCATCTCCTCGCCAACAATAAACGTGAGCCTCCCTGGCAAAACCTCCAGCTCTGCAGGCGTCTCCATATACACCTCGCCGTCCGTATCCGCCCGCTTGGGCTGTTCGGTGTGAAGCGTCACCCGCGAAGACAGACAGTAGTCGATTGAGCTGGCCTCGGGGTCCCATTGCTTGCTCGTCTTCTGACCGAGCACCTCCAGCAGCAGCGGCAATCCCGCTTCGCGGATAATAAAAACATCCAGCAGCCCGTCGGTCAATCGCTGATCGGCTCCCGGCAGCTCGTTGGTGCCGAGGAAGCCGCCGTTGGCGACGAGGATCATCACCGCCTCGCCCTCGACCACTCCGCCGTCCGTCTCCATGCGATACGCAAACGTCTCCGCCGTCCGCACCTGCTGCAGCGCGCTGAAAAAGTAACTCAGCTTGCCGATCATCCCCTTCAGCTCGGGATTGATGTTCTCCGAGGTATCTGTTATAAGGCCAATGCCATAAAAATTCGAAAAAAAACGTCCGTTCATTCGCCCGATATCGACAGTCAGCGTCTGGCCGGCGACAATCGTCTCGGCTGCCTGTTGGAGCTGCTGCGGCATGCGCAGCGATCGCGAGAAGTCGTTGCACGTCCCTCCAGGCAGGATGCCGACGACCGGCGGATTTGCGAGTGTCGCGAGCCCGTTGACACATTCGTGCACCGTGCCGTCTCCGCCCAGGATAAGCAGCAGATCGACCGCCCCCGCCCGTTCTCTGCAATACCGCTCCGCGTCGCCCTTCTCCTTGGTCTGGAGCAAGATCAGCTCCCCGATGGCCGGAGCCAGCGTTCGCGTCAATATAGCTAATTGCTCACCGGTCTCGGCTTGTCCGGCAGAGCCGTTATAGATCAATAGCGCTTTTTCGAACATGTCAGCCATCTCCCTCTCTCGCGTTTACAGGCAATTCCCATGTCGTATACGGACGAGCTTCTCCGCTTTGCTTCTAGTATATTCGATACCCGATAGTCGACACAAATCACGCGATTTCTAAAAATATTGTAAATGAAAGCATTCCCAAGAAAGATGGAGAATGTAGGCAGATGTCTCGTGAAAACGGCCCATTTTTAAATATTCTGAATATTTACAATAGTCTATTTATGTAGTATATTTTACTCAAGCTTAATACGGAAGGGGATAGACCAGTGGAAAATGTGAGCGAAGCATGTTGACTCGCGTTCCCTTGAACAAGGAACCCATCGGAAAGGATCCACTCCCTTAAAAAAGGAATGTATCTTGCAACATCCGGTGAAAACATGTGGGGGATTCCAGAGGCGACCAATCGGATTGAGCCCATAGGGGATTCGAAGTTGTGCTGGCACGAAGCAGCAAGCAGGCGGATCACCGAGTATCCATAGCACCAAAAAATCTGAACGGATTGCGATTGATGGTAGGTAGGATCACGCAAGACAGTGGAACGGAGTTGTAGGTAACAATTGAATAGTCCATGTGCGAACAACTAAAAGTTCCGGTTATCTTTGATAAGCGGAACTTTTAGTTGTGTTTGTGCTGATTGCGCCTGTACCGGCTATGCCTCACGATGATCACATTCGAGCATCCGAGCATCCGAGCGCGCAAAACGGACCTATCCCCCGACTAGCCTGCCGCTGCATGGCTGGCATCGCCGGGGTTAGCCCGTCGCCGGGATCGGTCCCGGTCGTTATCTAAGCTCTCCGAACTCCTATCCTTAGCTCCGTCCCATCAAGCATAGTTGTGCGAGGTCTCGACGGTGCCGTCCGCTCGATGGATGATCGCGCTGCAGTTGCGATCGGAGGCCAACTGCTTGGCCACCTCTACCGCCTCCGCCTTGGTGGACAGCTCGCGCTCCGGCTGATCGCTGCCCTCCGTCTTCACCGCCCAGACATCGCCGCTCGGCACGACATGCAGATGACGATGATCACCGCCATGATGATCCGGATGCTCCTCCGCCCATTCCTTGGCCTGCGAAGTCGCGATCGCGATCGCTCGCCCTTCCTCGTATTTCTCGCCGAGCAGCGCATTGGCGATCTCGATCGCCTTGTTCCGCACACGCGGCTCGAGGTTTTTCATCGATGGGGGATAATCTCGCTGCGTCCAGGGCATCTCTATCCGCCTCCTTCGATAGATCGGGTGTCAGTACCAGGATGTCCGAGGTATATTATTTAGTCTGGTCCGGGTGATTGGCTACCGCGCTATAATCGTTGACGTAGGACCCCGCATTCAGCGAGTTGTACTCACGGAAGGTATCGTACGCATGATCCCTGCGCAGCTCGTCAGACTCCACCAGGACGAGGATGCGTCCTTCTTTGACATAGTCGCTGTAACGGCTGGCATCCTCTTCGGGGATACCCAGACCGATCAAGCCGCCGACCAGACCGCCTGCTCCCGCGCCGACCGCCGCTCCTGTCAGCGCCGCTGCGATCGGTCCTGCCGCGAGGATCGGTCCGATGCCCGGCACGGCCAGCGCGCCGGCCCCGGCCAGCAACCCCGCCAGTCCGCCGAGCACGCCGCCCGCCGTTGCGCCTGTCGCCAGCCCTTCGGGCGCCTTGGTTCCCG
>Ga0160452_100408_pt1 | contig 33372 bp, 28 predicted proteins | sample HID1971I_E6MG_FD_108230 | JGI IMG/M metagenome (GOLD analysis project Ga0160452, IMG submission 108230) | Enriched millipede-associated microbial communities from UW Madison campus, WI, USA - HID1971I_E6 MG | ecosystem: Host-associated > Arthropoda: Insects > Digestive system > Unclassified ...
AAGACGGACCGCGAGGCGACGCGCGAGGAGCGCGAGCGGGTGGCGATCCATGAGCTGGGTCACGCGATCACGGCCGAGCTGGTCCGTCCGGGCAGCGTCTCGACGGTCGCGCTGTCGCCTCGCGGTCAAGCGCTCGGCTATGTGCGCCATCAGCCGCAGCAGGATCAGTATCTGTACACCGGAGAGTTCCTGGAGGGGCAGATCATGATCGCGCTCAGCGGCGCGGCCGCCGAGGAGATCTTCTACGGCAGCCGCAGCACCGGCTCGCGCGGCGACTTCGATCAGGCGATGAACATCGTGCGGACGATGGTCGAGTCGGGGCTGACCGAGCTCGGCATCGTCGACCGCTCGATGATGACGCCGGACAGCTGGGCCAAGATCAGCTCGACGATGCTCGACAAGCTGATGCAGCAGACCAAGAATCTGCTGCTCGGCCACCGTCCGCTATTCCTGCGCGCGCTAGACATCTTGCTCACGGAGGAGAGCCTGAGCGGCGATCGATTCCGCGAGCTGATGCGCGAGGAGCCGGTGAGCGCGTAACTAAAGCGAAGGACCCGTTTGCCAAATGTTCAGAGTTGAAGTATCTTATAGGTATGAATGATTGCTCCCTAGAGATTGGCTAAACTTTAGGGGGCTTGCTCTGTTTTCTATTTGTTTGCAGGGGGGTTGCGGGTAATTGAATATTGCGAAGCAGCTAGTGGATAATCAAATCTATAACTTGATCAAGGAAAGACCTGATTTTTTCACAGACATCAATGACGAAGAACGGAAGAAATCAAAAGCGTTTTTGCTATTAGCCGTATCCGCTTACCTCGAGACAGAAGTTTCGGATGTTGTGAAATATATAACGGATGGAGGACAGGATGGAGGGTTTGACGCGGCCTATATAGCGACTGGCGAAGACTCTCAATTGAATGTCATTTTGTTTCAAACCAAATACGTCCGTAATCTGAATAGAGAATCTAATTTTCCAGCAAATGCAATAGAGAAAGCAGTCAACACCATTAAAGGCGTATTCGATCCTCGAAAACAATTGATCCTTAACGAAAGCAGCCGAGCTGTTGTTACGGATATCCATTCTTTTTTATCAGATGGTTACATACCGGTGATTACTTTTGTTTGCATGAATAACGGACTGAAATGGGATGCAAACGCACAAAATTATATTGAGAATGAATTTGGCGGTCAGAACCAGGTAGAGTTTGAGTACTTTAACCATGATGATATCATTAGCAGGATTACAAAGACTAAAGATGTCAAAGCAACGATTCAGTTATCGGGTAAGGCGCTCCGGGAAGATTTTAATTATAAAAGTGTTATATTAGGTCGAGTGAATGTGACCGAAATCCATAAATTAATGAAGGCCCATGGTGATCAATTGCTCGAAAAAAACATCCGTAGACACCTGGGCAAAACGTTGGTGAATGAAGGCATTAGAGAAACATTGCTGCATGATGAAAACAAAAGAAATTTTTTCTTTTTTAACAATGGCATAACGATCATCTGTGAGAAGTCTGCGGCAAACTATCTTCAAGACCAGGACTGGATAGTTAAAGTGGATAAAATGCAAATCATAAACGGGGGACAAACCTGTCGAACAATCTATCAATTTATAGAAGAATATCCCGATCGCGACTACGCTAATGTTGATGTGTTGGTGCGAATATACGAAATTGACGCGGATGAGAAAATGATTCACGACATTACGCTAGCAACAAACAGTCAAAATCCAGTCGACTTTAGGGACTTGAAATCCAATAATAAGGATCAAATTTTGTTGGAGCAGGGCGCTTCTGAGCTTGGCTATACGTATAAGCGGAAAAGAGATCACCAAACCGCAAGCGGCGAAAAGGTCATTCTTTCTTCTGTTGCGGCGGAGTCCGTCTTTACAATATGGAGAGACAGTCCGCATAAAGCCAAATACAATAAAACCGAATATTTTAGCACATTTTACGATAAGATATTTACCAATTTAAATGCATCCCAAATGATTATGGCGGTTTTAATTTTTAGATATTGTGATAATTATCGCCGAAGAATTTCTACTGATCCAGAAATACAAGCCCAAAGGAAATTTAGTCAATATTTCTTGGCGATGATGATGGGGAAACAACTGCTTCTTCAAATGAACATCACATTGGATCAGCTGGATCATAGAAACTTTCAAACGGTACACGAAACGTTCGAACAAGTAAAGGAAGCGCTGATTGTGAAATGCGAGCAATATTTGGTAAGGGTCTTACAAGAGATGCTGGGTTATCTTGACCCGTCTTTAGACCGCATCGATGGGAGAACGATCGCGTCCGTTTTCCGCCGCTTTGATATTATTGACAGATTAAACAATGCCCCCAAGTTACTGCAGTAGCTTGTTTCATTATTAAGATCACCGCACAGGTGATCTTTTTTACATAGGAAGCCGAAGCATCGTGGCGAGCTGTTGCCATTGCGTCACAAATGGCGGCGCTTTTCCGCATTTTGCCGCTGCTTGCGCTTGCGCCCGGCGTTGGCGGATGTGTAGAATAGGAGATAGCGGCCATCGGCCGCCAGCCAAAGATAACCATACTGCAAACATAGAGAAATGGGTGGAGATAATGAAAGTAAGAACGGTAGGCGTAGTCGGGATGGGCACGATGGGCCAGGGCATCGCAGAGATGCTCGCGTTCAAAGGACTTGAAGTGCTAGCCATCGAAAAGACCCAGGAGAAGCTCCAGCAAGCGTTGCGGATGATCGAGAATAGCCTGGATAAGCAGATCGAGAAATGGGCGCTCACGCAAACCGAAAAAAAATTGGTGCTGAACCGGATTCATCCAATAAGCGAATATGCGCAGCTGGCCGAGTGCGAGCTGGTCATCGAGACGATCTCCGAGGATCTGGAGACAAAAATCGAGGTGATCGCCGAGATCGACAAGCATCTGTCGCCGTCGGTCATCCTCGCCAGCAACACCTCGACGCTTAGCTTGACGGAGCTTGCCAGCGCATCCAGCCATCCGGAGCGCGTCATCGGCATGCACTTTATTCATCCCGTGTTCAAAATCGACCTCGTCGAAATCGTGCGCGGACTGAAGACGTCCGACGAGACGTTCCAGCGGACGAAGCATTTTATCGAGGAGACGATCGACAAAAAAGGCATCATGGTGTACGAATCGCCGGGCTTCGTCACGACGCGGCTCATCTGCCTGCATATCAATGAAGCGTTGCATGTGCTCGAGGAGGGCGTGGCGACAGCGGAGGACATCGACAGCGCGATGCGGATCGGCTATTCGTTCCAGCATGGACCTTTCGAGATGGCTGACCGGTTTGGCCTTGATTCGGTGCTGGCTGCGCTGGAGATTATGTTCCGCGACTACGGCGAGCTGAAGTATCGTCCGTCAATCGTGCTCAAGAAGATGGTGCGCGCCGGCCAGCTGGGTGTTAAGACAGGCGTCGGATTTTTCAATTACAACGAGGATGGAGAACGGATATAATGAAAGTACTGGTCATCAACGCGGGGAGCTCCTCGCTCAAATATCAGCTCTACAATATGCAGAATGAGTCTGTCCTGGCAAGCGGCAGCGTCGAGCGGATCGGCATGGACTCGTCGATCGTCACGCAGGAGGTGCCGGGCAAGGACGAGACGCGCGACGTCAGCGAGATCCTCGACCATGTAACGGCGATCAAACGCGTCGTCGACATGCTCGTCCATCCGCAGTACGGCGTGCTGGAGCGGATCGAAGAGATCCAGGCCGTCGGTCATCGCGTCGTCCACGGCGGCGAGGTGTTCAAGCAGTCGGTGCTCGTCACCGACGAGGTGAAGCTGGAGATCCGCAGACTGTTCGACCTGGCGCCGCTGCACAATCCGGCCCATATGATGGGCATCACGGCCGTCGAGACCAATCTCCCGGGCGTCCCGCAGGTCGTCGTCTTCGACACGGCCTTCCATCAGTCGATGCCCAAGGAATCGTATCTGTATCCGATCCCGACCGTGCTCTATCGGCGGCACAAGATCCGTCGTTACGGCTTCCACGGCACGTCGCATCATTATGTGAGCGATCAGGCCGCCGCTTATCTGGAGCAGCCGCTGGAGTCGCTCAAGATGATCACCTGCCACATCGGCAACGGGGCGAGCTGCACGGCGATCAAGGACGGCAAGTCGTTCGACACGAGCATGGGGCTGACGCCGCTCGAGGGACTGATGATGGGGACGCGCAGCGGCGACCTCGACCCGGCGATCGTGCCGTTCACGATGAACAAGGAGGAGCTGTTGCTCAGCGAGGTGAACTCGATGCTCAACAAGCACTCCGGCTTGATGGCGATCTCCGGCATCAGCAGCGATATGCGCGAGATTGTCGAGGCGATGGAGGAGGGCGACAAAAACGCCAAGCTCGCCTTTGACATGTATACGTATCGCCTGCGCAAATACATCGGCGCTTATGCAGCCGCGATGAACGGACTGGATGTGCTCGTCTTCACGGCGGGCGTCGGCGAAAACTCGACCCATGTCCGCGCCGCCGCTTGCCAGGGACTGACCTTCCTCGGGCTGGAGCTCGACGAGGAGCGCAACAAGGTGCGCTCGCGGCAGACGCGTCGCATCTCCACCGATGCATCGAAGATCACAGTGCTGGTCGTGCCGACCAACGAGGAGCTGCTGATCGCTCGCGATACCTTCAGCATCGTAGAGGACATGAAAGGGTAGTAGCACAAAGGGGGCGCAAATAGATGGAAGACTTGACGGTAATCGCATCGGTAGCGGAGGCAGCGGGGCGTCAGGTTCGCCTCGGCTGCTGGCTGAACGGCAAGCGCTCAAGCGGCAAGATCCAGTTCCTGCAGCTGCGGGACGGCACCGGATATATCCAGGGCGTGCTGGTGAAGAGCGAGACAACGCCTGAAATATGGGCTGCGGCGCAAAGTCTGACGCAGGAGAGCTCGCTGTACGTCACCGGATTCGTGCGGGAGGAGCCGCGCAGTCCGTCGGGCTACGAGCTGACCGTGACGGACATCGAGGTGATCCAGCTGACGCAGGATTACCCGATTACGCCCAAGGAGCATGGCGTCGACTTCCTGATGGATCGCCGCCATCTGTGGCTGCGCACGCCCAAGCAGCGGGCGGTGCTGATCGTGCGCGCGGAGATCATCCGCAGCATCCAGCAGTTTTTTGACGAGCGGGGATTCACGCTGGTCGATCCGCCGCTGCTGACGCCATCGTCCTGCGAGGGGACGACCAATCTGTTCCATACGAAATACTTTGACGAGGACGCTTATCTGACGCAGAGCGGCCAGCTCTACATGGAAGCGGCGGCGATGGCGCTCGGCAAGGTGTATTCGTTCGGACCGACGTTCCGAGCGGAGAAGTCGAAGACGCGACGGCACCTGATCGAGTTCTGGATGATCGAGCCGGAGATGGCCTTCGTCGATCACGAGCAAAGCCTGCGTGTGCAGGAGCAGTTCGTCGCTTATGTGGTCCAGCGGGTCGTCCGGCAGTGCCGGAGCGAGCTGGAGACGCTCGGACGCGACATCGCCAAGCTGGAGGCAATCCAGGCGCCGTTCCCGCGCATCACCTACGACGAGGCGATCGTCTGGCTGCAGCGGGAAGGTCACGAGATATCGTGGGGCGAGGATTTCGGCGCGCCGCACGAGACGGCGCTGGCTGCCGCATACGACCGGCCCTTGTTCATCACTGGCTATCCGACGGCGATCAAGGCGTTCTATATGAAGCCGGATCCTGCGCGCCCGGAGGTTGTGCTGTGCGCCGACATGATCGCACCGGAGGGGTACGGCGAGATCATCGGCGGCTCGCAGCGGATCGACGACCCGGAGCTGCTCGCGGAGCGCTTCGCCGAGCATGAGCTGCCGGCCGACGCCTATCAGTGGTATCTGGATTTGCGCAAGTACGGTACGGTGCCGCACTCGGGCTTTGGTCTGGGGCTGGAGCGGACGGTCGCCTGGATCTGCGGACTCGATCATGTGCGCGAGACGATCCCGTTCCCGCGGATGCTCTACCGTTTGTATCCATAAGCGAGGGGGAAGAGCTGTTTTGAATGCATGGCAAGAAGGCAAGCGAGCCGGGATGGCTGAAGCGATGGCAGAGGGCGGAGTGTACGTGCCCGGCATCCTGCTGCGTACATATCGCGCCTGCGGATTATCGGATACGGAGGCGATGCTGCTGCTGCAGCTGATGGCCTATCGATTGGCTGAGGGCAATGACTTCCCGACGCCGGAGCAATTGGCTGGCCGGATGGGTGTGACGCCGCAGGTGATCGGACAGCTGCTGCAGCGTCTCATGAAGGACGGCCTGCTGACGATCGACGAGCGGATCGACGAGGCGAGCGGCATCCAGTACGAGCGGTACAACTGGCAAGGCTGGCTGCAGCGCGCAGTAGCAGTAATCGATGAGGAAGGCGAAGGTAGCCGCCTTGAAGCGGCTGCCGCCTCGGCGCAGCCTCAGCTGAGGCCCGGCGCGGGGGGAGCGAGGGCGACGCCGCCGCCGCAGGCGGAGACGATGCCCAATCTGTTCAAGCTGTTCGAACGCGAATTCGGCCGACCGCTGTCGCCGATGGAATGCGAGACGATCAGCGGCTGGCTGGACGTTTACAACTACCCAGACGAGCTGATCCGCTTCGCGCTTAAGGAAGCGGTATTCGCGGGCAAGCTGCATCTGCGCTACATCGACCGCATCCTGATCGAATGGAGTCGCAACCGGGTCACCAATCCGGACGAGGCGCGCGCCCATGCCCGGCGATTCCGGGGCGGCGGCTCCGGAGCTGGAGCCGGAGCCGGCCAATAGGGAGAAGAGCAGAGAAGAAGAGAAGCAAAAGAGAAGAAGAGCTGCCCGTGTGCAGCTCTCTTTTAGTTTACTTAAAGCTCGCAGCCCGCCGCCAACGGACGGCGGCGTACAAGGGAAGAAAGGTACACTGGAGCCTTAAGCACCATTCCCATCGATGGCAATCGCCAAATTGCCGAACTGCTCGGCGCTTGCCATTCGCTCGAAGGCGAGAGCGGTCTCCGCAAGCGGATAGCAGCGGTCCACGACAGGCCGGATCTGATGGCGATCGACCCAGTCCAGCATCTGTGCAAACTCCTCCCGGCTCCCCATCGAGGTGCCGAGGATCGTATGCTGGGGAAAGAAAATGTCGCGGATCGGCACATCCAGCCTGTCGCCGGAGCTGGCGCCAAAGATGACGATGGCGCCGCCCGGCCGCAGCACCTGCGTGTAATTGGAGAACATCGCTTGTCCGATCCCATCGATCACCAGATCGACAGGTCGCGACACGTCGCTGGCGCTCCAGCTATCGCCGCTGTCCAGCGCCGTCGTCGCGCCCAATCGCAACGCCTCGCTCCGCTTCAGCGGGCTGCGGGAGCTGACGGTGACGGTCGCTCCTGCGGCGAGCGCAAAGAGCAGGGCAAACGTAGCGACGCCTCCGCCGATGCCTGGCACGAGCACATGCTCCCCGCGCTGCAGACGGCCGCGCGTGAACAGCGCCCGATAGGCCGTCAGCCCGGACAGGGCGAGGACAGCGGCTTCCTGCCAAGTGAGATGCGACGGCTTGGGAAAAATATTGGCGGCGGGCAGCGTAATATACTCGGCAAGCGTGCCATCGGTTGGACCGCCGACAATATCCGGCACCGTCGGGACGTCCGCTGTCCGTTCCCAGCCAAGGGTCGGCAGGATCACGACTTCGTCGCCCGGGGAGATGCCGCTCACCTCCTCGCCGATCTGCGAGACGATCCCTGCCCCGTCCGAGCCGGGGATGAGCGGCGGATCGTCGGCGCGATGAGCGGCCATGACGAACAGGTCCCGATGGTTGAGACCGGCGGCTTTGAGTCGGACCTGTACCTCGTCCTTGCGCGGCGGACGCGCCGTCGCCGATCCGAGAGCGAGCCCGGACAAGCCGCCGGGCATTGTATGCAGCATAGCTTTCATTGGCTTCCTCCTTGCTGCTAGCCGATGGAGCAGCCTCGGCCAGACAGGCTTATGATTGTAAGATTGCAATATTGCTACGAGGCTATTGTAGCCCGGGCGAGATGCCGCGTAAAATGAATGGAAGTGAACGGAGCGATCATTTTTTTTCATGGGTCAAGAAAACATAGGGTAGAGGGAGGAAGGCTCGTGGATGCGACAGCGCTAAAAATGTTCCGGGCGGTGGCCCGGGAGGGCAGTATCGGCAGGGCGGCCGAAAAGTTGAACTATGTGCCGTCCAATCTGTCGGTACGAATCAAACAGCTGGAAAGGGAGCTGCAGGTCGAGCTGTTCGAGCGACTGCCGCGCGGCATGCGCCTGACCGAAGCGGGCCATCATCTGCTGGCGTATGCCGATCCGATCCTGGATCTGATGCAGGAGGCGGAGGAAGCGACGGGCAGCGGCAAGCAGCCGGTAGAGAAGCTGCGGCTCGGCACCGTCGAAGCGGCAGCAGCTGTCGCCTTGACCCCGCTGCTCGCCAGGCTTCGTGAACGATATCCTGCTGCTCAGCCAGCAGTCGTCACCGGCGTCAATCATGAGTTGATCGACAAGGTCGTGAAGCAAGAGCTGCATGGCGCGATCGTGTATGGGCCATTGGTTCAGCCCGAGCTGGAGTACTGGAAGCTGGCGGAGGATGAGCTGGTGTTGGCAGGAGCAGATGCGTCGGCCGGGCTGGAGGAGCAGCTCCAGAAGCCGCTGTTGTTTTTTGAGGTGGGCTGCTCGCATCAAGCGACTGTCGATGCGTTGCTGGAGGAGTATGGTATTCGGTATCCGGCGATTACGTCGTTTGGCGCGCTCGATACGATCCTGCGTGGCGTGACGGCAGAGCTGGGAGTCACCCTGCTGCCCCGCTCGTCGTTAGAAGAGGCCGAGCAGCAGGGGAAGCTGGCGATCGTCGAGCTGCCCGAGCCGTACCGCCCGTTGGAGCTAGGCTTCATCACGGTGGCCCGCCCGGAGCGGTCCGCTGCGCTGCAGGCCATGCTCGATACCGTGCAGGAGCTGTCCGAGATGCCGTCATCCCGGCCATAGTCACGCCGCACAATATACCCTTAGGAATCGTAGTAGCGGGAGGAGGAACGACTGCCTCCTGAAGCAGGCAGACTGCTCAAACGGAGAGCGGCCTGCCGATCATGACAACGGTGCTGGCCGTCGCGGGCAGGCACTCTCCGTGCAAGCCCCGCTCGGCGCACCACGTCAGGAAGCCGGCCGTGTCCATCGGATACCACGAGGCATCGTCTGTGGCCGTCGCATCGCGCGGTACGGCGCCAGTCAGCCCGGCCAGACAGAGTCGGCCGTCCGGCCGGAGCACGCGCCCAATCTCCTGCATCGCCAGCCGCTGCTGACGGGAGGTCAAGTGGTGGAAGGCGAAGCTGCAGGCGACGAAGTCAGCGGTATGGTCCGGGAGCGGCAAGGCCAGCAGATTGCCGAGTCGGAAAGAGAGCTGCGGGTAGCGCTGGCGACACGCCCGCAGCATCTCGGTCGATTGCTCAATGCCGACGATGTCGGCTCCTGCGGCGGCTAGCCGGCCGGTCAGGTTGCCAAGGCCGGTGCCCAGGTCCACACCCATCTCGCCGGGACGAGCTGCGAGCTGGGTCGTTACCGCATCGAGCGTCTGCTCGTATGCGCTCTCCGAGAGGTCGTCGACCGGGAATGCGAGCGGCAATCCCGTCTGGACCCGCTCCATACGTCTGGCAACATCATCATAGTCCCAGCGATCCTGCCACGACTCCCGCAGCAGCCGACTCTCCCGCAGATGCTCGGCAGCGTCGAGCATCGCCTGCTCCGGCACGCTCGATTGTCGCTCCAGCGCGGCGATGACGCCATCAAGCGCCAGCAGCCCTTGAGCCGCGGCTAGATGCTGCCTGTACAGGGAGGCGCGAGCCGCCTCGAGGTGCTCCGCCCATTCCTCCGTCCGCTCGCTAGCGGACAAGAGCCCGGCGATCGTCGCAAGCGACATGCCGAGCTCTCGCATAGCCAATATCCTCTGTAACGTATCCACATCTGCATCTGTATAGTTTCTATACCCGTTATCTGCATCCTTATGGGGCTGCAGCAGTCCCTTTTGCTCATACAGACGAATCGCGCGCGCCGTTGTGCCGAGCCGGTCGGCGATCTCCTGGATACGCATCGGCGTTACCGACGTGTCGCTTTGAGCAGCTCGTAGCGGTACGCGTACTCGAACAGGTACTCGAACGCCTCGAGATGCCGCTTCGCCTCGAAGCCGTTGGCTCCCCACGCATAGATGCCGTGCTTGCGCAGCAGGATGCCGGGCACTTGCTTGTTCATCACCCGCGTCACCTCGGGCACGATGCGCGGGATATCCGCATAGTTGGGTACGATCGGCACATCGATGACAGCTTCCTCGTCCCAGATGTTAAACGCCTTGATCAGCTCGACGCCCTCGATCGGCACTGCGCCGCGCTCGTAAAACCACTCCGAGACGAGGTTATTGAACACGGTATGCACATGATAGATCGCGCCGCAGCCGGTCAACCGGTAGATCTCGCAATGGATGAGCGTCTCGGCCGACGGCTTCAGACGGGTATTCTCCACTGGCTTGCCTTCCTGATCGACGAACAGGAAGTCTTCGGGCGTGCGCTGGGATTTGTCCTTGCCGCTGGCGGTAATCGCAAAATGAAATTGCTCCGGGTCGAACTCGCCGACTCGCATCGACAGATTGCCGCTCGTACCTGCGAACCAGCCGCGATCCGCGAACAGCTGCTTGGCGTCGGCCAGCTCCGAGAGCGCCCGTTGCTTGTCCTCAAGGGCGATAGCAGAAAAAGTCATCTATGATTCGTCCTTTCGCGCCGTCAAACAGACGACGAAATCGTTTTTGTTATTTTGATTAACCTCGCAACTGCGCTAATCGCTCCGTCACTTCATGGAACGTCTCGTACGGCACAAACGGCAATCCCAGCTCGCGGCATTTCTCTGACAGATGCGAGCGGGAGAAGACGACGTCCGCCAGCTTGGCGCCCTCGAAGTCGGTGACGCTGTCGCCGATCAGGATGCGCTCGTAGCGTTCCGGCGGGAAGCGCCGCATGATCGTCGTCTTGCACATGCCGCAATTGCGGTCGCAGTCGTCGTCGCACGGATGCGGCCACGTAATCTCGATCGTCTCGCCTGCGAAGCTGCTGCCATTGCAGTAGATATGGTCGGCCGGGATGTCGAAGCGGGCAAGGATCGGATAGACGAAAAAGTCGATGCCGCCGCTCGTCACGTAAAACGGGATCTGCTCTGCCTTGCAATAGGCGAGCAGCTCGGCAAAGCCGTCGCGAATCTCCGCATTGGAGATCGCATACGCCACAACCTCCTCCTGACGCGAGGTCGGCAGGAGCGAGAACAGCTTGCCGACACCCTCGCGGATCGACATACGCTGCCGGATAATATCGTCTACTATCGCTTCCCATCCCGGAGGATTGAAGTGACGGATAATGGCGATGATGTTGTCGTTCTTCGTGATGGTCCCGTCGAAATCGCAAAAGATCACCTGCTGGCGCTTGCTCATTCCTTGTTCCCCCACAGCTCAAGCGCGGTGCGCAGCTCCTCATGCTCGCTTGCGGCCTCGCTCAGCTTGCGTCCGCTCGTCGCCGCGTCGATCGCTTGCCGGAAGGCGCGTCCGCCCGCTGCGGTCCCCATCGGATGGCCATGGATGCCGCCGCCGGCATTGACGACGACCTGCTGACCGAAGTCGCGCAGGATAAGCGGCACAAGGCCGGGATGGATGCCTGCCGAAGGCACGGGCATGCTGGCTGCGACCGGCAGCTCTTCAGAGAGCAGCGCGTCGCGAACCGCGAGATTCTCTTCCTTGGGCATGACGACCGAGCCGTACGGAGAAGGGAAGAGCGACAGGTCAGCACCGGCGATCCGCATCAGCTTGCCGAGCAGGAGCGGCGCAGAGATGCCGTAATGCGGCGACGGATAGAGCGCGCCGGCCATCGCCGGATGCGCTGCGATCGGCACCGTAATATTCGGGTCCTTGCTCAGCTCGTGCAGCACGTCAAAGCCGTAAGCCAGCACGTTGAAGAGCAGGGCGTTGGCGCCGGCATCGACGGCTTTTTTGGCTTGCTCGGCGAGACGGGAGGTCGGGCCGGTCAGATTGACGGCGTAGAGCAGCTTTTGGCCGGTCTCCTGCTCGGCTCTGCGGGCGGCCGCCATACATACCTCGACGCGGCGCTCCAGCGGAGTGAGCGGGTTCTCGAACAGGATCTCGTCGTCCTTGATCAGATCGACGCCGCCGAGCGCCTGCTGATAAAATTGCTCCTCGAGCCCCGACAGATCGTGGCCGATCACCGACTTGAAGATGCTCATCAAGAGCGGCCGGTCATGGACGCCAAGCTGCTCGCGCAGACCGCGAATGCCGAACTTCGGCCCAGGGAAGGCCGAGAGAAACGACTCCGACAGATGGAGGTCGATCAGCTTGATGCGGCCGTCCATCGACAGCTTGCCGAACACGGTGACGAGCAGGGCCGGGATGTCGCGGCTGAAGTTTACCTCAGGATAAGCGATATGGAGATCGGCGTAGCGGCTGCCCGGCGCGCCGTCCGACGACTCGTGCACGTCGACGGCGACGACCTTGCCGAGATGTTTTTCCATCGCTGCTTTTTTGGCTTCGGGCAGGTCGGTCCAGCTGCCGACGGTGAGGCCGACGGCGATGGATTGGGCTTTTTTATGGAAGTCCGCTTTGTCGTCGTAACAGCGGTACGTAGCGATACACATGCCTGGTGCAGGTTTCATTGAATCGTACTCCTTTCGATCATGGCTCCCAGCTCGCCTGCGCGCTGCTTGGCGCGGGAGACGGCCTTCATCACGGAATCGGTGAACCGGTGCTGCTCCAGCGTCTCGATCGCTGCCTGCGTCGTGCCGCCGGGAGAGGTGACCTTGCGCCGCAGCTCGGCCGGCTCCTCGCCGGTGATCTGCACCATGCGGGCGGCGCCAAGCACGGTCTGCACGGTCAGCTTGCGAGCGTCGGCCTCATCGAGCCCAAGGGCGTGGCCAGCCTGGATCATCGCTTCCATCATATAGTAGATATAGGCGGGGCCGGTGCCCGAGAGCCCGGTCACGGTATCGAGCAGCGGCTCCTCGACGACGATCGTCACGCCAAGGCTGTGGAAGATCTCAATGGCGATATCCTGCTGCGCCTTCGTCACCTTGTCCGAGAAGCTCAGTCCGGTCGCGCCGAGGCCGATCGTACTCGAGGTGTTGGGCATCGTGCGGACGATCGAGATCGGCTTGTCGAGCAACTGCTCCATCGTCGCAATCGACAGCCCGGCGATCACCGAGATGATGAGCTGACCGCTCTTGACGACGTCGCGCAGCTTCAGGAGCGCTTCCTGCGCATCCTTGGGCTTGACGGCGAGGAAGATTACATCTGCCTCATGCAGCTGATGCAGCTTGTCGTCCTCTGTGCCAGGGATGGCGACGCCATACTGCTGGCGCAGCTCCTGCAGCCGCTCCGCGTTGCTGCGATTGATCATGACGAGCTGATCGGGCAGCGCCAGCCGGCGGTCGAGCATCCCTTTGACGATCGCCTCGGCCATCGATCCCGCGCCATAGAAGGCCAGCTTGCGGCCGGTGATCTCGATGGCCGGGGACTCATAGTGTGTCATTCTATATTCCTCCTGTACTCCGGGTATAGGTCTGTGATGGACAAAGGATCAGCCGCGAATCTGGCCGTTGCCGACGATCTGGTATTTGGTCGAGGTCAGCGCAGGCAATCCCATCGGTCCGCGGGCATGCAGCTTCTGCGTGCTGATGCCGATCTCGGCGCCGAAGCCGAACTCGAAGCCGTCCGTGAAGCGTGTCGAGGCATTATGGTAGACGGCGGCGCAATCGACATCCTGCAGGAAACGCTCGGCATGCGCGTCATTGCGCGTCACGATGCATTCGCTATGGCGCGTGCCGAAGGCGGCGATATGAGCAATCGCGTCATCGAGGCTGTCGACGATGCGGATGTTCAGAATATAGTCGTTGTACTCGGTCGCATAGTCCTCTTCGGTTGCCAGGCGCACATCTGAGCCTAGCAAGGCCTGGGTCCGTTCGCAGCCCCGCAGCTCCACGTTCGCTTCGCCCAGACGCGCGGCGATTGGCTGGAGCCCTTCGGCGGCGTAGTCGGCATGCACGAGCAGCGTCTCGATCGAATTGCAGACGGAAGGGCGCTGCACCTTGGCGTTGAAGACGATGTTCGACGCCATCTCGGCGTCCGCATCGGCGTCGATGAAGACGTGACAGATGCCGGCGCCGGTCTCGATGACCGGGACGGTCGCATTTTCGACGACATTACGGATGAGCGAAGCGCCGCCACGCGGGATGACGACGTCGAGCGCTTCCTTGAGCTTCAGCATCTCGTCGACCGAGGCGCGGTCGGCGTCCTCGATCAGCTGCAGCGCATCGGGCGGCATATCGGTCGTCGAGAGCGCCTTGTGCAGCACCTCGACGATACGGCGGTTCGAGGAGAGGGCGGCAGAGCCGCCGCGCAGCACGACAGCGTTGCCGGTCTTCAGACAGAGTCCGGCGGCGTCGACGGTCACATTGGGACGGGCCTCGTAGATCATGCCGATGACGCCGAGCGGCACGCGGATCTGACGGATCTGCAAGCCATTGGGACGATCCAGCTCGGAGAGCTGTTCGCCGACAGGGTCCGGCAGCTCCGCGATCTGGCGCAGTCCCTCGGCGATGCCGGCGATCCGCTGCTCATCGAGCGCGAGCCGGTCGAGCAGCGAGCTGCTCGTGCCGTTGTCGCGGCCGCGCTGCAAATCCTCGGCGTTGGCGGCGATGATCGACGCTTGCTCGCGGACGAGTGCGTCGGCCATGACGCGCAGCGCTTCGTTTTTTTGTGCGGTTGTGAGCCGGTTCATGACTGCGGTCGTCGTCCCGGCCTTGCGTGCTTTGTCTCTTACTTCACTCATAATAATAGACCTCCTTAGGAGCTGTAGGATAATAGCATTATGCTGTGATGACAGGCGGCGTTGCTGTTGCAAGATGAGACGAGCAGGTTGGCGTGGCGCTAGTCTTCTGAAGCCTCATGCTGCAGCGCGGGGTGTGATCGCTCTACATCGGTACCCATTCGTCGCGATGGATAACCTCGATGCGGCTGACGTCGAGACGCTGGCGCACCTCGTCGGAGCTTAGTCCGGCCGCCGCCTGTACTTGCCACGCGGCATAGTTGACGACGCCGCGGCCGATCGTCTCCTGGTGCAGATTGCGGACCTCGACGACATCGCCGGGATGGTAGTCGCCTTCGCTGCCTCGGATGCCCGCCGGCAGCAAGCTTTTGCCGCCGGTGAGGAGCGCGGTCTCGGCGCCTTCGTCGACGGTGATGCTGCCCTGCGGCTGCGAGTGGAAGCTGACCCATTGCTTTTTCATCGGCAACGTGTGCAGCTTCGTATCGAAGTACGTGCCCTTGCCTTCGCCGGCGACGGCGTCGGACAGGTCGCCCGGATCGCTGAGACGGCCGATGAAGGCGGGGATGCCGCCGCGCATCGCGATGCGGGCCGCCTCGATCTTGGAGCGCATGCCGCCGGTGCCGACCGCCGAGCCGGAGCCGCCGGCGATCTGCTCGATCTCCGCCGAGATTTGCTCGACGCGGGCGAGCCGCCTCGCGAGCGGATTTTTGCGCGGGTCCTCGGTATAGAGGCCGTCGGTATCGGTCAGCATGAGCAGCTGCGAGGCTTTCACCAGGTTGGCGACCAGCGCCGACAGCGTGTCGTTGTCGCCGAACTTCAGCTCGGCGGTGGCGACGGTGTCGTTCTCATTGATGATCGGCACGACCCGCTGCCTGAGCAACTCGTCGATCGTCCGCTGGGCGTTGTTGATGCGCTCGCGGTTGGAAAAGTCCGATCGGGTGAGCAGTACCTGCGCGACGCTGATGCCGCTGCGGCCGAACGCCTCGTGATAGGCTTGCATGAGCAGCGCCTGGCCGACGGCTGCGGCGGCCTGCTTCTCGTGGACGAGCCGAGGTCGGCTTCTGTAGCCGATCTGCCGGAAGCCGGCGGCGACGGCGCCGGAAGTGACGAGCAGCACCTGCATGCCTTGCTTATGAAGAGCGGCGAGCTCATCTGCGAAAAAGCCGATCCGCTCGCGGTGGAGGCCGCCGGTCGCTTCCGAGGTCAAGGAGCTGCTGCCGATTTTGATGACGATGCGTTCTGTCATAACGATCCCTTTCTTTCACAAAGTATCTCATTAATCGTTACCGGTAGGGAACAGGAGCGCGCTGCAACGAGAGAAAGTTTCGTTGCACGCCCCGTAGGGCCGGCGAAGCGCGCTGCAACGAAAGAAAGTTTCGTTGCATGTCCCGCAGGGGCGGTGTACCGCGCTGCAACGAAAGAAAGTTTCGTTACACGTCCCGCAGGGCCGGTGGAGCGTGCTGCAACGAAAGAAAGTTTCGTTGCATGTCCCGGAGGGCCGGTGTAGTGCGCTGCAACGAAAGAAAGTTTCGTTGCATGTCCCGCAAGGCCGGCGAAGCGCGCTGCAACGAAAGAAAGTTTCGTTACACGTCCCGGAGGGCCGGTGATGCGCGCTGCAACGAAAGAAACTTTCGTTGCACGTCCCGTAAAATATAAAAGACTCCCGTCCGACAAGGACGAAAGTCTGGGCTTCCGCGGTACCACCTTTAATTGACGAGTATCATGCATCGCATGCCTCATCCTGCTTGGGTGCCTGGTAACAGCAGGCGCTGTGCGACTCATCGTCGCCCGTTCGGGGGTGGGGGCACGCTGGCATCGGTGTAAATTCTTGCAGCCTCGGAATTTACTCTCTGGACACGATGGGTGAGAGCATGCGGTTCCCGTCATCACGTTTGGATCTCATATGATCTAGCATATCATGTTAGGTGAACAAATTCAATGATCCGATGCGGCGTACCGCTTCCTCCAGGCGCGTCTCATCCGCCAGCAGACCGAGTCGCACATAGCCCTCGCCGTGGGTGCCGAAGCCTGCGCCGGGCGCGACGACGACATCGGCCTCCTCGAGCAGCCGGTCGGCAAAGGCGACCGAGGTGGTGCCGGCCGGGATCGGCAGCCAGCAGAAAAACGAGCCGCCCGGGCGCTCGGCGCGCCAGCCGATGCCTTCGAGCGCGGCGAACAGGGCGTGCATCCGGAGCTCGTAGGTGGCATTGAGATCGAGGACACACTGCTGCGGACCGGTCAATGCCGTAGCAGCGGCCTCCTGGATGCCCCCGAACAGGCTGCAGTAATAATGATCCTGGATCAGGTTGATCAGTCCGATCAGCTCGGCGTTGCCAACGGCGAAGCCGACCCGCCAGCCGGCCATGTTGTAGCTCTTGGAGAGCGTGTAGATCTCAAAGCCGACGTCCTTGGCCCCGGGCGTCTGCAGGAAGCTGACCGGACGCTCGGCCCCAAAGCCGATCGCGCCATAGGCGAAGTCGCTGACGACTGCGATGCCGTGGCGCTCGGCGAAGGCGACCGTGTCGCGGTAGAAGGCGGCGTCCGCGACAGCGCCGGTCGGGTTGTTCGGATAGTTGATGAACATCAGCTTCGCTTGCTCGGCATCCGAGGGGGAGATCGCGCTATAGTCCGGCAAGAAGGCATGGTCGGCCTTGAGCGGCATCAGCGACATCCGGCCTCCGGCCAATGCGATGCCCGACCAGTAGTCGGGATAGCCCGGATCGGGGACGAGCGCGATGTCGCCGGGGTCGAGCAGACATTGGCTGATCTCGATGAGACCGGTCTTGCCGCCGAAGAGCACTGCGACCTCCGTCTCGGGATCGAGGTCGACGTTATAGTCTTCCTTATACCGCTTGGCGACGGCTTGCTTCAGGAAGGGGTAGCCGCCGAAGGGCGGGTACCGATGATAGAGCGGATTGGCCGCCGCTTCGCGCAGCGAGGCGACGATGTGGGGCGGCGTCGGCTGATCGGGATTGCCTTGGCCGAGATTGATGATGTCGCGGCCTTTGGCAGCTTGGGCATTGGCCTTGGCGACGAGCCGGGCAAAAAACTGCTCAGGCAGCCCTTGCATGCGCTTGGCTGGTTGGAAGAGTCGTTTTGTATTTGCAAGATCCATATAAGTAATCCACTCCATTTGGTCGGGCTTATGCCGAAATCGTACCCCTAATGTAGCAGATTCCAAGAAAGGTGTCGAGTAATTAGATAGGACATATTGTTTAAGAAGGAAGAAGCTAAACGACTAAGAAGGAAGAGAAGCTATACGGCGTGGATGGTCTGACAGAGGGACACCGAACGTTCGTTAAAAGGGTCCGGTGTCCATAGCAGTTTGTCGAGTGCTTAAGCGGCAGGGGAGCCGATTTTTTTCAGGAAAGGCTGCAGATCGGCCTGGAAGGACAGCAAATAAGGTTTTTTCTGCGCGTCAAAGATGAGCAGGACCGCCGGCTTGTCGGGACAATAAAACAGGAAGACATCGTCCGTCTGGACCTCAAGCTTGCCGGTCTTGACGGTGACAGGCTTATCGAGCGGCACCCGGTAGACATAACCGCATTTCTCGTCCGGCTTCAGCTGCGGCGACAGTCCGGTGACCGCGCCGAGCCAGCCTTTGGCGTAGCGCTGGTACTCCTCGTTGTTGTCGACCGTCTTGACGATCTTGCCGGCGACGACGTCGAATACCTGGACCGGCTTGGCCGTTGCGGCGAAGGCGGCTGGCGCAAGCAGCGACAGGAAGAGTGCGGTCAGCAGGGCCACAACCGTCGTGCGTGTAAACATGGAATTGACCTCCTTTGAGTTGAGGATGAAGCACCTAAACGATGCAAGCTGTACTAATGTTCCCAACTTGACAGGTTTCCATGACACGGTATGATTAGAGCATTGGACAACAGGAGGCGTATGTAATGAAAGAAACAAAGCTGAATCTTGCCATCTTGCAAATGGACATCCAGGCCGGCTCGCCGGACGCCAACTTCGCCCGCCTCGAGCAATTGCTCGAGCAGGCGGCTGCGCTGACGCCGAAGCCCGATCTGGTGCTGTTCCCGGAGATGTGGAACACAGGTTATGCGTTGGAGGAGATCGAGACGCTGGCGGATGAGAACGGCGAGCGGACCAAGGCGCTCATCGCCGAGTACAGCCGACGTCACGGCATCCATGTAATCGCGGGATCGATTGCCGAGAAGCGGCAGGACGGCGTCTATAATACGACTTATGCGTTTGATCGGGAAGGTCGGCAGCATGCCGAGTATTCGAAGATGCATCTGTTCCGGCTGATGGACGAGGAGAAGCATCTGCTGGCGGGAGACTCGCCGGGGACACTCGAGCTCGACGGATTGCCGGCGGCGACGATGATCTGCTACGACATCCGCTTCCCGGAGCTGGCCCGGCGACTGGCGCTTGGCGGCGCCAAGCTGCTGCTGGTGCCTGCGGAATGGCCCAATCCACGACTCCACCACTGGCGGACGCTGCTGACGGCGCGGGCGATCGAGAATCAGATGTATGTCGTCGCCTGCAACCGTACCGGCGTCAGCGGCAGCACCTCGTTTTTTGGCCACTCGATGGTCGTCGATCCGTGGGGCGAGATCGTCGCCGAGGCGGATGAGCAGGAGACGATCCTGCAAGCGACGATCGATCTGGCGCTCGTCGACGAGGTGCGCGCTCGCATCCCGGTGTTCGAGGATCGTCGTCCCTCGCTCTACTAGGACTGATAGTGCGAGGTGATCGCTTCCTTCATCGTCGCGATGAAGGCGACGGCGGCCTTGGACAGATAACGCCCGCGGCGGCTGGCGACGACGAGCGTCCGCGACGGGCGCGGATCGGAGAGAGACAGGTAGACAGGGGCCAGCGCGCTGCGCGCTGCCCGCGTCACCATCATCGGTACGAAGGCGATGCCCATCCCCGCCGCGACGAGCGACTGGACCGTCTCGATATTGCCGCTCTCGAACACGGTGCGGGGCACGAAGCCGCCCTCGGCGCATAGCTCATAGGCGATCTGACGGAAGCCCTGGCCGCGCTTGAGCAGGATGAACGGCTCATCGGCGAGCTCGGCGATCCTCACATCCGAGCGGCCGCTCGCTGCCGCCTCGCGCGCCAGGCGATGCTGGGGAGGGACGGCCAGCTTGATCTCTTCTTCGATCAGCGGCTCCCAGGTGAGAGAGGGCTCCTGGAGCGGCAGCGAGAGCAGGCTAAGATCGGTCTGGCCGCTGGCGGTCAACTGCTCCAGCCGGCTCGTCGAGTCCTCCAGCAGGACGATCTCGATCTCGGGGTATCGTTCCTGGAAGAGCGGCAGCACGACAGGCAGGATATGCGAGCCGGTGATCGGCAGACTGCCGACGACGAGACGGCCGCGCCGCATCTGGCCGAGATCGTCCATCTCCTGCTTGAGCTGCTCGACGGCGTCAAGGATGACGCGCGCCTTGGCGACGAACACCTCGCCGGCGTGGGTCGGCTCGACCGAGTTGGTGGTGCGCCGGAACAGCTGCTGGCCGAGCTCCTTTTCCAGCTTGGCGAGTTGCTGGCTGAGCGACGGCTGGGCGATATGGAGCTTCTCCGCAGCACGGGAGAAGTTTTTGTCGGCGGCGATCTGCACGACGTATTGCAATTGTCTCAGTTCCATAGGTCGTATCTCCTTGTAATTATGAGGCTATAGTCGGGTTCGTGAGAATGCTTATAGTCTGTGCCTATTGATGCTATAGATATTATATCTTGGAACAATGAGATGCGCCATGTTATGATAGGCCTAACAGAAACCCATCAACTTATGAGGTGAACGAAATGACCAAAAAGAGAACGATGTTTGAAAAAATCTGGGACAACCACGTCATTCACCAGGAAGAAGGCAAGCCGAGCATCATCTATATCGACTTGCACCTGGTCCACGAGGTGACATCGCCGCAGGCATTCGAAGGACTGCGCTTGTCCGGCCGCAAGGTGCGCCGTCCCGACCTGACCTTCGCGACGATGGATCACAACGTACCGACCAAGGACCGCTTCAACATCAAGGACCCGATCTCCAAGCAGCAGATCGACACGCTGACGCAGAACTGCCAAGACTTCGGCGTCACGCTGTACGACCTGAACAGCCTCGACCAAGGCGTCGTGCACGTCATGGGTCCTGAGCTGGGTCTGACGCATCCTGGCAAGACGATCGTCTGCGGCGACAGCCACACCTCGACGCATGGCGCGTTCGGCGCGCTGGCGTTTGGTATCGGCACGAGCGAGGTCGAGCATGTGATGGCGACCCAATGTCTGCAGCAATCCAAGGCCAAAACGATGGAAGTCCGCTTCGTCGGCAAGCGCAAGCCTGGCGTCACGGCAAAGGACTTGATCCTCGGCGTCATCGCTAAGTACGGCACCGACTTCGCTACCGGCTATGTGCTGGAGTACACAGGCGAGGCGATCCGCAGCCTGTCGATGGAAGAGCGCATGACCGTCTGCAACATGTCGATCGAAGCAGGCGCGCGCGCTGGTCTGATCGCACCGGACGAGACAACCTTCAACTATCTGCGCGGTCGCGAATATGCGCCGCAGGGCGACAAGTTCGAAGAGGCAGTAGCGGTATGGAGCCAACTGACGACCGATGAAGGCGCCGTTTACGATACCGTTGTCGAATTTGACGTTGACAGCCTGATCCCGCAAGTAACCTGGGGCACTAGCCCGGGCATGGGCACGGACATCACGTCGACCGTACCAGTCCCGTCCGAGCTGCCTACCGAAAACGAACGCAAAGCCGCCGAGAAGGCGCTTGAATATATGGGTCTGACGCCGGGCACGCCGATGTCCGAGATCGCTATCGACTACGTATTCATCGGCTCTTGCACCAATGGCCGCATCGAGGATCTGCGCGCAGCGGCCGAGGTTGCGCAAGGCCACAAAGTAAGCGACCGCGTAACGGCGATCGTCGTACCGGGCTCCGGCCGCGTCAAAATTCAAGCCGAGCAAGAGGGACTGGACAAAATCTTCGTGGAAGCGGGCTTCGAGTGGCGCGACGCAGGATGCTCGATGTGTCTGGCGATGAATCCCGACGTACTGGAGCCGGGCCAACGCTGCGCCTCGACGTCCAATCGTAACTTCGAAGGCCGTCAAGGCCGCGGCGGACGCACGCATCTTGTATCGCCGCAGATGGCTGCAGCCGCTGCGATCAAGGGCCATTTCACCGATGTACGCGACTGGGAATTCAAGACGGCAGTAGCCCATTGATCTAACGACTGAGAGGAGCAATCATCTATTATGGAAGCATTCACTAAACTTACTGGTATCGTAGCCCCGGTCGATCGGGTCAATGTGGATACGGACGCAATCATTCCCAAGCAGTTCCTGAAGCGCATCGAGCGCAGCGGATTTGGCCAATTCCTGTTCTATGAGTGGAGATTCCACGAGAACGGCGACATCAACCCGGACTTCGCGCCGAACCAGGCGCGTTACGAAGGCGCTTCGATCCTGATCTCCCGCGCCAACTTCGGCTGCGGCTCCTCCCGCGAGCACGCGCCATGGGCGATTCTGGACTACGGTTTCAAGGTCATCATCGCGCCTTCGTACGCCGATATTTTCTACAACAACTGCTTCAAGAACGGCATCCTGCCGATCAAGCTCTCCGAGGCGCAGGTCGAGGACCTGTTCCAACGGACAGCGGCCAACGAAGGCTATCAGCTGACTGTCGATCTCGAGAACAAGCGGATCACCGACTCGCTCGGCCTCTCGATCGACTTCGAGCTTGACGAGCATCGCCGCCAGTTCCTGCTCCAAGGGCTGGACGATATCGGTCTGACGCTGCAGCACGAAGACAAAATTACAGCGTACGAGGCGAGCCGCGTAGCATTCTAAGCGGACTTCAGACGGGCGACTGCATATAACGACAAGACCCGGATCATTCGCTTTAACGCGAGGCGTTCGGGTCTTTCTCTTCTTCCTGACCGTTAAATATTCCCTCGAAACGCAACTTTTTATGTCGGGTTGCGTCTAAATGTTCGTCTGGCGTTATTCGGATGCGACGGTTCGAATGTCATCAGCCAACTAATCAGTCTTCGAGGTGAATGATGAAAAAGTTAGTATCGATGCTGTTCATGTTGTCGGTCATGCTTATCCTGACGACCCAGACAGGACAAGCCGCTGCCGTCCCCAAGCTGTTCCTGAACGGGAACGCACTGTCCGCCGATGTCGAGCCGCGAATTGTCAAAGGGTATACGATGGTGCCGGTAGGTGTCATCGCAGACGGTCTGGGCTTTGGGGTAAGCTGGGATGCGGCGACCAAGTCGGCACGTATACATAACGGACAAACCGAGATGATCCTGACCGTAGGCAAAACAACCGCTGTCGTTGGCGGCCAGTCTGTGCAGCTGGAAGCGCCGCCGCTGATTGAAAAGGGCCGCACGATGCTGCCGCTGCGATTCGTCGGCTCGCAGTTCGGACTGGACGTCCAATGGGATAGCGCCACCAAGTCAGTAAGCTTAAACCAGCCTGAGCCGCCTGCCACCGGTCCCGAGCCGTCGCCTGTGGCCGGTTATATCCAGGACCTCGGATACGACGGCGTCAGCCGCTTCACGATTGCTTATGACGGTGTCATTACACCTAGCGAGATGCTGGTGCTGAAGGGTCCGGATCGACTTGTGCTCGATCTGCCGAACACGTCGTTTGGCGTTTCGTTTGCGCCCGGCACGCCATCGGGCGAGGCTACTTATACAGTGGACGGGCATCCGGCACTAAACAGCATCCGCTATTCGGCGCACGCTGGCAAGCCGGTCCGCATTGTCTTCGACCTGGCCGTGCCCACCTCGTATGAGATCCAGCAGACCGACGGCCAATTGATCATCGATGTCAAATACCCGGAGCCGGGAGCAGTGCCGTCTCCAGGCACAGACGGAAGTGGCAACAAAATCTATAAGGTTGTCATCGACGCCGGCCATGGCGCCAAGGATCCAGGCGCTATCAGCGTCACCAAACGGCAAGAAAAGGAATTTAATCTGGCGGTCGCCCTGAAGATTAAGGCGCTGCTCGATCAGGAGCCGCGAATCCAGCCTTATATGACGCGCAGCGACGATACGTTCGTCGAGTTGGCCGATCGGGCCGCCTTTGCGAACAACTTGGGCGCAGATCTTTTCCTCTCGATACACGCCAATAGCTTCCGACCTGAGATTACAGGCACGGAAACCTACTATAATCGGGAGAGCAGCCGCGCGTTCGCGGATGTGATGCACAAGCATCTGGTAAAGGCGACGGGGCTGCCGGACCGCAAGGTAAGACAAGCGAATTTTGCCGTCATTCGTCAAACAACGATGCCGGCGATCCTGATCGAAGCCGGTTATCTGTCGAATAAGCATGACGACAGCGTGCTCGCCAAGGAGGAGATTCGCGACCGCATCGCGAAAGAGATGGTATCGGGCATCAAATCTTACTTGAAATTGTCTTAGGGTGTGTCTGCATACTAGGTGTGCAAACACGCTCAAGCAGACTGGAGGGACAAGCGATGCGTGGAGTCAAAACGTTGCTCATCGTAAGCGCGGCTGTGCTGATGCTGGCCGGCTGCGGAGCCCGCGAGGAGCAGTTGTCGGAGAACCCGGCTGCGCCAGGGGTGGAAAATACGACAACCGATAACCAGTCGGGTGCGGAAGAGCCAGCGACAGAGGAGCAGCCAGAGGATGCCGAGTCTGGAGAGCAGGGGCAGGATGGCGAGCAGCCGAACGACAACGATGCCGAGGCTGTCCCGCAGGAGCGCACGATCAAGGTGTTCCGGACAGACGATCAACTAATGGAGCTGCATGAGTCCGAGGAGACGATCAGCTACACCAATGATCAGGAGCTGCTGGAGGCTGCGCTGGCGAAGCTGCAAGAGGATGGAGACGACGGTCAAATGTCGCTCTGGAAGCCGATCCAGATCAATAAGGCAACGGTAGAGGACGGCAATGTCGTATTGGATCTTACAATTCCCGACGAAGCCCGATACGGCTCAGGCGGCGAGATGTTTACGATTGACTCGATTACGAAGACGGTGTTTCAATTCGAAGCGTTCGAGACGCTTGACCTGCTCGTCGATGGCGAACAGGCGGAATCGTTGATGGGACATGTCACTTTGGAGCATCCGTTCGTCAAATCGCCATAGTCCGACGCAAAAGCTATCATTAGTAAGCGAAATTATATTTTGTCGACTTATGCGCTGTGACTCGTTCACAGCGCATAAAGTCCGAATGGAGGCGTTGTTGTCAATGACTCGGAAGTCGTCTTGGCAGAAAAAAGTTGCACTAGCACTCGTCGTTACGTTATCCGCCGGCTCGACCGGCACGATCATCCCTGCCGCCTATGCGGAGAGCATCGAAGCCGTCTTGAAGGCTACGCCTTATGTTGACGTTGCCGCCGGCCACTGGGCCGAGAAGCATATCGCCAAGCTGTCACTGCAAGGCATCGTGCAGGGCTATGGCGCGGACGGCCGCTTCGGCGTCAATGACGGCGTATCCCATCAGGACGCGGTAGTGATGGCGGTTCGCTTCCTTGGCTTGGAGGATGAGATCGATCGGTCGACGTCGACCGTCTTCCCGGAGGATTTTGGCGTCTCGGAGTACGCCAAGCCTTATATCCTCTATGCGATGCAGCACGGCCTGCTCAATCGCGATCAGGAGTTTGCCCTGTCCGAGAATCTGGGTGAGGGCTGGGGCGTCCGCAAGGCTAGCCGTGAGTGGGTGACCAGGCTGCTGATCCGGACGATCGCCGAGAGCGCTCTGGCGGAGCAACTGGCCGCTGCGCCAGCGACCTTTGCCGATCGCAATCAGATCGACGCCGACTATCTCGGCTTCGTCAATGCGGCCGTCAACCTGAAGCTGATGAACGGGGTTACCGCCGACAAATTCGAGCCAAAGACCGTCGTGACGCGGGCGATGCTAGCGACGCTGTTCAGCCGCGCGCAAGGTCAATTCGAGGTCGACTATCCGTCGCAGTTCCGCGGGATCGTCAGCAATCTGACCGATACGGCGGTGACGCTGTTCGATGCAGAGACGCAGCAATCGCGCACCTACGCGCTCGATAACCGCTCTGTGTTTTACCGCTACGACTCGGAGTCGCAAGCCTCCGCTGCGAAGCTGACGTTATACGCCGAAGCGCTCGTACTCGCCGAAGGCAGCCAGGCGCGTTATGTCGAGGGGATGAGCGACGACGCTCATGTCGAGACGATCAAGGGAGAGATCGCGCGTGTTGTGCCAGCGGAAAACAAGCTGTGGCTGTCGATCGGCAATGACTTCGTCGATGTCCCGTATGACAGCTCCGTACGCGTCCGCTCGAGCAACGGCGAGTCGATGAATGTCGCCGATCTCGTCGTCGGCAGCCAGGTCGAGGTGCAGCGCGATACATTCCGCAGCGAGCCGATGATCGTTGCTATCACGGTACAGGGCGCGCCAGTCAACAAAACGGCAAGCGGCACCGTGCAGGCAGTAGGCGCAAGCTCCATTACCGTGCTGAGCGCCGGCGCGACCGAGCCGGAGACGTGGGAGGTCGCGAGCAATGCGCTGATCGCCCTCAACGATCAAGTCAAGCAGCTTAGCGATGTGACGGTCGGCAACACAATCACGTACGAGGTCGTCAATAGCCAGGTGACCTCGATCCGGATGACGCAGACGGGCGGATATACGGTGACCGGCGAGCTCATCGAGAGCGTTCGCGACAATGCGCGGACGATCAACTATATGGTCGGCAGCAAACTTGAAGCTAATCTGTTGTCCCCGAATGTACAGGTAGCGATCGACGGCTTGAGCAGCCCGACCCTGGCGGATCTGGTGCAGGGCGATCGGGTGCAGCTGACGATCAATGACCAGGGTAGCGTAACGGCGATTCAGGTGATGAATCGACAAGTCGAGTATTTGAACGGGGCGCAAATCGTATCGTATGACAAGGAGAAGAAAGTGCTGACCGTGCTCAATGATCGCGGTCGCGCCGAGGCAATCACGCTTGCGGCTGGCACTCGTATTACTTACAACGGTACGGTCTACCCACAGCAGGCTGCGGAGGACTTGCTGACGCGCAATAAGAAGATCACGATCGGCTACACGGACGGCACGGCCGTATCCATCGAGCTGGTGTTGAACTACACAGGCCGTCTGACGGCGCTCAACCAGACATCCAACAAGCTGACGCTGTCGCTGCAGAACGGATCGACGATCACGCTGGATTATCAGACGATGGGCGTCGAGCTGTACGGCCGTACGACGGCTTCGATCAGCGACGTGAAGATCGGAGATACCGTGTCGGCGCTGCTCGGGGCCAATCAGGACCAGGTCGTCGCGCTGCAAGTCCACTCCATCGTGCAGCAGGAGATCGTCTCGGTCGATCAGACGGCCAAGAAGATCAAGCTGAAGGCGGCTGACGGCTCGGTGGCGGATTGGTTCGTGACGACGAACTGGCAGCTGAAGTCTGCCAATGATCAGCCGATCGCGCTCGCCAACCTGTCTGCCGGACAACTCGTCAATGTGACGTTCGTCGGCAAGCAGCCGGCAGGCGTCAAGGTAGTCGACGTCAAGGCAGGCAAGCTGACTGGCATCCAGAACGGCAGCCTTACGCTGACGGACTACAGCGGCGTAGTTAATGATTATGCCTTGGGGAGCGCCGTTCGGGTCGAACGCAACGGTACGACCAGCACCTCGCTGTCGTCGCTGACGATCGGCGAACATGTGCAGATCCGTAAGGACGCGCAGGACCAATTCGTCATCGCTGTACAGAGCGGAATGACCCGGACCTTCTGGCGTCATGATGCGGCAGCGGGCGAGCTGCAAGTAATGCGCAACGGCATCATGGACAACAACTACCGGTTTGCCATCACGGCCGACACCAAATTTATCGTGGACGGCGCTGCGAGCAGCATCGAAGCGCTCAAAAACGGCGACCAAGTGAAACTGTTTTTTGCGAACGGCAAATTGGTCGAAGTCGTAAAATAAACGGGCCGTACAGGACATGCTGAACGGTGAATGAGAACAAAGGGGCGCCTGATGGGCGCCCCTTGTCCTTGTTGGCAGCAATTATGAGAAAATATTGTTGGAACTTCATGCGGAATAGGCTTGCGCAGCGCGACATTTTTCGCTACACTTTGAAACGAAGCCCATTACTGGGGAGCGTAAAAAATGAACAAAAAACAAATGAGAGACATTCTGGATGTCATCGGCGAGATGTTTCCGGATGCTCATTGCGAATTGAATCATAGCAACGCCTTTGAACTGACAATCGCGGTCCTGTTGTCCGCCCAGTGCACAGATGAGACGGTCAACCGGGTCACCGCAGACTTGTTCCGCAAGTATAAGCGGCCGGAGGATTATATCGCAGTGCCGCTTGAGGAGCTGCAGCAGGACATCCGCCGCATCGGTTTGTACCGCAACAAGGCGACGCATATTCAGAAGCTGTGCCATATGCTGATCGACAAGTATGACGGCGAGGTGCCGCGTACGCACGAGCAGCTCACCGAGCTGCCAGGCGTCGGCCGCAAGACGGCCAATGTCGTCGTCTCCAACGCGTTTGGCGTCCCGGCAATCGCCGTCGACACCCATGTAGAGCGCGTGTCCAAGCGTCTCGGCATCGCCAAGGCGGACGACTCCGTGCTCGAGGTCGAGAAGAAGCTGATGAAGCTTGTCCCTGAAGAGGAATGGACCGAGACCCATCATCGACTCATCTTTTTTGGGAGATACCATTGCAAGGCCCAGCAGCCCGCATGTACGGTCTGCACGCTGCTCGACCGGTGCAAGGAAGGCAAAAGACGTATGAAGCCGGTCGCAGTCAGGAAACCTAAGGAAATGAAAAAAACTATACCCAGCAAAGGATGAGAAAAAGATGAAATGCATTTCTGTTTACACCAACAACTTCGAACTGTTTTCGGATATTTATCCGGATATTATCGCAGCGCCTCCAGCAGACAACGAAGAGGTCATCCTTGAAGGGGTAACGGTTAGCGGCGCAGGCGATTTGCCGGATCAATATCTCGAGCGTATGCGTGTCAAGCCTGAGGTTGTCGTCATGCGCGAGAGAAAACGGGGCATCACGATTTTGCAGCACGGCAACGTATTTGAGATCTGCATTCCTGACAGCAACGAGCCAGCCGCTGTCGAGTAGAGCACGACCAATACAAGGCAGGGATATGGGGAGATCAGACATATGAGCAGCACAACTCAGAGCGCAGCGGAGCCGGTCTCCACTGCGCTTCTGCGAATTGCGCAGGAAATGGAAGTTGCAGGCGACGGGCAGCATGCCGCGCGTCTGCGCGAGGTCGGCGGCAAGCTGGCGGCACAGCAGCTGACGCTTGCGTTTTGCGGTCACTTCTCGGCGGGTAAATCGACCTTGATCAATCGGCTGTGCGGCGCCCAGCTGTTGCCTTCGAGTCCGATCCCGACGAGCGCCAACGTCGTCTCGATCGCCGATGGCGAGCCGTGCGCCCGGATCGAACGGATGAGCGGCGGCGAGCGTAGCTTTATCGAGACGAAGCCAGAGGAGCTGGAGGCGTATTGCGTCAACGGGGAGGATTTCGCCTCGGTGGCGATTACGTACCCGATCCCCCGGCTCGGCGGACATACCGTCCTGCTGGATACGCCGGGCATCGATTCCACGGATGACGCTCATCGGATGGCGACCGAATCGGCGCTTCATCTGGCGGACGTCGTTTTTTATGTGATGGATTACAATCATGTGCAATCCGAGATTAACTTTGCCTTCGCCAAGCAGCTGAAGGACTGGGGCAAGCCGCTCTACCTGATCGTCAACCAGATCGACAAGCATCGCGAGCAAGAGCTGCCCTTCGCAGCCTATCAGCGCAGCGTCGAGGAGGCCTTCGCTGGCTGGCATCTGGAGCCGGCTGGCATCCTCTACTTGTCGATGCGGCAGCCGGAGCATCCTTATCAGCAGTACGAAGCGCTGGAGACGCTGCTCGCCGAGCTGGCGGAGCTGCGCCGCGAGCTGAGCGCCGTCAGCGTGGCCGCCTCGGCGCGCCATCTGCTGGAGGCGCATGCGCGCTGGCAGGCCGAGCGCCAGGAGCCTGCGCGCGAGGCGCTGATCGCGCGGGGCGGTGGGGAGTCGGCGCTGGCCGAGGTGCGCGGCGAGCTCGCGCGTCTGGCCGCTGCCGAGCGGGCGCGTCAGGAAGCGCCGGACCGGCTGCGGGTCAGCCTGCGGCAGGAGGTGCAGTCGCTGCTCGACAACGCCAATCTGATGCCGGCAGCGACCCGCGACCTGGCGCATGCCTATCTGGAGAGCCGCAAGCCGGGCTTCCGGATGGGACTTTTGTTCGCCGGGGCGAAGACGGCGGCGGAGCAGGAGCGGCGTCGCGAGGTATTGTATGAAGAGCTGATGGGGAGCGTCCGCTCGGGCATCGAGTGGCATCTGCTCGATCTGTTCCGCAAGGCGGCAGCAAGGCTCGGCTGGCAGGATGAGGAGCTGGAGAGCCGTCTGACGGCAGAGCTGACCGGACTGCTGGACACTGCGCTGCTGGAGGAGCAGATCGCGCCGGGCGCAGCGTTCAGCAATGAAGCGACGATGAACTATTGCCAGTCGCTGGCGGCCGCCATCAAGGGCCGCTACCGCAAGCAGGCGGCGGAATGGACGGAAGCGCTGGCGCAGCGCGCGGCGACGGCGGGCGGCGCCGAAGCGGCCGAGCGCGAGGCACGGCTGGGCGAGCTGGCGCAGCAAGCCGAGGCGCTGTCCGAGCTGGAGGAGCTGGATCGCGAGGCTGCCGAGCATCGGAGCAAGCTGGCAGCGCTACTGCCTGCTGCGCCTCCGGCGCCGACGCTGCCGCAGCCGCAAGCGCCAGTGGCGGCAGGAGTGGCGCAGCTGGACGATGGGACAGCGCCAGCGGGGATTCCTGGCGCTGTGCTGTCAGCGGGACAGCGTGCGGCTAGCCGTGCTGGGGCGGACGCAACTGGCAGCTCCAGCCCCGATGGGGCTGTTGTGCTGCCGGGAGGAGCTAGCGGCCAACAGGCTGCGACAGCGGGGGCGGCAGGCCATGCCGGCTCATTGGCTGGCGCAGCCGTGCTGGGGCCGCAGCGTCTGGCCGCCGAGCGGCTGCGGCGCGCTGCCGAGCTGCTCGATCCGACAGCAGCGCTCGCTGCGGCTGCCGCAGCGATGCGCGGCAAGGCGGAGCGACTGCAGCGCAATCGGTTCACGATCGCGTTGTTCGGGGCGTTCAGCGCCGGCAAGTCGTCGTTTGCCAATGCGCTAATCGGCGAATCGGTGCTGCCGGTCTCGCCCAATCCGACGACTGCGGCGATCAATCGGATCGTCCCGCCGTCGGCGGAGCATCCGCATGGCACGGCGCGCATCGTCATGAAGTCGCCGGAGGCGATGCTGGACGATCTGCAATACTCGCTGCGACTGCTCGGCGAGGAGATCGACGGTCTGTCGGCGGCCCAGCTCATGGAGCGGGTCGAGCGGTTGACGCCCGAATCGCTCCATCCGGGCGGACGTCCGCACTACAGCTTCCTCAAGGCTGCGGCGAGCGGCTGGAGCGAGCTGGAGTCGCAGCTCGGCAGCGAGCTGATCGTCGACACAGACGGTTATCGCCGATACGTCGCCGAGGAGTCGCGCTCGTGCTTCGTGCGCGAGATCGAGCTGTTCTACGATTGCCCGTTGACAGCGCAAGGGATCGTGCTCGTCGATACGCCGGGCGCGGATTCGGTCAATGCCCGTCATACGGGCGTGGCCTTCAACTACATCAAAAATGCCGACGCGATCCTGTTCGTCACGTATTATAATCACGCCTTCTCGCAAGCCGACCGGCAATTCCTGCTGCAGCTCGGCCGCGTCAAGGATCAGTTCGAGCTCGACAAAATGTTCTTCATCGTCAACGCTGCCGATCTGGCGGCAGACGAGGCGGAGCTTGCGGGCGTCGTCGGCCATGTCGAGCGCAATCTGCTGCAGCATGGCATCCGATTCCCGCGTCTGCATCCGCTCGCTTCGCTGGCAGCGCTGGACGCCAAGCAGCGCCGCGACGAAGCGGCGCTGGCCGCTTCGGGTATCCAGGCGTTCGAGGAGGCATTCCTGCAATTCACCGCTTCCGAGCTGGGGCAGCTGGCCGTCGATTCGGCGACGGAGGAGATCGCTCGCAGCGCCAAGACGATCCGCAGCTGGCTGCAGTCGGCGCGCAGCGACGAGCAGAGTCGTCAGGCACAGCGCGAGCAGCTCGGCGTGGAGCTGCAGGAGGCGCTGGCCGAGGTCGCAGCCTTCCGCGACAAGCTGAGCTTCGAGCCGATCCGTCAGGAGCTGGAGGAGCTGTTGCATTATGTATTGCAGCGCATCCAGTTCCGATTCGGGGAGCATTACAATCTCGCCTTTAACCCCTCCTCGCTGCAGGAGGATGGCCGGGACCTGCGCAAGATGCTATGGACGTCGTGGCTGGAGCTGCAACGACTCGTGCAGAGCGAGCTGTCCGAGGAGCTGCTGGCGACGACGCTGCGGATGGAAGGCGTCCTGAAGCGGCAGGTCGGGGAGCGTTACTTGTCGGCGGCCGAGCAGCTCTCGGAGCGGCTGGATGGCTTCGCGGCCGCCGCCTTTGAGGCTCCGGAGCTGGCGCAGCCCGAGCTTCCCGCCCCATGGGAGAGCGATGCGGTCGAGCGCAAGCTGCTCTGGTCCCGCTTCAAGTCGGCGCGTCACTTCTTCGAGGGTGACGGCAAGACGCAGCTCCGCGAGGAGCTGGTCCAATTGCTCGCCTCGCCATTACAGCAGTACGCCGCCTCGACAGCGGCGGCCTGGCTGCAGCATTATGAGGCGGCGTGGCGGCAGCTCGCCGAGAGGACCGAGGAGCGTCTGCGCGCCGAGGTGCAGAGCTACGGGGACAGCACGCTGGCGTCGCTGACCGATGTCGCCGATCCGGCCGAGCTGGAGCGTCTGCTGGCGCAGCTCGAGGCGATCGTCGCCGAGAGCCGGCAGCAGAGCGCTTGACCGCGTTTGCGGAGCTGAGACTGCAAGGGATAGACATACGGATGATAATTAAGCCCCACTGTGTGGGGCTTTTTTTAAATCTTAGCTTTCCCCGTCAAACTTCTCGTGCATCGTAAAGCAACAGGTGCGAATCGCGCCCCTGCTGGCGATCCAACGAAAGTTTCTTTCGTTACTGGTCCAGATCGTGCCGCTGCTGGCGCTCCAACGAAAGTTTCTTTCGTAATACGTCCGAATCAGGCCACTGCCGGCGCTCCAACGAAAGTTTCTTTCGTAACACGTCGAATCGAGCCACTGCTGGCGCTTCCAACGAAAGTTTCTGTCGTTACAGGTCCGAATCGAGCCGCTGCTAGCGCTCCAACAAAGTTTCTTGCGTTTTTGTGATTGGCCGCCCCTGGTGTCGTAACTGGCGCATTGGACAAAAAAGCCACGTATTTACAGCTTCTGGTCGTTTGTAAGGCTATTGTTTGGAAAGGGGAGAAGGGCGGGCCAGGCACCAGTCACCCGAACATGCGCTCTATTTTACAAAAGCGGAGCAATCTGCGGGTTACGGGATGAATACGTACTATTCGGGAGAATACCCCCCTGTTCTGTTTCCATATGTGAACAAACGATGACATAGTCTGAAATATGGTGCGCAGTCGCGTTTGCCGTCTGAGGGGGATG
>Ga0160452_100409_pt1 | contig 33082 bp, 30 predicted proteins | sample HID1971I_E6MG_FD_108230 | JGI IMG/M metagenome (GOLD analysis project Ga0160452, IMG submission 108230) | Enriched millipede-associated microbial communities from UW Madison campus, WI, USA - HID1971I_E6 MG | ecosystem: Host-associated > Arthropoda: Insects > Digestive system > Unclassified ...
AATCGCACAAAACTCCCCTCCCGTGCCTGAATTTACACCTATTTGTGCGAAAAATCGCACAAAACTCCCCTTCCATTCCTGAATTTACACCTACTTGTGCGAAAAATCGCACAAAATCGACCTCTCGTATCCGATCGGCCCCTACTTGTACGAAAAACCGCACACATGGCCCCGCATGCCAGTCCTGCCAGACATGTCTCGTACGGCTGCCTCTCTCCGTGGACGAAGCAGGGTGCGTCTGATAGAATGAGGGCAGGCAACGATGAGACTACAATAGAGGAAGGAAGCGCGTTATGCCGATCATACAGGCGCTCGACCGGGCGCTGCGGATTCTGGATCTGTTCGATGAGCAGACACGAGAATTAAAAATAACTGAGATCAGCAGTCGGATGCAGCTGCACAAGAGCACCGTGCATTCGCTGTTGCGGACGCTGCAGATGCATGGCTATATCGCTCAGGACGAGGATAACGGCAAGTACCGGCTAGGCATGACGCTGCTCGAGAAGGGACAGCTGCTGCTGCGAGGGATGGATCTGCGCGAGGTGGCGAGGCCGCATCTCGAATCGTTGGCTGGCGCCAAAGGGCAGACGACCCATCTGGTCATCCTGGATGGCGCTGAAGGCGTATATATCGACAAGGTGGAGGGAGCTAGAGCAGCGATACGATACTCGCGGATCGGCCGCCGCGTGCCGCTCCACAGCAGCGCCGTGGGCAAGGTGCTGGCGGCGTTCCAAAAGCCCCCGCAATTGGAGCGATTGCTGCGCGGCTACACCTACGCGACGCGTACCGAACATACGATTGATTCCGAGGCGCGATTCCTGGCGGAGCTGGAGCAGGTGCGAGCCGAGGGCATCGGCTATGATCGAGAGGAAAATGAACCGGGCGTCCGTTGCGCTGCTGCGCCGATCTTCAACCACTCAGGCAATATAGCGGCGGCAATGAGCATCTCGACGATGGTCGCTCACGTCGATGATGCGGAGTTGGCGAAGCTGATCGAGCTGCTGCGCGGCGAAGCCGACGCCATCTCGCAAAGGTTGGGTTACCGGGAGGCACGCTAGTCTGAAAGGGGCACGCGGCCCAGCGTTCCCGGCCTGCAATCGCCCGAACCGTAGCCACACCCTGACGTGGTCGAGCCAGCTCCCCAAGCTCGCCCAGCCTGGCGCGGCCCGACACGCTCTCAGAGTGATCTGCCTCCAATCGCCGCGGCCCTTCACGTCGCTGGACGATCCGTCGGCCCCCGCCGCAGCCGGGTCTTCGGCCATCGCCGCAGCCGTGCGTTCGGCCCCCGCCGCAGCCGGGTCTTCGGCCATCGCCGCAGCCGTGCATTCGGCCCCCGCCGCAGCCGTGCATTCGGCCCCCGCCGCAGCAGTGCATTCGGCCCCCGCCGCAGTCAGGCCCACGGCCATCGCCGCAGTCGGCCCGTGGCCCAGCGCGCGCTGGCGCTTAGCCACGGCGACTTGCACCGCTGCGTCGGCGCTTAGCCATTCGTGGCTACTCGCGGCGGCGCGCCGAGTAGGCTTGCAAGCGCTTCGATGCCGCCAGAATGCAACCTCTATGCCGCCCACCTCGTCTCTATTGGTGACATATGGGAGGAGATGGAGCGTTTGAAGAGCATCAGAGGGATTCGTTGGGGCCTGGCGTGGATTGCGGCGTTGCTGTTGCTCGGCGTGCTGTCGCCGCGAGCGGAGGCCTTGAGCTGTGTGAGTGTGCCGAATGTCGAGGAGGCTTATACGAAATACGACCGGATCGTCGTAGCCAAGGTGGAGAGCGTCAGGCGGGTCTCGCCGTTCTCAGGGGAGAACAAGGTGAAGCTCGCCGTAGAGCGCAGCTTCAAGGGCAAGGTCGAGAGTCAGTTGACGATTCGGGAGGATTTTACTTGGGGGGCGCTGAACGGTCCGAGCGAGCAGGGGGAGCGTTATTTGTTCTTTTTGAATCACAAGGACGGTCAATGGCACAATCCGCTCTGCGCGCCTTCGGCGCCGGTCGCCGAAGCGTCGGACATGCTCGCCTACCTGGAGGATTACGAGGCTCCGGTGACGGAGGCTCGCGCGACAGACTGGGGCAGTTGGGCGCTGTACGGCGGGATTGTGGCGCTCGTCCTGTTCCTGCTGGGGGCTACCGTAGTCATCCGCAGGAAGCAGCAATAATCCGTCCACAGTACGACGGAACCGAGAGAGGGAGGATGATGGGAATGCAGCAACAGAAAGTAGAGGATGAACAGAGAGTGCAAGCGGTGCCGCAGCGGATGCTGGCGGCGGTGATGACCAAGCCGGGCGAGATCGTCATGGAGGAGCATGCGGTGCCGCAGCCGGGTGCTGATGAGGTGCTGGTGAAGGTAATGGCGGTCGGCGTCTGCGGCTCTGATGTGCACTATTACGAGCATGGCCGGATCGGTCCGTATGTGGTCGAGAAGCCGATCATCCTCGGCCACGAATGCGCGGGCATCGTCGTCGCCTGCGGCGAGCGGGCGACTCGCTTCCGTCCGGGAGACAGAGTCGCCGTGGAGCCGGGCGTCACCTGCGGTCTGTGTCGACACTGCAAGAGCGGTCGGTACAACCTCTGTCCCGACGTGCAATTCCTGGCGACCCCGCCAGTGGACGGCGCGTTCGTGGAGTATATCGCGCATCGCGAGGACTTTCTGTTCCCGATTCCCGACCACGTCTCCTATGAGGAGGCATCGATGGTCGAGCCGCTCTCGGTCGGCATTCATGCGCTGAATCGCGCCAGCTTCCAGCCGGGCGGCAGCGTCGCCATCATCGGCGCAGGACCGGTCGGGCTGCTGGCGGTTGCTGCAGCGCGGGCGTACGGCGCTTCGCGCATCCTCGTCAGCGACCTGGAGGAGACGCGCTTGCAAGCCGCGCTGGCGCTCGGCGCCACCGATATCGTCCCGGGCCGATCAGGCGATCCGGCAAGTGCGATCCGCGAGCTCACTGGCGGAGAGGGCGTCGATACCGCGATCGAGACTGCGGGCCATCCTGTAGCGTTGCGTACAGCGCTAGATGTCGTGCGGCGGGGAGGCAAGCTGTCGATCGTCGGCCTGCCGCCGACAAGCGAGGTCGGGTTGCCGATTGCGGATATTTGTGACAAGGAGGTCGACATCTACGGCATTTTCCGCTACACCAACACCTACGAGCAAGCGATCCGCTTCCTCTCGGCCGGCTCGATGGACATCCTGTCGATGGTGACGGACCGCTACCCGCTGGAGCAGACGCAAGCTGCGCTGGAGCGAGCGCTGACCAACAAGCAGGGCAGCCTCAAGGTGATGGTCTACCCGAACGGGCAGCCGGGGGCGTGATCGCCTGATCGCTTGAGGGGCGTGTGAGATTAATCTGCAGCCGAGGGGTTCCCAATTGTTCGATAATTATGGTACACTATCGACAACGAATCGAACAAGTGTTCTTGAATGAACAGGGGAGAGATGTGCAGCGATGGACTCGGGCAAGTATGCAGAGATCGATGCAGCGGTCGCTTATATTCACGCGCATTTATTCGAGCCGATCGAGCTTGGCGCGCTTGCCAGTTACGTCTCGTATAGCAAGTACCATTTTGCGCGCATCTTCAAGGAGCGTACCGGATTGTCGCCGCTCTACTACATCTCGGCGCTCCGGCTGGAGCGGGCCAAAGAGCTGCTGCTGAAGACGAACCTGACGATCCGCGATATCGGGCTGGAGATCGGCCAGCAGAGCGTAGGCACCTTCTCGACGCGCTTCATCGAGCGAGTGGGGATGTCGCCGGCGCGATTCCGACAGTCGCAAGAGGAGGCCGGCGCCTCGCTCCAGTCCCTGTCGTCGCTGCAGGACTGGCAAGATCGGCTGATCTCCGTCGATCCGGCGATGCGATTGGAGGGGACGATCCACACGGAGCTGCCGTTTACCGGCTTCATCCTGATTGGTCTGTTCCCGCGGCCGATCCCCGAGGGGGTGCCGCTCTATGGCACGCTCGTTCGTACGCGCAGCTTTGCCTTTACGGGCGTCAGACCCGGCACCTACTATCTGATGGCCACCTCGATCGCCTGGGGCAGCGGCACGCTGGACATGCTGCTGCCCCAGGCGACGCTGCGGACTCGCTCACGTACGCCAGTCATCGTGCGACCGGGCGTCCCGACGCCGCCGCTGGAGGTGACGCTGCATCCGCCGCGGCTGGACGATCCGCCGATCCTGATCTCCTTGCCGCTGTTGATGGAGCGATTCATGCAGCGGGTAGGCGGCGGGGGGCAGATAGGCAGACGCTCCTGAGCGACGGGGTCGCGTGCAGCTGGTTTCTGTTGGGGGGTTGATAATCGGTCTCGAAGGGTAAGTAATTGTAACCTTTTGCCATGCGTCTGCGTCTGAAGGTTGAGATCGTCCCACCAATCCCCGACACAGGAGTGTGAAGTTAATGAAGAAGTGGATGTCCATGTTCATGGCCGTGGCCTTCGTGGCGACGCTGCTGTTGATGCCCAAGCCTGCGGAAGCGTGTTCATGCATGATGCCTCCGGGACCTGCGGAGGAGATGGAGCGCCAGGAGGTTGTCTTCTCCGGCGAGGTGACGGAGATCGCCGAGCCTGAGGTGATCGAAAGCTCTGGCGACCCGGTCACGATCACGTTCGACATCGATACGGTATGGAAGGGCGAGATCGGCGCCCAGGCCGAGGTACAGACCGCCTATAGCAGCGCCACTTGCGGCTATTACTTCGAGCTCGGCCAGTCTTACCTGGTCTATGGCTCGACCAATGAGGATGGCCAGACATGGGTTAACCTCTGCTCGCGGACAGCGACGTTGGATCGGGCGACAGAAGATCTGAGCATCCTTGGCGAGGGGGTGCGTCCTGGCGATGATGGCGGAGAGACCGAAGGACCGATCGAGATTATGCCGGTCATCGATCCGCCGCCTCTGCAGCCTGTGGCATCGGCCTCTGGCGGCATCCAGATCGTCGTGAGCGGTCAGCCGCTGCAGCTCGATGTATCGCCGCTCCTCCATCATGGCATCACCTATGTGCCGGTCCGGGCCGCGGAGTCGCTCGCCGGCGTGCGCATCGAGAGCTGGGACGGCGAGACGAAGTCGGTGACGATCCGTCATGAGTCGGGCGCCGTCATCACGCTCCGCGCAGGCGGCAGCACCGTGCAGCAGCAGAGCCTGGCTGCGGGCGAGCCGATCATCATCGACGGTCGGGTCATGGTGCCTGTCCGGTTTATGGCCGAGTCGTTCGGCTGGACCGTGAGTTGGGATCATGCGACCAAGACGATCCGACTCGATCAGCCGGCTTCCTGATTGGCGGCCGAGACTGTTGAGCCACTGCGGTACGTATGACCGCGTATGACGACGAAGAGCCTTCATCTCCTTGCGAGACGAAGGCTTTTCGTCATGTCGCAGGCGGTGTGCGTCGAGCCGGCCCCGGGCGGTAGCCTCTGTGTCCCGGCGCATTGACGCAGCAGGCACGGAGCCTGGACTTAGTGAAGCGACGCAGGTCTTCGATGCGAAGCGGTATAGGAGCGGGTGGTTGAACGCAGGCAACTGCGCGCGTGCTTTAAAACGGTTGACGGGATGCGAAGAGCCATACAGCCGCATACTTTTACGAGCTGCCGCCGGAATGCACGGGATAGGCACCTGCCGCATAGACTGGATGAGCGGTCGACCGTTGGCAATAATAGTTAGGGTTGTCAGTAGGCAAAGCGCAGAAAAAACGGTATGCTAGGGAAAGCTGAATTTGTGCGCCGTAAATGGCAGATGAAAGGGAATTATGCGATGGATGGAAATGTATTATTTGCATTCGGCCTGACGCTGATGGCGGGACTGGCGACAGGCATTGGCAGTTTGATTGCCTTTTTCGCCTCGCGAACGAATACGAAGTTTTTGTCCTTGTCGTTAGGCTTCTCGGCCGGGGTCATGATCTATGTGTCGATGATCGAGATTTTCGTCAAAGCAAAGGATGCGCTGGTCGGCAGCCAGGGCGTTACTGCGGGCAATTGGATGACGGTCGGCGCTTTTTTTGCGGGGATGCTGTTGATCGCAATGATCGACCGCTTCGTGCCGAAGCAGGGCAATCCCCATGAGATGAAGAAGGTCGAGGATGGGGAGAAGACTGTACGCGAGAAGGAGCTTCTGCGGATGGGCACCTTTACGGCGCTTGCGATCGCGATTCACAACTTCCCGGAGGGCATTGCGACCTTTACCTCGGCGCTGCAGGACCCGGGTCTGGGCATCGCGATTGCCGTCGCGATCGCCATCCACAACATCCCTGAAGGGATCGCTGTATCCGTACCGATCTATTATTCCACCGGGGACAAACGCAAGGCGTTCAAGCTCTCCTTCCTCTCCGGTCTGTCGGAGCCGGTGGGCGCAATCGCCGCTTACTTCATCCTGATGCCGTTCCTCAACGATACCGTGTTCGGCATCATCTTCGCCGCTGTAGCCGGGATCATGGTGTTCATCTCGCTTGATGGCCTGCTGCCCGCAGCCAAAAAGTATGACGAAGGCCACTTGCCGATCTATGGCTTGATCGCCGGCATGGCGGTCATGGCTGTCAGCCTGCTTTTATTTATCTAGCGATCTCTCGATAGCTCGCTCCAGCCCCCGATTGCGGATCGGGGGTTATTGGCGTGCGCGGGCAAAAGTTTACAAGTTGGAGACATATTCGTGATATCACCGAGATGAAGTGTGGGTAATATCAACTATATCGTTACTATTCTGAATGAAAAGAAGGTGCTCGCATCATGAACAGAAAACGCAAGCTACTCCCGCAAATTCACGGCTGGACGATCACCGGTATGGCGGCGCTGCTGCTCAGCTCGCAGGCGCTGGCGCCCGCGACGACTCTGGCTGCGCCCTCCAATACGCCTGCAACCGTACAGACCCAAGCGACGTCAAGTGCGTCGGACGAGATCTACAACCGCTATCTGTCGATCGTACAGACGCCTGATCGGCTCAGCGCATCTTGGGCTTATCTGCATGCGAACATCAGCAAGGTGTCTTCGTATCAAGCTTCGCTGATGGTGCTGCAGCTGGAAAATGCGCTCCTGCGCAACCACGCCAAGCTGGAGCAGCGATTCTTCCCGGACACCGTACAAAAGGCAATCGCGGACGTGTACCGGCTTGGCGACAGCTTCGGCGATGTCCGGGTCAAGGTAAAGGATGCCAAGGTGAAGGCGTTGCTCGACCAGGCATCGGCTCAGGGCTATAAGCTGGAGACGGCGGAGGGGATGTTCTATCCTGTCATCAACTATTCGTTGTTCCGTCAGTTCGACTCGTATGTCGGCGAGGATGTTCGCGCCTATCTCGCGATTATGCATGAAGAGTCCAAGCAAGCTGCCGTCAAGGATGCGGCGCTGGTGATCGGCTATCAGCAGCTGGTGCGCCGGACGTTGGCGATGGAGCAGTTTGTGCAGAAGTATCCGAACTCCAATCGCGTGAAGCAGGTTCGCGAGCGCTTCGAGCTCTACAGAGACTTCACGTTTATGGGGACGAACAACACACCTTTGTTCGACTATGAGACCAAGCAGATGCAGCCCAATGCCAAGACGGGCTACTCCAATGTCCTGCAATGGCTCTCGGTGGAGGACAGCTCGTATCTGAAATCGCTCGCCCAGTTCATGGACCTGGCTGAGAAGCATCAGTACAAGGATAGCGATGAAATCCGTCAGTTCGTCCGCAACCTGAAGTAGGCATTCGCGCACTCATACAACCTGTCCATCATCACGAATGAAGCCCGTATCCCTCGCGGAATGCCGCCGGGGATCGGGCTTTTGCTACAGCTGGCTGCTGCGTCCGATCCACTTCCTCTGCGGGAGATCCGCTGTGTTCGCTGCATATGTTTCGTGCAGCATAACCACGGGTAATACTGCATAATTTCATTCATGGGACGGGTGTGCGGAGCAGCTCGCAAGGTTCGGCCGCCCAGGTTGCGGTAGCCAGCGTTGTCGCAATTCGGTACACTTGGGTTAACGTATCCGAGAGGGAGGGAGAACAGATGGTGCAAAGACGGTTCACCGCAGCGGAGGCGACGGCAATGCTCCCGGAGCTGTCCCGCGATCTGAAGCAGCTGCAGGAGATTACCCAGGAGCTGCAAAAGCAGTACGTCGACCTGCAAAAGATCAAGGCGCGCTACAAGCAGGCGCTAGCGGCGGGGAGGGTAAGCGACGACGGCGAGGACCCCTTCTTCGAGCTGGAGGCGCAGATTGAGTTCCAACAGCTCGAAGCGGAGATGCTGATCGCCAACTTCTCCCGCAAGGGCGTGCTGCTGAAGATGATCAGTCCCGGGCTGATCGATTTCCCGGCCGTCATCGAGGGCCAGGAGGCTTTGATCTGCTGGAAGGAAGGCGAGGAGCGGATCACGCACTACCATGGCTGGCATGACGGCTTCAGCGGCCGCAAGCCGCTGCCGGAGGATGCTTGATGCATCGCGTTAATTACCGCCAAACATCTGATAGCGACGAGGAGAGACCAGGCCGCAGACCTGTAGTCGCCCTGTCGGGAGCGAGCGGATATATCGGCCGCAACCTGCTGGAGGCGCTAACGGCAGAGGCCGATGTGATCGCCCTCTCCCGCAACGGAGACGAGCGTCAGGACACGGATACCGTGACCTGGCGCTCGTGCGATTTTTATGCGGCGGAGGATGCCGTGTCGGGGCTAGCAGGGGCTGACTATGCAGTGTTCCTGCTGCACTCCATGCTGCCTTCGGCCAAGCTGACGCAAGGGACCTTTCAGGATATGGATGTCATCCTGGCTACGCATTTCGCAAGGGCTGCGCAAAAAAACGGCATTCGCCAGATCGTCTACCTAAGCGGGATGATCCCGCCGGATACGACGAAGGACGAGCTCTCCCGTCATTTGCGGAGCCGTCTGGAGGTCGAGGAGATTCTCGGCTCTACCGGCGTGCCTGTCACGACGATCCGGGCCGGTCTCATCGTAGGCCCCCAAGGCTCCTCCTTTCCGATCCTCGCCAAGCTCGTACGACGGCTGCCCTTCATGATCCTGCCGCGCTGGACGCGGACCCGGACTCATCCGGTAGCGCTGGCAGAGGTCGTCGAGGCGCTGCGCCGCAGCATCGGCTGTGCTGATCTGGAGGGGCGGGTCATCGACGTAGGCGGTCCGGACGTCCATCGAGTGGAAGGACTGAGCGAAGGAAGCATCCCGTTCCGGGAGGCGGCTCTTCAAGCGCTCGAAGAGGAGCGAAAGTCCAGCAACCGCGAGGAGCAAGGCCGCTCTAAGCAGCCGCGAAGCGACGCGGCAGTTGCCCTTGCTGCGCAACCGGCGCGAGCGGTCGCCGACGTCCGCTCCGTGCAGCGGCTCATCCTGCCCCCGGGCAAGGATGCGGCATGGGCCGGCGATTATTATGTCCAGTGGCTGGCGAGATTCGCAGGGCCTGTGTTCCGTGCGGAAAGGAAGGGCGAGATCAGCCGCCTCTATCTGCTGGGCTTCCGCAAGCCCTTGCTCCAGCTCACCTATGATGCGGAGGGGAGCGATCCGGGCTACGCATGCTATCGCATCTCGGGCGGCTCATTCGCCAAGCTGTCCTCGGCTCACCGCGGGCGCCTGGAGTTCGTACAGATCGAGGGTACTCGGGAGTGCGTCGTTGCCATCCACGACTACGTGCCCTCTCTACCCTGGATCGTCTACAGGTACAGCCAGGCCAAGCTGCATCTGCTGGTCATGTGGCTGTACCGGCGGCATTTGTCGAAGGTGCAGCCCTGAACATCTTATATGTGCATCCCCAACCGCCCATTGTCCAAATAAATGCTTCGTTCGGCTAATTTTCCGAGATCGTCGTCATGGGTAACCATCACCAAGGTTGTACCTTGCCTGTGAAGTTCGCACAGCAGCGCAATAATTGCATCCCCATTGTCACGATCCAGATTACCCGTAGGCTCATCGGCAAATATAACGTCAGGTTGGTTGGCGAGCGCTCTTGCAATGGCGACTCTTTGTTGTTGACCCCCGGAGAGTTGTGCAGGATAATAACGGGCTTTGTCCTCTAGTCCTACTTGGGACAATAGAGCAAGAGCCCGTTCACGCCTTTGTTTGCGCGGAACCTGCTGATAAGCCATAGGCGCTTCTATATTTTGAAGAGCTGTAAATTCTCTTATCAAGTGATAGGCTTGAAATACGAATCCAAAGTGCTTCCCTCGAAACTCAGCCAAGGTGTGATCTTGGTTGGTGCTAAGCTTCGCTTCATGAAAATAATAATCGCCTTCCGTCAATTGGTCCATACATCCAAGGATATGCAATAAAGTGCTCTTTCCACTACCGGACTTGCCTCTGATGGAGACGAATTCTCCCTTTTTGATAGACAAATTAAAGGGCCGCAGGATGTTTACAGTCTCCTTATTATGAACATAGGACTTGGCCCCGTTCACAATTTTTAGCATGGCCTCTCCCTACTCTCTGCTTAAAATCTTAATCGGCTGGAGGTTATATATTCTCAGGAACAATGTGCTGGATGACAAGAAAACAGGAAGCAAGCATGCTGCTGCCGTAACGACCATCCATACGATGGACGGAGAGATTGAGATTTGATCGAATTGAATATATCTTGGCAGATAATAGGCCCCTCCCAATACCCCGATTGCGACACCAAGCAGAGCGGGAAGCATGGTTTCGACCACCAATGCGGCCCATAAATCTTGCCTGCGCGCGCCTATAGCGATCAGAATGGATAACCCCTGTTTTCGTCTGTTAAACAATAGATGAACGAGGCCTGTCAAACCTAAGACAACTAATAAAAGGCAGACAACTGAAATGACGAACGCTATAATTGCGGTATCTTTTACTCCGGTCATTTTCAATAAAAATTGTTGCAGCAATGTGCTTACATTATAGGAGTAAGAGGGATTCCAGTTAAATAGTTGACTTACGATCTGCATAATTAATGTCGTTGCTTCCTCGCCTGACGTACTTGGGTTTACGCGTACAGATAATCGCAAGGTTCCTTCATCTTTTGGCGTATAATGCTCGTACACCGCAGTTAAGGGGAGCAGCACAATCTGATCGGCCAAAGCCCTTTTCTCCGTTTCTCCAAAATGAATCTGGACTTCAAAGGAGTCGCTCTTGATGGGTTGAATAGAATAATGGCTTTCCTTGTCGATGACCAAAGAATCGTCTATGACGTGGTAGGCAGGCGTACCCGGAAAAATTTTGATCAGTTCGCCTTTTTTTTCGAGGAAGGCTTTTATTCCTGTTCCCATGTACACGCTTGAACTTGTCTCAAAAGGCTCCTCGGATTGGAGCATTAATTTCATATAATCATCTGAGGCATAGATAATGTAAGCTTCTGTAAGTTGGTTTTCCTCATTCGTATAATATACGGGATATACGAAATGTAAGGGGAACATCGTTTCCGTATAGGTTTGCTTTAATTGCAACAGTTGTTCATATGAGATAGGCGGTGTAACCGAATCACCAGAGGACTGGGCAACAATATGCCAAGTTAGAGTATGAACCTCATCCTGCATTTCTTCGTAACGTGATTCAATGGAGGCATAGATCGTCAGAGACGAGTAGATAACGAAAGCTCCGGCTGCGATTTGCACCATAATAAGCATGTAGCTTTTCCAGTAATAGAGCGCCATGTGAAGAGATAAATGAATGATGTTCATTATTCTGGTCATCTGCTACCTCTAATCAATGAAATGATATCCTGAGATAAAACTTTCTTTAGGTAGAGCAGGCTTAACAATCCACATAGAATGAAATTCATTGCAAAGGTTGCTGCAACAACCCACCCATCTATCCGAATGGGAAGGATATATTTTTCAACAAAGGGACTGCCAAGAAAAAGAATTCCGAGTACCGCTGACAGTGAAATGGAGGTAATCAAAAGAAGCTCAATAAAAAACTCCAGGATGATGTTTCCTTTTGTGCTGCCCGTAGCGAGTTGAATCCCATACCTGCTTCTTCGTTCATCGAGCATGAATTTAATGACGTTCGATATATTAATAAGGGAATATACAAAAACGGACAGTGTTATTAGCAGCAAAAGGCTGTAGTTAACACGTTGTCCCGCCAAATAGTTATTGTTTATGACACTCATTTTCTCCAACGCCACATTAAGCGGCAACTCTTTTAAGGAAGCGATCATCTGCTCAACAGAGTGACTGTCCTTCATTCGAACGTAGAACTGTGAGTATCCTCTCCAATTCTCATCCGCTTGGTGCAGCATAACGACTCGGTTTGGGAATACGGCGGTGGTTCCTATGATAGTACAGGGTTTATTATTGATATATAACTGTTCCTGGACATCCGAGGTTCTTCGCACTTTATTTAAAAGGTCGGTGCCTACAATACATTCGTTATTCCTCGAAGAATCAAACCATCGGCCCTCTTGAAGAAACTGCTTGAAATTCTGATCAAATGCTTGACTTACGTAGACATATCGGATGTAGCGCATATGTGTTCCAGAGGCAAGAATGCCGCTGTTTTCGGTTTTGAAAAACATATGTTTTACAGCCGATTCCTGGTTTAAACGATCATTTAGCAGTATCCGCGCCTCCGCCAGTTGTCCTATATTTTCTGGACTAAAGGAGAACCCTTCAATTTGTATTATTTGCTCTGAATGCTGCATAAAAGCGTCCTTCGTCTGTTTTTCATCATGGGCCATTATGGCGAGCACGAAAGTCGGCATTAATATACCGATAAAATAACTCGTTGCCGTAAAACAGGTGATCCATCGATTAGCTCGTATAAGGTTCATCGATGACGAAAGGTGAAAACTGATTCTATTCCACATGTTATGAAGTCGCCTTCTGCAAGTAGTAAACCGTATTCGTCATCGAATTCAAAACGAAAATATCATTGCCTGCAAACGTAAGAGTAGTTAACCCCATCAATTCGTCCAATTCTCCTCTAAAGCGATATACTGTGTTCACATAGTTGCCGTTGAGATCATAGCGATCGACTGAAAAATAGGATTTACTGAACATGTATAGATGCTGTTCGTGACCTTCGATTCCGCCAGCAGTATATTTATAAGGAATTTCATGTATGTCCGTTATTTCATCATTCGGAGAAATCGTGAGTAAATAATTTCTGCCCGACTCAAAGCTCCTGGCATCTTTCGTTTTTATAAATTCCCCTTCGGAGACGAAATATAGGGTATTCCCGATGGCAGCGACATGCCCGATCAGGCTTTCCCCAATCGTTTGAATCGACTCATCGTTCGAGATAGCAATGACAGTTGCCCAAGACTGCTCCATAGTTCTTGTTGTAGCATAGAGGGTCTGGTTCAGATAAGCCACATCTTTTATTTCGCTTGATTTAGGTGAATAGGGGAATTCGCTTATCTGATATTGTTTGATTAGTTGGTCTTTTTGATCGATGACTTGGATCCGGTTATTTCCCGAATCTACAATATAAATGTTATGATCGGCGTCCGCTGTAATGCCGGTTGGTTTTATAAACTGTAAGGGTCCATTGCCAGGCTCTCCAAATGTGCGGATAACGTTCCCTTCACGATCAATAACAACGATGCGGTCATTGCCTGTGTCCGTTATGTACAAGCTTTCATTCACCCATTGCATGGCTGAAGGGCTGTTAAGACCAAGGGTTTCTTTATACTTTCCACCTTCGATATACTCAGGTGTCTCTACAATATTAATGGTGTCCATATTCGTCGGCCATTGATCTGAATTGCAGCCTATCAAGAAGGTTAACATTAACAGTAGAGAACACAATTTTATCGTTTTAGCCATCCTTATCATACCTTTCTTGTGAATGCAATATCTGTTAAGGGGGATTTACTTAAATGGATATATTATCTATTGTAAAAGAAATGGGAGGGAAATCAACCATATTTTTAAAATTTCCCAAAATTAGTTTCTGTTGTATGTTTGGTAGGGGTGTAAGCTTCAACATACTACTAAAAAGACAAGCCCGTTCACATTCAACGTGAACGGGCTTGTCCTTAGGTACTGGTTGCAGATACCGAGCTAAGGGAGGGGCGTGTGAGAAGGCCGCAGTGAACGCCACGGCCGAGATGTGGGAGCGCTTAAAGCCTAACCCCGAATGAGCGACTCCGCGCCGTCGATGTAGATGTCGGTGCCGCTGATGTGGCTCGACTCGTCGGAGGCGAGGAACAGGACGAGATCGCCGCATTGCTCGATCGTCCCGGACTTGAACTCCAGCGGCTGGCTGCCCTTGGGGAACTCGACCGGCAGCTTAACCTGCTCCAGCGTCGGCGAGATGTTGGTGTTATCGTCGATATTGGTCTCGATTGCGCCCGGACAGATCGCGTTGACGCGGATCTTGGACGGCGCGAGCTCCAGCGCGACCATCTTCATGAAGGCGACCTGTCCCGCCTTGCTGGAGCTGTAGGCGGTCGCTCCCGTATTGGAGAAGATCCGGTTGCCGTTGACCGAGCTGGTGATGATGATGCTGCCGCCGCCATTTTCCTTCAGATAAGGGACGGCATACTTGACGGTCAGGAACGTGCCCTTGAGATTGATCGAGAGCGTCTGGTCCCAGTCCTCCACGGTCAGCTCCTCCAGCGGCGCCCAGGTGCCGTTGATGCCGGCGTTGACGAAGACGATATCGATGCGTCCATGCTTGTCCGCGACGCCCTTCATCGCGGCCTCCACCATCTCGGGCTTAGACACATCGGTCTCGAACACGTCGGCGGTGCCGCCGGCCGATTCGATCTGCGCCTTTACCTCATTGGCATTGTCCAGCGTCCGATCCAGCATGCAGACGATCGCGCCTTGCTCTGCCAGCCTCAGCGCCGCGCCCTTGCCGATACCCGATCCGCCGCCGGTGATGACGGCCACTTTGCCTTCGACTCGCTTTGCGTTTCCCATATCTCCCACTCCTTCTATTCTATAGTTCACCATTCTATAGATGATTACACGGAAGGAGTTGACATGACACACCCATGAGCGAAATGAGATCGTGGTCGCACGGGTCGGCGCTGGTCGGTCCGTATGCGGCCGGCCCCCGCTGGTCGGTGCTGAGGCGCCTTGCGAGAATTGGCTAGAAGTGCCGACAGGGTCTTATTGGTTACTCCAACGTATTCAAGCCGGGCGACAGCTTGTGCTTGCGATCCTCGATCCGGATCCAGACGGGCTGATGCGACGGATTAAACACATGCGTACGGTCGACCGAGTATTGCAGACGGCGGGCTGCCTCCATATAGTCGAGAATCTCGATGTTGGTGGCGTACCAGATATCGTCGCGGCCACCCATCCGTTGACAGAAGCTCTCCATCATCTCCCAGTTGTTGTCATTATCGAATTCGTAGCTGTGACCCCATACATAGAAGAGCGAAGCCTTGGGGAACCAGGACGGCTCCTCGAACTTGTCGGCCATCGTCAGCATCTCCTTGTGATGGCAGGTCGGATGCCAGCGCAGCGGGTCGTCTGGCAACTCGAAGCTGCGTGTGCTATGTACGGTTCGCGAGTAGCGGATGCCGAGTTGGGGCAGCGTGCGCGCGACCTCGTCATTGTACGTGCCGAATGGGTAGGACATGCCCCTTACCGGATAGCCGGCCACTTCCTCAAGCGCACGGCGGTCTTCGATAATCTCCGTCACCCATACCTCGGGCGCGGTGCGATCCAGGAACGGGTGATTGACGGTGTGCGCCGAGATTTCATGATTTTTGAATAGGGTGCCCGTTTCCGCCCGGGTGATGTATCCATCGTGATCCCATTTGCCGGAGTTCAGGTGGAAGGTCGCTCTGAGGCCGTAGCGATCGAGCAGTTCGACAAGACGGCGGTCCTGGGTGCGTCCGTCGTCATAGCTGAGCGTAAGCGCCTTCAATCTACCTTCGGGAAAGCAAAGATAAGGAATAGCTGTCATAGGTGAAAGCTCCTCTCCAAATCGAGTGATGAGTAAATCTCTAGCAAAGATAGCATCGTAATCCAAATGACGTCAATAGTCTGAACGTAAAAACGCCTCCGAGGTCCCTTGAAGGGACGATCGGAGGCGAGCAGGAATAGAGCAGGGAAGCGAGAAGCTTACCCTTCGTTGATGGAGGGACGAGACGGCACTGCTGCTCCACTCTCGCGCGAGCTCTCGCTATCGGTGGCCGGACGAGGCTCCGCCGAGCGCAGCGGGATCTCCCGGATGAATGCGACGAGGATCAACGCGATCGCCAGCAGCCCCGAGCCGGTCAGAAAGACGGTCGTCAGCGCGTCGCTCAGGGCGCCCCGGACGAGGCCCGTCAGTTGGATGGCCACGCTCTGCAATTGCTCAGGCAAGGCTGCGGTGAGACGCTCCAGCTCCGGCTTGTTGGTGAGCAGCTGCGGGTCCATGAACGGCTGCAGCTGTTGCATTACCTCGGGATCGGCGGCAGCCGGACTGTCTCCGCCGAGCTTGCTCATCGCCGCGCCGATATTGTGCGTCATTCGCGAGATCATAATTGAGCCCATCACAGCGATCCCGATCGTGCCGCCCATGTTGCGGAACAACTGGGAGGAGGCAGTGACGACGCCGAGCTCGGACGCCGGAACGGCGTTTTGCGCAGCGAGTGTGAATACCGGCATGCCCAGTCCAAGACCAATACCGAAGACGATCATGCTGGCGACTGCGACAGGAATATTGTGCATGTAAGCCATGATGACCATGCCGATCGTCATGATGGCCATGCCGAGCAGCGCGAAGCGCTTGTACTTGCCGCTGCGAGCCATCCAGCGCCCTGTCATGGCGCTGAGGATGATCATGCTGATCGACATCGGCATCGTTACATAGCCGGAGTAGGTCGGCGAGATGCCTTCCACCCCTTGCACGAAGAACGGCAGGTAGATCAGTGCGCCCATCATGCCGGCGCTCATCAGGAAGCCTGCGACATTGGAGATGGTCACGACTTGATTGCTGAAGAGGGACAGCGGCAACACAGGACTCTTGACCTTGCGCTCGACGAGCACGAATACGATCAGACTGGCCAAGCTGGCGGCGAACAGGCCGATGATCTGCGAGGAACCCCAGTCATACTTGGTGCCTGCCCATGTAAAGGCGAGCAGCAGTGGCACGATAGCGGTCGTCAGGAACAGCGAGCCCCAGTAGTCGACCTTCTCGTTGTAGTTGCGCGCTGTCTTGGGGAACAGCCGCCAGATCATCCCAAAGGCGATGAAGCCGATCGGCAGGAACGCCCAGAAGATCCATTCCCAATTCATATGATCGACCATCCAGCCGCCCAAGGTCGGGCCGAGCACGCTGGAGAAGCCGAAGATCGCCATCATCATGCCGGTCCACTTGGCCCGCTCGCGAGGCGCGAACAGGTCGCCGACCGCGGTGATTGCCGTCGCCATGATGATGCCGCCGCCGACGCCCTGGACGCCGCGATAGAAGATCATCTGCTCGATCGTCGTCGAGGTGCCGCACAGGAAAGCGCCGATCATGAAGAAGATGATGCCCAGGAGCAGGAACGGCTTGCGCCCATAAATATCCGAGAGCTTGCCGACGAGCACGGTCGATATGGTCGAGGTTAACATGTAGATAATGATAACCCACGTATACAGGTCCATGCCGTTCAGCAAAGACGCGATACGGGGCATAGCGGTACTTACGATCGTCTGGTTAATCGCTGCGAAGAACATGGCGGACATGATGGCCAGCATGATCAGCAGCTTTTGTCGAGAGGTTAAATGTTCGATGGGTATCTACTCCTTACTGCTGGATTCGAGTAATTCATGCATATGTGTAAAAATGCGTTGCAGATGCGCTTTGTCTTCGTCCGGAATCTGATTCAGGACATCGGCGAATAACGCATGATATTTGGCGCTTAGCTCGGCCTGCTTCGCACGTCCTTCGTCCGTAATCTCGAGATAGACGACACGTCTGTCGACATCGTCTCGTATCCGGGAGATCAGTCCGAATCGGATCATCCGGTCGCTCATCCCCGTGATGGCCCCAGGCGTCACCTGCAGCACGTCAGCGAGATCCACGACTTTATGTTTGCCGCGTTTGCCCAAGATATGCAGCATGCGGTATTGACTGATCGTAAAGGTGTCTCCGCTGCTCTGATTCCATATTTCATTGGCCTTCTTTATGAGGGATTTGAATAGATGGAACAGCTCAAGCGAAGTGTCCGTAGGCATATCACCACCTCCTGTTTCAGATTATATAAGGGGTTAACTATTTATGCACTAAACATTTAAACGAATATATTTTAGTTCTAAACAATTAACACGTAATGTACTTTACTCCGCTTCATGAAAAATGTCAAGGGGGGGATGAAAACTGCCCTCAAACAAATGCCTACGGTCACGGGATCGATCTTCCGATCGCTGTTGTCCCCAGGTTTCTTGGTTTGTACCGCATAAGCGGTTGAAACCCGGGGACAAAGGCGAACGCTTCGCTTCTACAGATTCGATCCCGTGCCTCTTCGGCATATTGAGGGCAGTTTTATATGGGAGAAGTAAAAAGAGCCCTGTGGCAAACGCGACATGCGCGTTCGCCAACAGGGCTATGGGGGATGCTAGCGGGAAGGCTCGCTGCGGATGAGCTCGTGGAAGCGTGCGCCGGCGTAAGCCTCGTCCCGCAACGGGTCCTGCACCTCGGCGCGCCACCGTTCGGGGGTGAGCAGCGGCTCAAGCGGTCCGTATCGATCCTCGGCAGTCGGACGATCGACGGTATAGACATGATCCGGGAAGCGATAACGGATCTGCTCCAGGTTATCGATCAGCGCGAAGGCCGCGACAGAGGCGTAGATGAGCGAACGCTGCATCCCCATCTGATCCGTCTCCGCAACGGGAGTCTCATAGATTAGCTCCGCCGTCAGCTCCTCCGGGTAGAGCTGGAAGGTGTGGGGCAGATCCTGCAGCGGCAGATGGCCGAACAACTGGAAGAGGTTGCTGGCGTTGCCCATGTACTTGTGTCGGTAAGGCAGCACCTCCTCCACATGATGGGTCAGCGGGTCGAGCTGCTCGGCTGCATATTGCTCGCGCTGTGCCTCTTGCTCGGGAAGGTAGGACAGCTCCATGTAGAGGAACAACGCGATCGCCACTGTCAGTAGCGCGAGCAGGGTGCCGGTCAGGCGCTTCATGCGATATCACTCCTCTCATGGCGATGGAGCAGCCGGAGCGCGCGCGAAGCCGCGAGCGGCAGGACGAGGCTCAGCACGGGCAGGGCATAGCTATAGGCCGTCACCGCCCACTGATAAGGGCCGGTGATCTCGACAGGACGTCCGTACCAGACATTGCTGCCGAAGCGGAGGATCGTCGTATCGAGCCAGTTGATCGCGAGGAAGAGCGCCCACAGCACCCACAAGATGCGCACCGCTTTGGTCAGCCTGCCGGTCTTGATATAGGTGTATGAGGCCTGTGTCTCTCCTCTCATGAAGAGACGCACAAGCGCGTAGCCGACACCCGTAAGGAGCAAAGCCCCGATCAACGTCAGCTGCACTACCAGACCAGTGCCGACGGCGCGGGCCGGGATGGAGATGATCCAGGCGATGACGAGATAGATCATCGTCCACTGCAGCAGCTCGGACAGATAAGGCTTCAGCGCGATCGACATCCCGTCGTCCATCAATCCGTTGATCGTCGTCAGGCTGGCTGCCGCACGCTGTCTGGCTTCCTCCTCGCTCCAGCCCTGGGCTGCCAGATCGGCCGCTTTGGCCTCCAGATTGCCGAGGATTTCTTCTTTTAACTCCCGGGTGCGCGTCGTGTTCGGGTAGCCGCGGAACAGATGCTCCACATGCTGCTGCAAGCTATTCATGGGCTGAGCTCCTTTCGATTAGTTGGCCGATCAGCCGGCGGGCGCGATGCCAGTCGGCTACCGCTTTGCGGTAGGCGTCCTCTCCGGCAGGGGTGATGCGATAGTACTTGCGACGGCCGCCCTGACTCTGATCGCCCCAGTAGGAGGAGATCAGACCGCCAGCCTCCAGTCGTTTCAAGCTCGTGTAGAGCGAGGGCTCCTTTAGCTCATATTGGCCGTCACTTGCGAGCAAGATCGACTTGATGATCTCATAGCCATAGTTGTCCGCTTCGCTCAGGAAACGGAGGATGATCGTATCGATATGTCCCCGGATGAATTCGCTGCTAATGGCTTGCTCCGTCATCGTCAGAGGGTCACCTCCTGTTGGGAACATTATCTCGCATATTACTATGTGTGTCAATGTACTTCGGCAAGGAATGTTCTGGAGACATGTGAATACCTCCGACGCATACCAAAAAACTGCCCTTCGCCGGGTCGGTGAAGGGCAGAAAGGCTGATCATGTGGGAAAAGGACGTCTTGCACTCTGGGTGTGAAGCTGCTCAGGAGCCGATCTGGCGTGAGGTCTCCGTCTTCGCAGCGGTCGCTGGGGAAGCCGACTCAACGCCGTCCTCGCCAGAGCGATGGATATAGTTTTGCCGGCAGAGCCGGAGCAGCTCGGCCTTGAGCCCGCGTCTGGGCACGGTGACGCGCAAGCCCTTGCGCCCGGCGCGTCGCAGCGCGGACTGGACGGCGGCCGCATCCTGGACGCGGCTGACGATCAGCTCGTCCGGCGCCTGGTCCCGATAGTGCGATAGCAGGAACTGATCCGGTCCCGACACGCCGAGCGAACCGGCATAAGGGTAGAGGGCAAAGGAGCGCAGCATGCCCTCCTGAACGCGGGCGATCAGGACGTCGCGCTGGCCAAAGTAGAGCACATCCTGGACCGTATCGAGCTCGCGGTCGACAATCTGCCGCTCCGGCAGCCGCTCGAGGACGCGGATATGCGAGAGCATATTGCCAGCGCGCTCGTATTCCATCCGCTCGGCGTACTCGTCCATCTTGGCGCGCATCGCCTCGATCAGCCGACCGTCCCGACTCGTCAGCAGCTGCGCCGCCTCCCGCGCGGTCTCGCGGTAAGCCTCGGGCGAGATATGGCCCTCGCAGACGCCGCTGCATCGATGGATATGATAGAGCAAGCAGGCTCGCTTCGGCAGCGAGACGCAGCTGCGGAGCCGATAATGGTCGGTGATGAAGGCGAGCACCGCATTGCGGAACCGCGAGCTGTAATACGGACCGAATCGATGCGGATGATCGCCATACGGCGCTCCCGCTGGCGGGCTCTTGCCTTCCCGTTCCTCTGGCGTGCGGCGGTCGCGGTACAGCACATCGACGCGCGGCAACGGCTCGTCGGTCATTTGCAGATAGGCGTAGCCGCTGTTGTCTTTTTTTAGCGCCCGGTTGTAGACGGGCTTATGGATTTTGATCAGATTATTTTCCAGGATGAGGCTTTCGGACTCGTTGTTCACGATCATCACCTCGATCGAGGCGATCTCGCTGACGAGCTGGAGCAGCCGCTTGCTCGTGTGACGCGTCTGGAAGTAAGAGCGCAGCCGGTTGCGCAGCTGCTTGGCTTTGCCGATATAGATGATCTCGCCGTCGCTGTTGCGCATCAGGTAGCAGCCGGGGAGCTCGGGATAGTCTTGGGCTTTGAATACAAAGGCGATGAGGGTTCACCTCCATGCAGAAGGTAGGTTTGGCGGGCTTGGGAGTAGTGTGTGCGAACGCAAGTTCCTGTTTCCTATCTTACTGCATGGTTCTTGCTTTTTCCAGTCAGACTTTGCCAACAGGCATCCTGATCTAACCGTCTGATTGGTCCGGCGTGTCGTTGCGCTCGAGGTTGAATTTGAGCAAAAATACCCGTTTCTCCCCGGCGATCATCTGCTCGATCTGGGCCTCGTCCTGCAGATTATACGTCCGCAGCTCGTTGCCCGCCCCGATCCGGTAAGCGCCGAGCACGCGCGTTTCGCCAAAGTCCATCGCGAGGCTCTCCCCTGGCTTCCAGGCATAGTCCCAGGCGGTATAAACGCCCTCCGATCCGGTGAATAACGTGGCCTCCGCATCCTTGCTGCCGCTGGCGTCGCCAGCGTACAGCGACATCGCCGCAGCGTCGGTGCCGGGGTAGACGACGGCCCAGCCGAGCGGTCCGTCGTGCACGGGCTCGGGATGCATGCCGTACGATAGCTCGATCAGCGTCTCCGGGTTATCCAGTTGCCCGTCTTCATACATCTCCACCCATAGTCTCACCCAGCTCTCGTCGGCTTGCGACAGCTCGAGACGATAGTCGAGCAAGCGGCCGAGCCGCAGATCCTGGAACGTTGTCGTATAATTCGAGTCCTCGGCGATAGTTAAGGTCGCGGGCGCTTTTTTGGTCGAAACGGAGGGATCGTTGCAGCCGGCGGAGATCAAACAGAGTCCTGTCAGCAGCGCCAGGCCTCTGATGTTCAGGTTTATTTTCATCCTCGATGGCTCCTTGTTGATTCAGGTAGTGTAGGAAGAGTTCCCTTGCATTATGTCACATTCCACCTATCATTTCCAGCAGATGGATCATAGCGTGGGGCGCTTCGTTTTCCTTTGACATTCGTCAGCGAATCATTATAATAGCCGTAACTGAACGCCAGGCTGACTCGGCAGGCGTTACTGGAGGGGCTTTGTGATGTTCTACTCGCTCAAAAGCCGGCTAATCGCCGTCTTCATCCTGCTGTTCGTCCTCACCTTCGGCGCCCTCTCCATCGTGCTGTTCAACGAGGCTCGGACGATCATCCGCTCATATATCGAATCCTCGGCGCTGGAGAAGATGGAGGAGTACGGCTCCTATGTCAGCATGGTGCAGACGCAGGTGTACGATCTCGCCTCGATCGTCTTCAACAGCGACGCGACCCGGACTTGGGACCGTCGGGTGACCGATCCGTCCGTCAGCGAGGCGGACAAGATGTTCGCTCATCTCGAGATGAGCGACTTCCTCACCCGCACGACCAACAGTTACTCAAGCGTGTCCAACGTTGCGATCTATCGTCAGGAGGGCGTCTGGATCAGCGCCGAGCAGAAGATCGTCGAAGCGACCGAATATATGCGCGAGCCGTGGTATCGCGACTTTTTCGCCGAGAGTCGGCATTGGGTCGCTGCGCACACCGACGAGGCCGAGCTGCTCCGCAACAATCCGCACCCGGTCGTCAGCATGCTCATGCCCGTCGGCACCTTCGAGCCGACGCTGGCGAAGAGCGTCATGAAGGTCAATGTGAGCGCGGACTACTTCCGCCAGCCGCTGAGTCGCATCCATCTGGGCGAGAGCGGCACGATCTTCCTGCTCGACGAGGACGGCCAGTCGCTGCTCGGCCAGGCGACCTACGGAGATTATCCGGGGACCGCCGAGGCGGTGAGCGAGATCCGGAGCAGCAGCACGCGCAGCGGCGTTCTCTATCGGGACAATGGCCGTAGCAACGATATCATCGTCTTCAAAAAACTGCCCCGCACCAACTGGACGCTGGTCGGCTTCGTCACCGAGAAGGACTTGTACGCGCCGCTCTTCAGGCTGCAGCGGAGCATCATCATCATCGCCTCGGTGCTGCTTGTCGTCGCCGTCCTGCTGGCCGTCTGGCTGTCCTATGGCGTGACCAAGCCGCTCTCGCGTCTCGTGCTGGCGATGCGCCAGGTGCAGCGCGGCGACTTTGACAGCGCCGAGCAGCGGCTGCCAGAGCCGAGACAGACGATGGCGAGCGAGCTCGGCTTCGCGACGACGACCTTCTGGACGATGGTCGGGCAGCTGCGGCAGCATATCAAGACCGAGTTCGAGCTGAAGCTGCTGCGCCAGCAGGCCGAGTACAAGGCATTGCTCATGCAGATCAACCCGCACTTCCTGTTCAACACCTTGGAGCTGATGAGCAGTCTGGCGATGCAGCGCCGCACCGACGATACGGTGGAGGTCATCGAGTCGCTCGGCAAGATGATGCGATTCTCGCTGAAGTTCAGCGACGATCTCGTGACGTTGGAGGAGGAGCTGCGGTATGTGCGGGATTATGTGACGATCCTGCGCGTGCGCTTCGGCGATCGTCTGGACATCCGGATGATGCAGGAGGGAGAGCTGTCCGGCGTGACGGTCATCAAGTTCATCCTGCAGCCGCTCATCGAGAATGCAGTGAAATACAGCTTCCGGACGCAGGAGCTGGCCCGGGTGCGGATCGATGTCGCCCGCCATGGCGACCGTCTCCACCTGGCCGTCAGCGACAACGGGCCGGGCATCCCCGCCGAGGTCGGCGAGCGGCTGCGGCAGCAGCTGACCTCGGTGCAGCTGGAGACGATGCTGGACAACCGTACGGCGCAGATCGGCTTGGGCAACGTGCTGTCTCGCTGCCGCCTGTACTATGGCGAGCGATTCGAGATGAGCTGGACGAGCGGCGAGTCGGGCGGCGCGCGGATCGAGCTGATCCTGCCGGTAGCTGGCGGTCATACCGAAGGTGACACAGGCTGAGCTCAAGGTCACTGAGGCACATGCGGGGCTGAAGCCAGGAGTAACTGGAGCCCAGGCATAGACGGGTGTAAAAATGGAAGTAAAGGGAGCGAGCGCGATGTATCGTGTATTAATCGTGGATGATGAGGCGGAGATCCGTCTGGGTCTGCGGCTAAAGGTGAACTGGGAGGCGCTCGGCATGCGTGTCGTCGGCGAGGCGGGGCATGGCGGCGAAGCCGTGGAGCGGCTGGAGAGCGAGCCGGTCGATATCGTCATTACCGACATGAATATGCCGGTGATGGACGGACTCTACTTCCTGGATTACTGTCGTGCCGAGCATCCGTCGTTGCGCCTCATCGTCATCACCGGCTATGAGGACTTCCAGTATGCGCATGCTGCGATCCGCAACCGGGTGCGCGACTATCTGCTGAAGCCGGTGACGCGAGACGAGCTCACGGCAGCGCTGCAGCGGATCAGGCAGGAGCTGGACGGCGAGCGGCATAGCCGTGCAGAGGCCTCGGCGCTGCACTGGCAGCTTGAGCAGTACACCCGCGAGATGAAGGAGCATCTGATCGTCCGGCTCGTCCGGGGCGAGCTGGAGCAGGCGCAGCCCGATGCCCTGCTGGAGCCGGCGCGGCGATTCGGTCTGGAGGCGTGGAGCGCGGCAGAGGTGCGCTTCCTGACGGTAGGCCTGTCCACGGCAGCCGAGGCGCCCGAACGGACGCCCGAGCAGTTCCGCCTCGCATTGGAGCTGCTCTGCCGCGAGATCGCCGAGCGTTGGCAGTCGGAGCAGAGCAATGGTAGCGGATCGAGGAAGGAAGCCGTCGGAGAGCAGGCGGAGCAGAGCGGCGGTAGCAGTAAGAGCGAGGACGGCGTCAGCGGACAGGCTGCAGCGATCGGAAGGCGCGAAGCTTGGGAGGATGAGCATCGAGCGGCCTCTGACGAGGCGACTGGGATAGTGACGAGGCTGGAGGTGTATCGTGATGCCGCCGCACCCGGTCTGATGCATCTACTCTGCGCCGGTTCAGCCGAGCAGACCGAGCGGCTGGCGACGACGCTCCGGGATGGGATCAGTCAGCATCTGCGATTGGAGGTCCATGTCGGCGTCAGTGAAGCGGTGCAGGGCTTCGGCGCTTGGCGGGACGGACATCTCTCCTCGCTGATCGCCTGGCGGATGGCGGCCGGCGACGTCGAGGTCGGGGATCGGGGCGATATCGGCGGACAGACAACGACAGCGTTGATCCCTGAGGAGACGGTCAAGGTGCTGCGGCGCTATCTGTCGCGCGGTGAGCTGGAGCCGCTGCGCCTCGCCATGACCGAGACGCTGGAGGAGGCTTATGCGGCCTCGCGGGCGGGCTTCGTCAAGCTGATCTTCCAGCTCTATCTGCTGCTTGAGAGCGCAGCCGCCGAGGCGGGGGTGACGCTGGAGAGTCGCCAGCAGCTATGGCTGCGGCCGGAGCGGGCGCTAAGTCTGGACAGCGTGCCCCAGGCTGCGGCGTTCCTGATGGAGATCGCGACGCGGATCTCCGAGCACGCCGAGCAGACCGGCAGCGACGCCGAGCAGAGCGTCATCGAGGCGGCCCGGCAGTTCATCGAGGACAACTATCGCTACGATCTTAATCTGACGATGATCGCCGAACGGTTCAACTATCACCCGTCGTATTTCTCCGAGTTTTTCAAGGCCAAGGTTGGCCGCACCTTCATCCAATATCTGACCGACGTACGGATGGCCGAGGCGGTGCGCCTGCTCAAGGAAACGACCCTCAGCCTGTGGGATATCGCCGAGTTCACCGGCTTCTCCAACGCCAGCTACTTTAGCGCCAAGTTCAAAAAAGTGCATGGGGTGTCGCCTTCGGAGTATAGGAATAGCTGAGAACATTGCACTGAAAACCCGCATCATAGGGACGTCAGAGATGTCAAGGCAACATTGGCAGGCCGGAAATTGCGAATCGTGGAACGTGGAAGCCGCTATTAGGATGTACTGGGGGAGGATTTCATGCGTGTAATTAAATATGTTGGGCTCGGAATTTTCATCTATGTTTTTGTTTGTTTGTACTTTTTCGTTTTGAATTTTGCAGCGACCTATGTATATAACTCGTTTTTTCCTATCGGCGGCAACCGGACGGTTGTGCATGTGGTAGCTGCGTTGGCGGGTTTTGTCATGCCGATCATGTTTGGGATAGGGCTAGGGGCATTTCGGTTGTGGTCTTTATCTAAGGTTCAGGGCGCCTGGTCCTTTAACTGGCTTCTGTTCCTTTGTACGTCACTTCCTTTTATGATGATTACGATTCCGGGAGTGTTAATAAATTATCTAGGGTATCACGAGTTCATCTCCATGCACACAACGATTAGAAAGTTCTTTCCGAATTCGGAATCTGCCTCCACTTATTTGGATATCATCCCCATTATCGCAGGGTTTACGTTCACTTACTGTATCACTAAAGCAAAAGAAAACCGTTAGGTAAAACCTCTGGAGGCAGTCGTTGCCTCCATCTTCATCTACATCTCCTCTTGGTATTCAGAACACCTCCATTCGTACCGACTATGACCTCACCCGAAAAAATTAATAGCCAACTCCCGAAAAAATGCGATTCATCGCCTCCGCCTTCCCCGGTATGATGGAGTCATCGACTTCACGCAACCAGAGGAGGAGGCTTGCCAATGCGCGCCGCCAAACGGCTGAGGGTCACTCAGCATAATCGTACCGCCTATCTGTTCCTGCTGCCCTGGCTCATCGGCTTCATCGGCTTGACCGCCGGACCGATGCTGGGCTCACTCTATCTCTCTCTGACCAAGTTCGACCTGCTCAGCTCGCCCGTCTGGATCGGTCTGGACAACTACAAGCAGATCTTCACGGACGACAGCACCTTCAGCGGCTCGCTATGGCTGACGTTTACGTATGTTTTCTTGTCCGTGCCGCTGCGACTTATCTTCGCCCTGCTAGTGGCGATGGCGCTCAACAAGGGCATCCGTGCGCTCGGCATCTACCGGACCGTCTACTACATTCCATCGCTGCTCGGCGGCAGCGTCGCGATCGCGATCGTCTGGCGTCAGATTTTCGACGGCGAAGGCGCGGTCAACAAGCTGCTCGGTCTCTTCGGCATCAGCGGCCCGTCCTGGATCGCGCATCCGGACTATATCGTCTATACGATCGTCACGCTCTCGATCTGGCAGTTCGGCTCGGCGATGGTCATTTTCCTGGCCGGTCTGAAGCAGGTGCCCGGCGATCTGTACGAGGCCGCCCAGATGGACGGCGCGGGCAAGCTCGGACAGTTTTTCAAGATTACACTGCCGATGCTGACGCCGGTCATTTTCTTCAATCTGATCATGAGCACGATCAACTCGTTCCAGGTGTTCACTCCGGCCTTCGTCATCGGCGACGGACGCGGCGGCCCGCTTGATGCGACGATGTTCTACACGCTGTATCTGTATCTGCAAGGGTTCTCGTACTTCAATATGGGTTATGCGTCGGCGCTCGCCTGGCTGATGCTGCTCATCATCGGCGGCTTCACGGCGATTCTGTTCCTCACCTCGAAGTTTTGGGTATTCTACGGGGACAGCAAGGAAGGGAGGTAATCGAGGATGCAAGCCAAGCTTAATTACACCAGCGGTCTCAAGCATCTGCTGATTATCCTGGTCGGCCTGCTGATGCTTTACCCAGTCCTGTGGCTGATCAGCAGCTCCTTCAAGCCCAATCAGCTCATCTTCTCGCAGCCGGGCCTATGGCCCTCGCAGTTCACGCTCGACAACTATATTAACGGCTGGCGCGGCCTCTCGGGCATTTCCTTCAAGACGTTTTTCTTGAATTCGGCGGTGATCTCGGTGCTCAGCGTGCTCGGCAACGTCATCACCTGCTCGCTCGCGGCCTTTGCCTTCGGGCGGCTGAACTTCCGCTTCAAGAGCCTGCTGTTCGCGCTGATGCTGGTGACGATCATGCTGCCGTACCATGTGACGCTGATCCCGCAGTACATTATTTTCAACGAGCTGCAGTGGATCAACACGTATTATCCGCTCGTCCTGCCGAAGTGGCTGGCGACCGATTCCTTTTTCATCCTGCTGATGGTGCAGTTCATCCGCGGCATCCCGCGCGAGCTCGACGAGAGTGCGACGATCGACGGCTGCGGCCAATCGCAGATCTACTGGCGGATCATCCTGCCGCTCCTGCTGCCAGCGCTGATCACGACGGCGATCTTCACCTTCATCTGGACGTGGGACGACTTTTTCAGCCAGATGATCTACCTGAGCGATATTCGTCTCTTCACCGTGCAGCTCGGCATCCGCTCGCTGTTTGACCCTTCGGGCTCCTCGGACTGGGGCGCGCTGCTGGCGATGTCGACCTTGTCGCTGCTGCCGATCTCGCTCATCTTCATGTTCTTCCAGCGCTACTTCCTGGAGGGCATCGCGACGACCGGTTTAAAATAAACCGAAAAAATAACGAATCAACAGCCGAAGGAAGCGCATTCAATCGCCGTCGCGATTGGCTTAAGATAGCTAATGAAAGCACACACTGCAAGTACACACTAAACCGTATGGGGGAGAACGATATGAAACAACGTATGCTGGCAGGAGCGCTCATCCTGGCGCTGACGATGGTAACCGCTTGCTCCGGTGGCACAGGCAGTCCGGGAGCAGGGGGCGGCAGCACGCCGGCCAATGAGCCGAAGGAATCGACGTCCGGGAGCGGTCAGGAGCAAACGGCCGAGGAGGTCGAGCTGCGGATCATGTGGTGGGGCGATCAGAAGCGCGCCGACATCACCAACGAAGTGCTGCGGCTGTTCCAGGAGGAGTATCCGCATATCCGCGTCTTGGGCGAATTTTCGCCGGCGACCGGCTACTTCGACAAGCTGAACACGCAGCTCGCGTCCGGCACCGCAGCCGATGTATTCTTCCTCGGGGGCAATGTCGTCGACTACGCCAGCAAAGGCGTGCTGCTCGACCTCGAGCCGTATGTCGGCAAGCAGCTCGACCTGAGCGACATGGACGAGGCGATGGTGCAGTACGGCACGCTGGGCGGCACGCTCGTCCACGTCTCGGCAGGCGCCAATGCCCGCGGCATCGTCGTCAACGAGCGACTGTTCGAGGAGGCGGGGATCCCGCTGCCCCAGGATGGCTGGACCTGGGATGAGTACGCGAGCATCAGCAACGAAATCGCCAGCAAGCTCGATGGTGTCTACGGCACCTACAACTTCACCGTCGAAGGCATGGACATCTATCTGAAGCAGAACGGGGCGCAGCTCTATAATATGGAGGAAAATGCGCTGGGCTTCGAAGAGGCCGACGTCAAGAGCTGGTTCGAGTATTGGGAGGAGACATCCAAGGGCGGCGGCGTCGTCACGCCGGAGCTGGCCGTCTCGCATCCGCAAGGCGATACGAGCAAGTCGCTGATCGTCACCGGCCAGGTCGCGATGGGACTGATCCCTTCCAACCAGTTGGCTGCGCATCAGAGCCTGACCGAGGATAAGCTGACGATGGTGCAGCTGCCGCGCGGCGAGAAGGGGACGAGCGTCGTCTTCGAATCGAGCCAGGGGCTGTCGGGCTACGCCAAGACCAAGCATCCGGAGGAAGTGGCGATGCTGATCAACTTCTTCATCAACTCCCCGGAGGCGGCCAAGGTGCTCGGCAACGACCGCGGCGTGCCGGTCACGTCCAAGAACCGCGCGGTGCTCGAGCAGATGACCGACGAGGTGCAGCAGGTCGTCTACGACTATACGAATCGGGTATCCGAAGCAACCAAGACCGAGCCGTTTAACGTCAGCTACAACATGCCGGGCAACACCGAGTTCTCCTCGCTGGCGGAGAAAACCGTCCAGGAGATCGGCTTCGGCCGCAAGTCGGTCGATCAGGCGGTCACTGACTTCTACAACGGCACGGTGCGCATCTTCGAGAGCAACAAGCAAGGCTCGTAATATACGGCGTCCGGCTTGAGGATAACAAGTACGAGCAATAGGCTGCCGGTCCCCGGCGGCCTGTTGGCGTGGAGGGTGTTCTCCGCGACTGCTGCGGTGTTCGTGACCTGCGCGCAAAGGCAACTTGCCCGAAGGACTGGCAGGCGTTGCCGACTTGTGCCATGATGAAGAGAGTGTAAACGGTGTAAAGAGAGGATGTGTCCGATGAACGAATCATTGCTGACGAAGCTGCGGGCGTCGCAGCCAGGAACAGGCGACGAGACGCGGGAGAGCGCAGAGGCGGTCAGGAGAGCTGAGCTGCTGGAGCAATTCGGCGAGTCCGGCGTGGCCTTCGCCGCCCGTGAGGGCAAGCTGGCGGGGACGTGGCAGCTCGCCGTGCGCAAGCTGCTGGAGTGCATCAAGCCGACGGGCGGCGACTCGCCAATCCTGCAGGAGGGCGGCGTCTACTACGGCTGCTGGCTGGAGAGCACTGGCACGATCAACGCCGAGCTGCTCTCGCGCTTCCTGCCGGAGGTGTCCGAGGCGACGTACCTCTCCTTCGCGCGCCATCAGCGCGAGGACGGCATGCTGCCATACAAGGTGACGGAGAATGGCCCGGCGTTCCGCCAGATCCAGCTCGTGACGCCGCTGGCTCGCTGCGTCTGGCGTCATTATGCGCTGCATGGCCGTAACAAGGCGTTCTTGCGGACGATGTACGATGCGATGGCGCGTTATGATCGCTGGCTGGCGACGTATCGGGACACGCGCGGCAGCGGCTGTGTCGAGGCGTTCAGCACGTTTGATACCGGGCATGATCTGTCGCCGCGCTTTTGGCATGTGCCAGATACGCCGTATGACGGCGACCCGACGAAGTGCGATCCCGACTCGCCGATCCTGCCCTTCCTGGCGCCGGATCTGACGGCCAATGTATATTGCCAGCGGCTCTATCTGGCCCGAATGGCGGAGGAGCTGGGCGAGAGCGGCGAGGAGTGGCGGACCAAGGCAGAGCAGTCGCTCGCCAGCCTGTATCGCTATTGCTATGACGAGACGGATCATTTTTTCTATGACCGCGACCGTCAGGACGAGCTGGTGCGCATGCAGTCCGATGTGCTGCTGCGAGTGTTGGCGTGCGAGGTGGGCGACCGCGAGTTTTTTGACGCGGCGTTGCGGCGTTACTTGCTCAATACGCGCAAGTTTTTTGCCAAATATCCGTACACGTCGATCGCCATGGACGATCCGCGCTTCGATCCGAATGCCAGCTATAACAGCTGGGCGGGACCGACCAACTTCCTCAGCCTGATCCGGACGGCGCATGCGTTTGAGACGCATCATCGCTATGTCGAGCTGACCTGGGTGCTACAGCCGATCCTCTCGGCGCTCTCGCATGCCGAGCGATTCGCGCAGACGCTTAGTCCATGGACCGGCAGCGAGGGCTATACCGAGACGTATTCGCCGTCGATCCTCTGTCTGCTCGATTACGTCGAGCGGCTGAGCGGCATCCTCCCGACAGCGGACGGCGAGCTCTGGTTCACCGGGCTGATCCCCGCCGATATGGACCATGGCGAGTGCGTCGCTGGCGAGACGGCCTATAGCCGCGTAGTGGACGGCGTGCGCTACGAGCTGGTCAACACCCGGCAGCACTGCGAGATCTATCGTGAGGGCGAGCTGCACGTACGCTTCCCGTATGGCGTGCGCATCGTCACCGATCGCGCGGGGGCATTGCTCGGCGTCGTCGGCATGAGCGTGCGGACGATCGAGGGCGAGCTGACGTATGCAGGACGGGAGATTGCCTTCACTGCGGCGGGCAATGATGGGCTGACGTACCGTGATGGCGAGCTGCGGCTCGAGCGCCAGATCGGCGTCGTCTATCCAACGTATGGCTGACGATGGCGTCACGATGGGCCGCACGATAGATACGACAATAGCGATACGGTAGTTGATTTAATAGGAAAGCTGGGGAGATGCAGGATGGAGAGACTGAGCAATCGAGAGATTCAGATACGCGACCCGTTCGTCGTGCCGGACCTCGCGTCGCGCCGCTACTATCTATTCGGCAGCACGGATGCGAATATATGGGGGCCGGGCACCGGATTCGATGCCTACGTCGGCGATGATCTGGAGACATGGGAAGGACCGTACCCGGTATTCCGGCCAGAGCAAGGCTTCTACGCTGACCGCAACTTCTGGGCGCCCGAGGTGTACGCCTACGATGGCCGCTACTATATGTTCGCGACCTTCCGCAGGCGCGACAACGACCGGCTCGGTACGGCGGTGCTGGCGGCGGACGAGCTGCTCGGGCCGTACCGGCCGCATAGCGACGGACCGGTGACGCCCGAGGGATGGAGCTCGCTCGACGGCAGCTTGCATATCGACGAGCAGGGCGAGCCGTGGATGGTATTTTGCCATGAGTGGCAGCAGGTGGCGGACGGCGAGATTTGCGCGATGCGGCTGACGGCCGATCTGAAGCAGGCGGCAGGGGAGCCGCAGCTGCTGTTCCGCGCCTCCGAAGCGCCGTGGACGACGCCCTTCCACTCGCAGCGCTACCCGGATCAGGACAACTATGTCACCGACGGACCGTATCTGTTCCGCACCAGCGACGGCAAGCTGCATATGCTCTGGGCGGGCTTCATCGACAATCGTTACGCGCTTGGCCTCGCGACCTCCGAGTCCGGTCAGGTCACCGGTCCTTGGCGGCAGTCCCAGTCGCCGCTGTACAGCAATGATGGCGGACACGGCATGGTATTCCGCACCTTCGCGGGCGAGCTGATGCTGACGATCCATACGCCCAACCGGACGCCGAACGAACGGCCGATCTTCCTGCGGCTGACAGAAGCGGCGGACGGCAGTATCGTTGTGGAGGAAGGACAGGGTTAGGCGGGATGGCAGGCCGCGGACCCCGATATCGTCGAGCGCCGCGGCTGACCCGATGGGCCTTCTCGCAGCCGTTTTTGGGCGCAGTTGAGGATTAGGCTAGTACAGCATCAGAATTAAAAGAGTTAAAATTTAGGCGATATGATATAGTTGGAGAAAAAGAGGTAACCAACTATGAAAAATCAATCCTATCCAATTCAGTTAACACCAGAGGAGCAACAA
>Ga0160452_100413_pt1 | contig 32321 bp, 23 predicted proteins | sample HID1971I_E6MG_FD_108230 | JGI IMG/M metagenome (GOLD analysis project Ga0160452, IMG submission 108230) | Enriched millipede-associated microbial communities from UW Madison campus, WI, USA - HID1971I_E6 MG | ecosystem: Host-associated > Arthropoda: Insects > Digestive system > Unclassified ...
TACACGATGGCTGTGCCGTTTCTGCCGTTATTTCTATTCGATCTTGGGGTGAAGGAGGACGCGGTCAATCTGTGGGCCGGGGCGGTGCATTCCTCGGCTTTTTTGGTCGGAGCTGTGATGGCGCCGTTATGGGGATCGCTGGCTGACAAGTACGGCAAGCGCAAAATGGTGATCCGGGCGGGCCTGTCGCTAGCGGTCATCTACGCGCTGATCGGTCTTGTGCAGACACCGTGGCAGTTGATCGTCGTCCGCATGCTGCATGGGCTGGTCGGCGGCTTCGTCCCCGCCTCGATGGCGATCGTTGCCTCCGCCGCTCCCGGCGCCAAGCTCGGCTGGAGCCTTGGGATGATGCAGGCCGGGACGATGACGGGTGGCATCCTAGGACCGCTGATGGGCGGACTGCTGTCGCTCTGGTTCGGTCAGCGACTGTCCTTTGTCGTCGCAGCAGGGCTCATCCTGCTGGCCACGCTCGCGGTCATCGTCTGGGTGCGGGAGGGGACTGCGCCGTCTGCTAAGGCCAAGGAGAGCAAGTTATGGCGTGATGTGAAGGAGGCGCTGCAGGACGGCCTGCTGACCCGGATGCTGTTGCTGCTGCTCGTCTTCCAGCTCTCGCTGAACATGATCCAGCCGCTGCTGACGCTGCATATCGCCGAGCTGCAGGGCGAGCTGAGCGGCGCTGTGCTGACGTCGGGACTTGTATTCGCACTGATCGGCGTCGCGGGCATCCTCGCCTCGCCGTTCTGGGGACGGATGGGCGAGCAGCGCGGCTATGGCCGGGTGCTGACATTTTGCTTGCTTGTCTCGGGAGTCGTGATTTCGACACAGTATTTCGTCCACGAGCTATGGGTATTTACAGCGGTGCAGTTTGTGTTCGGACTGTTCATGGCCGGCATCGTGCCGAATATCAACACGCTCGTCGTCCAGCATACGAGCGAATCATTCCGCGGCCGCTCCTTTGGCTTGACGACCAGCGCCAACCAGTTCGGCGCGATGATCGGACCGCTGATCGGCGGCGGGCTGGGGTTTTTCCTCGATATCCGCTGGATCTTCGTCACAACCGGGCTGATCATGGCGGCTGCGGCCTTGTCGATGCTCTCGCGACGCCGCAGCGGCGCGGAGGATAGCGGCGAGCCCGGTCGGCGGCAGGAGCAAGGACAGGGAGCATAGAGCATAGAGCTAAGGAAGGGCGCATAGAGCAAGGGAAGACATCCGTCAGAGCGCAAGCGATAGCTCGCTAAGAGCAGTCAAAAAGCCTTCCACGCCGATATCGGTGCGGAAGGCTTTTTTGATCGATTATCGTCGAACTTTTATCCCAGGCAATATCTTCGGCGAGCCGTCCAGAGTGTAACGCTCGCCGGAGCGCCCGTCGGGCGTCCGCGCTTCAGCGCTCGTCGATTCCAGGATCTCCGGCGGTCTGGGCCAGACGGACCGGCAGGTTTAGCGTAAAGGTGGAGCCGACATGCTCGGTGCTCTCGACGGTGATCGTACCGCCCATCAGCTCGACGATTTTTTTGCAGATCGCCAGACCTAGCCCGGTCCCGCCGTATAGCCGATTGATTGCGGGATGGAGCTGGGAGAAGGAGATGAACAACTGGTCTAGCTTCTCCTCCGGGATGCCGATCCCGGCGTCCTGGACGGTCAGCGTCAGGATCGCATGTCGCTCCTCGGCAAACGGCTCAATATCTGCGAATACGGATACGACGCCTTGCTCCGAAAACTTGACGGCATTGCCGACCAGATTGACCAGCAGCTGCCGGAGCCTGGCGCTGTCGCTGAGGATGAGGCTTGGTATCGTCGAAGGAATCGAGGTCGTCATCGTCAGCCCCTTCTCCCGGGCCCGCGCCTCGAAGAGCTGCATAGAGCTGCGGATGATCTCGCGGATATCGACGGGCTCCTCCTCGAGCTTCAGCTTGCCGGCTTCCATCTTGCTAAAGTCCAGTATCTCGTTGAGGATGCGGAGCAGCGCCTCGCTGCTCTCGTAGATGACCCGCGTATAGTGTTGCTGCTCTTCCGTTAGCGTTGTCTCCCGGAGCAGCTCGGTCATGCCGACGATGCCGTTCATCGGCGTACGCAGCTCATGACTGATGATCGCCAGGAACTCCGACTTGGCCTGATCTGCCCGTTCAGCCGATTCCTTGGCCCGGATAATCTCGTGTTCCCCGGTTTTGTCGCGGAAGACGACGACGGCTCCCTTGCGCTCGTCTTTGTCATAGATCGGCGTGATCTGATAATCGACGAGCATGCTCGTCCCGTCGGCCCGCCAGAAGACAGCTTCCTCACGTCCTCGCGCTTGCCCGTCGAGGAGCGTCTCGCGCACTGGCGATATTTCCGGCGAGCGCTGCAGATCGTCTGGCGTCTGGAACAGCTGCTCGAAGTGCGGGTTGCTCAGCCATTGGCTGGAAGTATAGCCGAGCATCGACGCGCCTGCCGGATTGATGAATATCGGCTTGCCCTCGGCATCGACGCCGAAGATGCCTTCGGAGACGGAGTTCAGGATGAGCGTGTGCTCGTAGCTCAGCTTTTCGATCTGCTCCAGGTGCCGCTTGCGCTGCGTAATGTCGCTGGAGATGCCGAAGACGCCGACGATCCGGTCATTGACGACGATCGGCACGTTGGCGACACTAATATCGACCAGATGGCCATCCTTGTGGATGATTGAGATCTCATAGTTTTGCGGGTAGCCTTCGCGCGCCAGATTAAAATGGTAGAGCGTCTTTTGCATATCCTTCTCCGGCACGATGGGTCCGAAGTACATGCCGGTCAGCTCTTCGACCGTGTAGCCTGTCAAGGTTTCCATGCTGGCATTGGCCGTCAGGTACGTGCCATCCAAATCCATGGAGTAGACGCTGGCTGGATTGTATTCGAACAGCGATTTGTAGCGCTGCTCGCTTTCCTTGAGCTTTTCCTCCATGAGCCGTTGCTGGGTGATATCCTGTACGACCCCGATCAGTTGCATCGGCTGGCCTTGCTCGTTATGGAAGGCCTCCCAGCGCATTTGAAGATAGGCGACCGACTGGTCGTCATGAATCACCCGGAACGTAGAAGATTGCCCAGCGCCATCGGTTGCCGAAGCGCAGAGCGCCTGCATGACGCCCTCGATGTCATCCGGATGGATATGGTTGATTAGAACGTACGGATCGGCTTCTTCCGGCATTGCTTCCACGCCGAAAATATGGCGGATTTCCTCGGAAAAATTAAGCCGCCGGTTTTGCAGGTCGTAATCCCATGCGCCGATTCGGGCGATCCGCTGCGCCTCGGACAAGGCAAGATCATTTTTTTTGCGCTCCGTGACGTTCCGTCCGATCGAGATCACCTTCTCGATGTTGTCGTTGTCGTCTCTGAGCACCTGGAAGGAGGTCTCGAACCAGAGATAATGGCCGTCCTTGTGGCGGATGCGGCGAGTGAACGTTTCGGTTTCCGAGAAAAGCTTGAGCGGATTGTTCATCTCCTGGGCGTCATCAGGGTGATAAAACGATTTGCGATTGCTGCGCAGCATCTCTTCCTCTTCATAGCCCAGCAATGCGGTTACCGAAGGGGAGATGAATTCGAGCGTGCCGTCAGGCCGACTGATCGAGAGCAGATCGGTCGTATGATGAGTGATCAGCTTGTAAAGCTTTTGATTTTCGAGCAGTTTCCTTTCCTGGGCTTTTTTCTCGGTAATATTGACATACTGGATCATCAGACAATCTTCATACTCTGCGCCCGGGCACTGGATGAGCGAGATGTGCAGCGCGCACCAGACGATGCGCCCGCTGCGATGGATGAAGCGCAGCTCCAGCTCATGCACCGGCGTACTTTGCGTGGAGCCCAGCAATTCATTGTATACTTCGCGGCAATCCAACTTGCCGACGTCATTCGGATAGGTAATCTGGGGGCAGCTGAGCTGCAGCAGCTCTTCCTCGGTATAACCGAGCATATTGCACAGATAATGATTGGCAGATTGCCAGCTGCCGTCCTCGAGGCTGACGAGAGCAATGCCGATGGGCGCATAATTATACATCTGCTCATATAAGGTAGCTTGTCGAGGCTGGTTAATCATGGGATGCGCCTCCTTAACTTATTGTCGGTGGTGAAGATGCGTCCATGGTCATCATCGGATGGCTATGCTTCATTACCCATTTTACACAGGATGTAAAAGGGCGGCCAGATAGAAAATTTGACCGCTCGCAGGTCGTCATTTCCTGGCATCGGCAAAAAGCCCGCGCAAGCCTGTCCCCATCGGGGCGGGCTTGCGCGGGCTGCAAGAAATCGGGGCGTTGTGAATCAGTGCGAGGCCATCAGCGTGACAAACTTGACGCAGACGGGCTTGGAGACGGCCAGCTCGATCCCGGCGGGGGTCAGCTTGCCGCTCGCTTCATCGCGTCGGAACGTGACGATGTGGTTGCCGTCCCGGTTAGCGACGAGCACATGGCGGCCATCGGGCGAGAGCGCGAAATTGCGCGGATGCCCGCCGAGCGTCGAGACGATCTCGACGAGCGAGAGCTCTCCCGTCTCTGCGGAGATCGCATAGACTGCGAGGCTGTCATGGCCGCGATTGGAGCCGTAGAGGAAGCGGCCATCCGGCGAGATATGGATATCGGCGCAGCCATTCTCGCCATCGAAGCCCTCGGGCAGCGTCGAGACGGTCTGGAGCGCGCGCAGCTCGCCCCGCTCCTCGTCGAAGCCAAAGGCAGTGATCGTGCCATTCAGCTCATGGATGACATAGCCGTAGGGGAGGGACGGATGAAAAACGAAATGCCGCGGCCCGGAGCCCGGAGCAACGGACACTTCCTGATGGAGCTCCAGCCGGTAGCGCTCCGTATCGAGCTTGTAGACGAATACCTTGTCCAGGCCCAGGTCGGACGCGACCGCCCATCGATTGGTGCGGTCTACGAATACCGAATGGACGCGCGCCTGGCTCTGGGCGGGATGGACGCTCTTGCCTTCGTGGCGATGCTGGTCAGCCGATGGTCCGATCGAGCCGTCCTCCAGCACGGGCGAGAGGCCGAGCAGGCCGCCATGGTAGCTGGAGACGATCAGGCAACGGCCGGCACGGTCCAGCTCGACATGACAGGTCGGCGCAGGGAGAGACTCCTCCTTGTTGATGAGGCTCAGCTGCGCTTGTACAGGATCGAGGCGGAATGCCGACAGGTAACCCTTCCGTTGACCGGAAGGGTCGGTTTCCTCGCTGATCGCGTAGACGGTCAGCTTGTCGCCGTCGATGGCGGCGAAGGTGGGGTTCTGCAGTCCGCTGATCGCTTGCAGCTGGCGTAGGCTGCCGCTGGCCGCATCGTATTCGCACAGATAGAGACCGGGGTCTGCGGCATCGGCATACGAGCCGATGACCGCCAAGGTTTTGTGTTCGGGCATGCTAGTCATGCGTTGAGCTCAGCTCCTTCGTGTGATGATCCAGGTACAGTCGAGACGCCCTCCGTCTGGCGCAGCAGCTGGCGCTTCTTGTCCGCTAGCATGGCGTGCAGCTGCTCGGTCGCCAGCCCGTGCAGGACGAGCCGATAGCCGGCCTGCAGCGTGATCAGCGGCACCATCGGGTGCTTGTTGTTGACCAGCGCCAGCCGCTCCGGCTCGCCGACGATCGTTGCGGCGTAGATGCCGATAATCTCGTCGAGCTGCAGCGAGTTGGAGGCGCGCCAGAAGTCATTGTCGCTGAGGAAGAGCTGGTAGATCGGCGTGAAAAATTCGATCGCCGTCACCAGGTCGATCCGGTTGGTCCAGCGTCTGGGCAATGTCTCGAACGGATACGGGTCGAGCGAGATGGCGTCCATATTCAGCTGCTCCTGCCGCGTAATCTGCAGGTTTTTGGTCTTCAGCTCTTTGTTAAGATTGATGATGAAGTTGTAGATGTTCAGATCGTGGGTGAGGAACAGATCGTCCTTCACATCTTCGAGCTGATATGGCTTCAGCGGATTGAGCTTGACGTCGACGCCAGGCACATTGTCGCGGATGAACTGCAGCACCTCGCTGCCGAGGATGAAGTGGCGCAGGATCATCATGTTCGCCTCTGGCGTGACGAACGTCTTCAGTCCCCAGTGCAGGATGCGATGCAGCACCTTCGAGGAGGTGAAGCTGTTCGGCAGTATGGTGCGGAACAGCTTGATCCCGACGATCGACAGTCTGGCGAACGGGCGCAGGAGCGGCAGCAGGAACTGCCGCGACTTGCGGGACGAATCCTTCAGGAACGCCGCTTTGGCTTCTTCATTAAACGCGATGCTGCGATCGAGAAAGACGGCCAAAAACGGGTTCGGGTCCTTTGGGTTGTGCTCCATCTCATAAAAGTAGTCCGGCGTAGACATTGCGCTTCCCTCCCATCATACTAATCATTATCCAGTTCTTCAAGCTGCAACACATAGAGACGGGCAGTCACCTTGGCGGTCTTGACGATCCGGCGGGCGATCTCCTCGGTGAGCATCTCCGACTGGATGCCTGTCTCCAGACGCTCGAAGTGATTGACGTCGCTCTCGCTATGGTAGAGCAGGAACGAGACGTGCTCGTCGGGCAGTTGAAGCTGCGCCTGGATCTGCTCGCCCCAGTAGCGAGCCATCCGGCAGCCGAGACCTTCGATGATCCACATCGCGCCGAGCAGGTCGAACGGGTTTTCGCGGCTGGCGCGATGGAACATGTAAGCCGAGAGCGCCTCGCTGCCGATATTTTTCTCGCCGCTGTTGATCCGCTCGGCCGAGCCGCCGACCGCCAGATAGTTGCGCTCGAGGATCTGGTAGTCCTTGTGCTCATCGCTGGCGTGCGAGATAAAGGCCGAGCGCAGGTCGATCCGGTCAATCGAGATATTGGAGGCGGCGCGAGCGATCCATTGGGAGCCGTCGACGACCTGCTGGCGGATATTGTAGAGCAGCCGCAGATAATCCTCCAGCGTGAAGCGGCCGCGGTTCAGCTTGTCGATGATCGGCACCCGGTTCAGCGTCTTCTCGAAGTCGATCCATACCTGGACGAGCTGTCGGACAAGCCAGTGCTGCAGCGAATTGCTCTCATCGTAGCGGAGCTCCGGTGCAGCCGGCTCGCGGACGAGCGGCGCCTCGTGCGGCGGCAGCGTCTGCGTCGGGCGCGAACCGGTGCGCAGCGGCTGGTCTGGCGCGAGGTCAGCCTCGGCATCAAGCCGCGAGTCTAGGTGGGCGTCTGCGTCTGGCGAACCGTCAGCGCCTGGAGCGTCTGTTGAGCCGACAGGACTCGCAGCGGTCGATGCGCTGGCAGCAGCATAGGAAGCCGCTTCGCTCTCCACTTGATCGTCGGCATCGACGACGGTCAGATACATGAAGGTCGTCAGGAAGCGGCCGCTCTCGGGCACCATGCACAGGATGCGCTCGCCGCGCGACAGCTTGCCGCTAGCGAGCAGCTCCTCCAGCAGGATGAAGATCGAGGCGGAGCCGGTGTTGCCCTTGGTGTAGAGATTGGTGAACCACTTCTCCTCCGGGATCGACGCGCCGCCCAGCTCCAGCAGACGGAATACCTCGCTGCGGAAGAAGTGGGAGGAGTAGTGGCAAGCCATCCAGTTGATGTCCGCCGGATCGAGCTTGCCTTCATCGACGAGCGCGAAGAAGTCGCGCACGCCAAGCTTTGGCATCTCATTGACCAGCCGGATATCCTGCTTCATATTGATTGCCCCGGCGTCTGCAGCCTCGCGATAGGTCGGATAATCGAGCCAGCTTTTGTCCATATGGCCGTCCATCGTCTTGTTGGCCCCCGCATACATGCAGGTGTCATAGTCGCTCGCATAGGAGCGGATGTCGATCCATTCGATCCTCAGTGACAGGCCGCGTCGCGCCGGCTGGCGCTGCAGCAGCATTGCTCCGGCGCCGTCGGAGAGCATGAACCGCAGGAAGTCGGTGTCGAACGGGATCTTGCCGCTGTCCTTCCAGATTTGCTGATCCTCGTAGCGGCTGCTCTTGAAGACGCGGCTTGGGAATTCGCTGGCGCAAGCAAGCGCGTGTCGCTTGCCCCCAGCCTTCACCTGGAGGTAGGCCGAGCGGATCGCGGCGACGCCGCTTCCGCAGACGCCATGCAGGTTGGCGATCTCCATGACCGGCAAGCGGGCCGCGGCCTGCACCATGCTGGCGAAGCCGGGGATGATCAGCTCGCTGTGCGTCGTCGCCGTCGCGAGATAGTCGATATCCGCATGCTGCACGGAGGAGCGGCCGATCGTCTCGTGGATGGCTCGCGCCGCCATATCGGTGTTGCTGTACACCGTATTTTGCGTCTTGTCTATCGCATAGTAACGAGTGCGGATGCCGTTCTCCTTCAAGATCCGGGACTTGGTGCGCGACGACTTGCCGCCGATCCGGCCGAGATAGTCCTCCATCTCCTCGTTGCCGACGGGCTCGCCGGGCAGGAAGGCGCCGATGGACGTAATATAGACAGGGCGTTCATCATAACGTTTCGTGGAATTCATGACGATCACATCCTCTGGTAGATTGGGTAAAGTTAAGTAAGCATTCGCCTGGTTGATGATCCTTATATTACCGTGGTTCGCCGATCCTCGACAGACCTAAGTTTTCCTGGTACCCCGGGGGTGGCCCGAGTCGACAGCGGCCGGGAGGTATGGTACATTGGGGCAAATGACATACGATACGCAAGGGAGATGAGCAACGATGGAATTGTTCGAAGCGATCCGCTCGCGCCGCAGCATCGGCCGGGTCAAGCAGGAGCCGGTAGCAAAAGAGACGATCCTGGAGCTGCTGGAGGCGGCGAACTGGGCGCCCAGCCATCATGCGACGGAGCCGTGGTCCTTTATCGTCATGACCGGAGAGGGCAGGGGACGACTCGGCGAAGGCTATGTAGCGGTTGCGCGGGCCGAGCTGACAGGCGCGGCCGGAGACGGCGCTGCGTCGCTGACGGGGGAGGAGCGAGCCGAGCTCGAGGCTCGTGTCGCCAAGGCGCATGCCAAGGCGTATCGCGCGCCTGTCGTGATCGCCGTCGTCTGCAAGCCGTCCAAGCTGGACAAAGTCATTCGCATCGAGGAGCTGGCGGCCGCCCACGCCGCTACACAGAATCTGCTGCTGGCAGCGCATGCGCGCGGTCTTGCGTCGATCTGGCGCTCGGGCGAGCCGATGTATCATCCGCTGATGAAGCAGACGTTCGAGCTGGATGCGGACGACGAGATCGTCGGCCTGATCTACCTCGGCTATCCGGAAACCCCGCTCCACCAGGGCAAGCGCGGACCAGTAGCAGACAAGATCGTCTGGCTGGAGGGCTAGCGGCAGGACAAGAAAGTTTCAGAAAGGAACTTTCGCTGGGGGAGCTCCAGCGTGTATTCGCCGCCGTTGGCTCCCCATGCAAATGCCGCGCTCCGAGCGCGGCATAGCCATCCGCATTAGTGTAACCCTGCAACGCAAGCAGACCGCCTTCCCAACCCGGAGGCGGTCTGTTCGCGCTGCACCGCGAAAAGCAAAAAGTGATTTTGACCCCTCTGCCGAGTCGGTTTCTCTATCCTGTCTGCGCTAGCGGTTCCTTTATAATGAGGGCAATCGAAGTAAACAAGAGACGGGGGAGCGATTCCGATGCGCAAAACGATTCATGCCTACATCTTCACCTTTCCGAGCATCTTTCTGACGCTCACGCTCGGCGTCTATCCGATATTTTGGGCGCTGAGGTATATGTTTTTTGACTATCAGGGCTTCGGCGAAGCCCGCTTCATCGGGCTCGAGAACTTCGCGCGGGTCGGCCGCGATGCGCAGTTCTGGGCTTCGGTGTGGAACACCTTCGTCTATACAGGGGGCAAGCTGATCCTGACGCTGCCGATGTCGCTTATTCTGGCGGTCATTCTGAACCGCGCCTTGCGCGGGCGGCAGCTGCTGCGCTCGGTCTATTTCCTGCCGACGATCTTCAGCGCCTCGGTTATGTCGATCGTGTTTTACATTGTCTTCAACTCGTACAACGGCATCATCAACCAGTTCCTGATGAAGATGGGTCTAGGCTCGCTGGACTGGCTCGGGGCCAAGTATGCGATGCTGACGGTCATCCTGATCGCCGCCTGGGGCGCGGTCGGCAACTATATGCTGCTGTTCCTGGCAGGTCTGCAGAACATCCCGGACGATGTGTATGAGGCGGCCTCGCTCGACGGCGTCAATCCGGTGCAGCGTCTGTGGTACATCACGATGCCGATGCTCGGTCCCGTCATGCAGATGATCATCATGCTGGCGATAACGACCTCGCTCAAGGGCTACGAGAGCATCATGGTGCTCACCGAGGGCGGTCCGTTCGGCAAAACGGAGGTAATGTTCCTCTATCTGTACAAGCTGTTCTTCCCGCTCGTCTCCGATAGCGCCAGCGTGCAGAACATCGGCTACGGCAGCGCGGTTGGCTTTACCTCGGCGCTTATCGTAGGTCTGATCACCTTTATTTATTTCAAAATTTCCAAGAAGCTCAGCAACACATACTAAGGAGGTAATGTCCATGCTTGGTTCCCGTGTGCTCTCCCGTTCGGTGCTGTGGGCATTCCTGCTCATCACGGCCTTTCTCATGCTGTTCCCGATCCTGATCGCGGTGCTCGGCTCCTTCAAGACCAATCTGGAGGTCACGACCGGCGCGACGCTGCTGCCCTCCAGCTGGCAATTCCAGAACTACGCCCACGCCTGGACGAAGGCCAACTTCGCCCAGTTTACCTGGAACAGCATCTTCACGAGCGTGTTCGTCACGCTTGGCACGCTGCTGATCACGGCGATGGCCGCTTATGCGGTCGACCGGGTCGATTTCAAGGGCAAGCGTTTCTACATCGTGCTGCAGTCGATGACGTTGTTCATCTCGATCGGCGCGGTCGTGCTGAAGCCGCAATTTGACTTGATGGTCGCCTTAAACTTGCAAACGACGCTCTGGGGTGTCATTATTATTCTCATTAGCGCGCATGCGACGGCCTTTTTCATGATGATCGGTTTTTTCAAAGGCATCCCGCGCGAGCTGGACGAAGCGGCGCTGATCGACGGCTGCAATTTTTACTCGATCTTCTGGCGCATCATCCTGCCGCTGCTTAAGCCAGCGCTTGGCGTCGTCGCCTTGTTCACCTTCCGCGGCGCATGGAATGAGTACATCCTGCCGCTCGTCTTTTCGATGTCGCGCCCGGATCTGCAGACGCTGCCGGTCGGTCTGGCCAATCTGCGCTACGGCTTCGGCGCTGCCTCTGAAAATCAATACTTGCTCGCAGGCGCGTGCATCTCGATCCTGCCGATGCTGATCGTCTACATCCTGGCCAATCGCTCCTTCATGCAGGTCAACGTAGGCGCAGTGAAGGGCTAAAGATGTCCCTGAGCGGGTGTGCAGACATGCCCTAATGTAAGCTATAAGCGCATGGCGCAAGGCAACCTGGAGGTATCCGGATGAAATCGTTATTTTTGAGCTTGTCCCTCAAACGCAGAACCTGGATCGCCTTCGTCATGCTGACGGTGATATGCATTACGTTTACGGGCTTGTTTGCCTATTACTTTGCCTCGCGTGTGATCGAGCGAAATGCAATGCAGATGAGCCAGAATACGCTTAACAAAACCGCTCAGGTACTCGATGAGCGGTTAAGAAACGTTATTGTGGCGACCTCGACCTTTATGATGAGCGATGCGTTCCAGCGGGCAATGAACGATGTGCTGGCCAAGCAGAACAGCAGCTACTTCAGTCATCTTTCGGCGCTCCAGACGCCGTTCTCCCAGATGAAGCTCAACGAGCTGTCGATTGAATCGATGCTCATCCATACGCCGATCGGAGATTTCTACCCGACGGAGAAGGCGCGGCGACCGATTGCGATCGCGGACAGCATGGTGCTGCAGCAAGTGAAGGCGGCCGAGGAGCCGTGGAATACGGTGTGGATCGTCGGTCATCAGGAGGAGCTGTTCAGCCGCAGTCATCCGGTCATTACGCTGGTGATGAAGCCGCTGGTCAATATGCCGCTGCCGGATGTATACATCATCGTCAACCTGCGCGAGGATGTGATCATGGGCCTCTTGATGGACAATCTGGACACGCAAAAGATCGACCAGGTGCTCATGGATCGTCGGGGCGATCCAGTGCTGCTCAGTCAGAGCGATTCGAACGATCGACTGAATGAAGCGGGGCTGCGCGAGCTGGAGACGGGGGAGCGAGGCCACTTCGAGTACAAGGACGACGCCGGCCGCGACATCCTCTCCAATCACGCGACGCTGTCGATGCAGCCCGCCTGGAAGCTCGTCAGCTTCCAGGACAAGGCGGAGCTGCTGGCGCCGATGACCAACATCCTATGGTATATCCTGATGATCATGGGCGGCTGTATCGTACTCGCCTTCGTCCTCTCCAATCTGCTCAGCGGCCTGCTGCTGCGTCCGCTCTACAAGCTGCGCAGTCTGATGATGCGAGTCGAGCAGAACCAGCTGGATGTCCGCTTCGAGAGCGAATACGAGGACGAGGTGACGCAGGTCGGCTACAAGTTCAACCGGATGCTCGAGCAGATCGGCACCTTGATCGAGGAGGTCAAGCTGTCGGAGACGGAGAAGCGCAAATCCGAGATCAAGGCGCTTCAGGCGCAGATAGACCCGCATTTCCTGTACAATACACTTAACACGATCTTCTGGAAAAGCGAGATGGGCGAGCATGAAACCGTCAAGGAGATGATCGTCTCGCTGTCGATGCTGTTCCGTCTCGGGCTGAACAATGGCAACGAGATCACGACGCTCGGCCAGGAGCTGAATCATGTCGAGCAATATATGATGCTGCAGCAGAAAAGCTATCCAGAACTGTTCGTCTATGATATCCAACTGGCTGACGAACGTCTGCGCCACGTGCCGATCCTCAAAATCCTCCTGCAGCCGCTCGTCGAAAATGCGATCAACCACGGCTTCCAGGAAATCGCCGGTCACGGGCTGATCGTCATCAGCGTCGAGTCCGGACCCGGCGGCATGCTGGAGATCCGCGTATCCGACAACGGCACCGGCATGGATGTGGACGATGTGCGCCGGCGGATGCGGATGACCGGGGTGGCCAAGGACAGCTACGCGCTCTCTAATGTCGAGAGCCGGCTGGCGCTATATTATGGCGACCAGGCATCGATGGAGCTGGCGAGCGAGCCGCAGGTGGCGACTACGGTCACCTTGCGCATCCCACTGGACAAGGAGGACTGAATCAATGAGCGGCAAACCGGTAACCTTATGTATAATCGATGATGTCCAGACGGTGGTAGAGGGCATCCGCACAAAGATCGATTGGGAGCAGCACGGCATCGAGATCGTCGGCACTGCGGCCAACGGCGAAGAGGGGCTGCAGTTGATCCGCGAGCGCCAGCCGCAGATTATCCTGACCGACATCCGCATGCCGAAGCAGAGCGGGCTCGAGATGGTCCGGAATGCGGGGGCGGCAAATGCCAAGGTAATCTTCCTGAGCGGCTACTCGGACTTCGAGTACGCCCAGGAGTCGATCCGGCTAGGCGCATACGACTACATCCTGAAGCCATTCACGCCCAAGCAGATCGCCGAGGTCGTGCTGCGCGCCAAGCGGGAGCTGGAGTCCGAGCAGCTGGAGCTGAACAATCTTGTCGAGCTGCAGCAAAAGGTGAAGATGAGCATGCCCTATCTGCGGGAGGAGTACTTCCGCTTGCTGCTGCAGTGCGTCGGCAACCCCGAGACGATGCGCAAGAAGGGCGAGTTCCTGCAGATCGATATGAACGAGGTCGGCTTCCTCGTCTTCATCGCCCAGATCGACGATCTCGAGCAAGAGATCCAGCGGCTGCCGGCCGGCGAGATCGAGCTGATTCGCTTCGCGGTGCACAATATCCTCGAGGAGACGATCCATAAGCATACGAAAGGCATCGTCGTGCGCGAAAACCTGCATCGGCTCGTCGCCATCGTCAACATCCCGCAGCATATCGACATGCGTCAGGTCGCGGAAGAGTGCCGTCAGCATGTGGAGCGCTTCACCAAAAAAACGGTGACGATCGGCCTGGGCACCGGCGTCAAACGGATGGAGGAAATTCATCTGTCCTACGAACAGGCGAAAACCGCGATGAGCTACCAATTTTACTCGGGCGGCAACAGCGTCATCCACTTCCGCGACATGGAGCCGCAAGGCGTCAAGCGGCCGCGCTATGCGGCGGAGAAGGAGACGGAGCTGATCTATTGCCTGCGCTCGGGCAATCGCGAGGGGGCGCTGGAGCAGCTCGGCGACATCTTCGACGAGCTGTCGCGCTATCCGGTGCCGCCCAATCCGGACCTGATCGTCCATCTGTTGTACGGTCTGGGCTTCGCGATCTTCCGCGTCGTCGCGGAGAAGGCCGATGCCGACCAGCTCGCCTTGCTCGAGGGCAAGCTGGCAGCGATGAAGGATGGCAAAAATGCCTCGCTAGCCGAGCTTCGCGAGAGGCTGCAAGATATTTGCGAGCTCAGCTGCGACTGGATGCAGCAGCGCCAGCGCAACGATAGCAAGCAACTGATCCATCAGGCGATCGACTATATCCGGGCCAACCTGGGCAGCGAGCTGAGCTTGCAGGAATGCGCCAGTGTCGTTCACCTGAGTCCGAGCTATTTTTCCAACCTGTTCAAAAAAGAAACCGGCATGACCTTCATGCCTTATGTGACGGCGGCGCGTATGGAACGGGCCAAGGCGATGCTGCTCGCCGGCGAACAGGTGCAGGAGATCACCTATGCGCTAGGCTACAAGGATCGGCCGTATTTTAGCGAGCTGTTCAAAAAACATACGGGGATGACACCGACGGAATTTCGACAAAAGTGATTTTGCCCTCCCCATATCGTTGTTTTGTCCTTCCTGCTCCTGCGAGATTCGATGGTAGACTTAAGTCATTCCGGTTCGCCTGGAAACGGCGAGGACAACGGAGCATACAAAAGGGAGGTTCGTTCTTGACATGATGAAGAAATGGGCAAAGCTTAGCACGATTGCACTGATGGCGGTTAGTCTGGCGGCATGTTCCTCAGGTAACACGAACAACGCGACTAATGGCAACGGCGGCGCGACGACCCCGCAAACCGGCACAAATGAAAGCGGTGCAACGGGCGATCCGATAAAGCTGAACTTCTGGACGATGGACCGTCACGATATGGAATTCATGCAAGAGAAGGTTGACGCGTTCAACAGCACGAATACCGATAACATCGAAGTCGAAATGACCGTCATGGCGGACAACTACAACCAGGCGGTCGAGGTTGCCTTCTCCAGCAACCAGGCGCCGGATATTTTCAAGGTGTACGACTTCGTTACGTATGTGAAAAAAGGCTATCTGACGCCGCTGGACGAGCTGATGGATGGCGAATTCAAGGCTCAGTTTGAAAGCGTGCTCGCCGAGAACGTCAATATGCTCGACGGCAAAATCTACTCGCTGCCGAACACCGGTCAATACTGGAGATTGATCTACAACAAGGATCTGTTCGAGCAAGCAGGATTGACTGAAGCGCCGAAGACGCTCGACGAGATGGTCGAGGCGGCCAAAAAAATTACCGAGGTCGGCAAAGCAAACGGCGCCTATGGCTTCGCCAGCAACTTCAAAAGCGGCTCCGGCTTCACTCGCCCGGCATTCGCGATCGCTACGCTGAGCAAAGGCGAAGGGCTGGAGGGCTACAACGTCAACAAAGGCGAGTTCGACTTTAACGTATACCGTGAAATCGCCGAAGCGCTCCATCAGATGAAGGTAGACGGCAGCATGATGCCGGGCGTCGAGACGCTTGATATCGACCCGCTGAGAGCGCAGTTCGCCCAAGGCAAGATCGGCATGTACGTCAACCACTCCAGCGAGCCGGCTGTCTACACCGACCAATTCCCGACCGAAGTGAACTGGGAAGCGGCAATGGTGCCATCGGTTGACGGCAACCCGCAAGGCGCGCTCTGGGTTAACGCAGGCAACTATCTGGGCATCAGCGAGAAATCGCCGAACAAGGAAGCAGCCTTCAAGTTCATGCAGTATCTGTACGGCACCGAGCTGCGCGCAGAGTATCAGCAAGAAGGCTACGGCCTCTCGGTACTGCCTTATGTCAACAAAGCAGCCAGCGAGCCGCAGCTCAAGGGCATCGGCGGATTCCTCCCTACGGAGTATGATGCGATCTATCCAGCGAGCCCGGTAGCGATCACCGAGTCCCGTCTCGAAGGTCTGAAGTTCACGGACGCCTTCATTCGCTACATCCTGGTCGACGGCGACCTCGACGCGACGATCAATGATCTGAACACCCGCTACAACCAGGCGCTCGAAGGCGTGCGCGGGGATGGTTCGACAACGATCGGCGCCGACCCGGACTTCAAGGCGATGGACCTGCGCGGCAGCCTGCTGGTAGGAGAATAAGCTGAGCGCTTGCAGATGTCCCATTGAACATGCGAATAGCTAGAGGAAGTTAGAGAAAGCCCCGAACGTCACCAGACGGTCGGGGCTTTTTGATGCACCCGGCGGTCTATCCGCCCGCAAGTGCTCATATACTGAACGATAGTTGCAGGCGGAATCGGCGGATTCCGGTTGGATGTTGTTTTTCGTTGGAGGAAAGTTTGAAATGCGGGGCAGAAGGGGTAAGAATATCATAAGCAGGGTTGACCGGAAAATAAAGGGACACTTTATTTTCTTTTTTTCACCAAGTGTTTGGATAAGTTTTCCTTTTATTCCTGTTTGTCCGACATCATTCTTGGATGTGCCGTCCCTGCGGGACAGGTCAGCCTTATCAAGCCCGGGCTGGCCAGGGTCCTGTTCTTTTCTGTTGTCGTTTGTTCCTGCAGCCCCGCGTGATCGTCGGTCCGTCCGACTCGCGCCTGACTGCTGGCATAGCTAACCCATTCATTCGCAGTAGGAGGAGAGAAGCACATGCTGGAGAAAAACGGGAAATGCAATGTTGTCTTTTTGGGAACGAGCCTGCCGAGAGAATGCGGTATCGCTACGTTCACACAGGATCTGGTCGATCAGTTTGCGCAAATTCAGGATTTTAATACGCCCCGCGTCGTGGCGGTGAACAATAACGAGACGTATGCGTACTCCGATCAGGTTATCCTGCAGATCGATCAGCACAAACGCACCGATTATATCGAGGCGGCCGATCGATTGAACGCATCTGGCGCGGACCTGCTGGTCATCCAGCATGAGTTCGGCATCTATGGCGGCGAGAGCGGCGAGTATGTACTGGGACTGGCAGAAGTGCTGACGATCCCGTATATCGTCGTCTTCCATACCGTTCTCACGGAGCCTTCGTCCAAGCAGCGATATATAATGAAGCAACTGGCCGATGGGAGCGCCCGGGTCATCACAATGGCACAAAATACGGTGGAGCATCTGACGAGCATCTATGGCGTCGATCCCGCTCGCATCGAGGTCGTGCATCATGGCGTACCGTTCGTCGCGACAGGCAGTCGGGAGCAGCTCAAGGCGCTCTATGGCTTCGAGGACCGCAAAGTCATCTCGACGTTTGGCTTCCTCAGTCCGGGCAAAGGGATCGAATATGCAATCGAGGCGATGAGTGGAGTCGTCGATCATCACCCCGAGGCGCTCTATATTATATGGGGCAAGACGCATCCTGTCGTCAAGCGCGAGGTCGGCGAGGTGTACCGCAATCGCCTCAAGGATCTGGTCCGCCAGTATGAGCTGGAGAACAACATCCTGTTCGTCGACAAGCTGCTGACGCAGGAGGAGGTCATCGAATCGCTCGTCATGTCGGATATCTACATGACGCCGTATCTGGGCAAGGACCAGGCGGTCAGCGGCACGCTTGCTTATGCGGTCGGCTACGGACGCGTCATCGTATCGACGCCTTATCGCTATGCGACGGAGATGCTGGCGGACGGACGCGGTCTGCTGGCGGACTTCCGCAGCGCCGACGAGCTGAAGCGCAACATCCTGGAGCTGCTGGAGCATCCGGAGCAGATGGCGCAGATGGAAGCCAATACGCGAGCTCTCGGCGACACGATGATGTGGAGCGAGATCGCCAAGCAATACGCCAGCTTGATCCGTGCAGGGGTCAAGGGCTTCGAACGGCGGAACAGGAGCGTGATCTGATGGCGATCCAGCTTGTCGACACGTTGCGGGCAGACGATTATCTGCGGCGGCTCACGGACGATACCGGGATCTTCCAGCACACCAAGTTTGGCGTGCCTGACCGCTCCAAGGGGTATACGACGGACGACAACGCGCGAGCGCTAATCGCGGCTGTACTGATCCACAAGCAACGGCGGGACGCGGGCTCCCTCGATCTGATCCATACGTACCTGTCGTTCGTCCATCATGCCCAGCAGGAGCAAGGCAACTTTCGCAACTTTATGGACTACAATCGCAGCTTCCTGGAGGAGCGAGGCTCGGAGGACTGTCAGGGGCGCACCGTGTGGGCGCTTGGATTTGCCCTCTCCGAGGCCTCCGTGCCGGCCAATCTGCACAACACCTGTCGTTATCTGATCCGCGAGGCGCTGCCGCAGCTCGCCGAGCTGCGCTCGCCGCGAGCGATCGGCTATGGGCTCGTCGGCCTCAGTCTGCTGCTGGAGACGCCGGACGCGCTCGACTACGCCTTCCCGTATACGCAAGAGGAGGAGAGCATCCTGCCTCATGACGAGATCGCGGCGCTGGTCGAGCGCTGGGGGCAGCGGCTGCACGACCAGTATACGCATTATCGGGGCGAGGACTGGCACTGGTACGAGAACAGCATGACGTACGGCAATGCGATGCTGCCATGGGCAATGCTCAAGGCGGCGGCGCTGACCGGGCGCACCGACCTGCAAGCGACGGCTCGCGAGAGTCTGGCGTTCCTGATCCGTCATACGTTCGCGCCGGAGGGCTACTTCCGGCCGATCGGCAGCAACGGCTGGTACGAGCGGGGAGGGGAGCCGGCGCGGTACGACGAGCAGCCGATCGAGGCGTGCGAGACGATGCTGGCGCTGCTCGAGGCGTACCATCTGAGCGGCGAGCCGCGTTATCGGGAGCTGGCTGTCGCCTGTCACGACTGGTATCTCGGGCGCAACTCGCTCGGCGTATCGCTGAACGATCCGCAGACCGGGGCGTGCTATGACGGCATCCATGCGAACGGGCTTAATCTCAATCAAGGGTCGGAGAGCATCATCTCCTACTCGATCGCAAGGTCGGTGATGGCGCATGAATAAGTACGCGACGATCCTCGCGGGCGGCGGCGGCACCCGCTTCTGGCCGCTCTCCCGCCAGTCGATGCCCAAGCAGCTGCTCAATATTAGCGGCAACGACATCATGCTCAACGACACGATCGAGCGCTTCGGCGAGGTCATCCCGCCCGGCCAGACAGTCATCGTCACCAATCAGGCGCAAGCGCCCAAGCTGGAGGAGATGATGCATGCCAGCGTCCGCAAGGAGAATATCCTGTGCGAGCCGGTGTCACGCAACACAGCGGCCAGCATCCTGTATGCGGCGATGCACATCGAGCATCATCATGGCGAGTCGGTGATGGTCGTGCTCCCGTCGGACCATTATATCACCGACCTGGAGCCGTTCCGCCGTACGCTGGAGCAGGCATGCGAGGTGGCGGAAGAGACCCGTAAGATTGTCACCATCGGCATCAAGCCGACGTTCCCGTCGACCGGCTACGGCTACATCGCTTACGATCCGAAGGATGGCAGCGACGCCCATGAGGTATCGGAGTTCGTGGAGAAGCCAAATTATCAGAAGGCGCAGCAGTATGTGCAAGCTGGCACATATCTGTGGAACAGCGGCATCTTCGTCTGGACGACGTCGGTCATCCTCGAGAGCTTCCGTCGATACCTGCCACGTCTGTATAATACGATGAAGCCGTTGCAGGATGCGCTCGGGACCAAGCGTGCCGCGGAGGCGCTGCAGACCGTCTACCCGCAGCTGCAGAGCATCTCCATCGACTATGGCATCCTGGAGCGCTCGGATGAGGTGCTGGTCGTGCCCGCCGACTTTGGCTGGAATGATATTGGCACCTGGGATGCGCTGGGGGCGATCTTCCCGCCCGACGAGCAGGGCAATATCGTCAAGTGCAATCATGTCGGCATCGATACGCGCAATTCGATCATCTACAGCAACTGTCGGCTCATCACGACGATCGGCATCGAGGATCTGATCATCGCCGATACAGACGACGCGCTGTTGATCTGTCCCAAGGACAATGCGCAGGCGGTCAAGGAGATGGTCGAGCTGTTGAAGGAGAAGGGAATGGACGAATATATCTAAGTGTGCGTCGCCGCAGATCCGGTAAACGACTGGCGCACAGCACGTGAGCAGCACGAAAAAGCCGTCGCGCCCGCATCCATGAAGGATGCGGCGGGGCGGCCTTGTCTCGTGGAGCGGGATGTTAAAATGCCGTCTCAAACCGCTGACGGGGTGGAGCAGAGCCGTGCACGAGGTAAGCGCCAGGCAGCGCTCATCTACCTGCGAGCACGACGAGTGGGAAGACGCGACGCCCAGAGCACCCACCAGACGAGCAGCGGCTGGAACAGCAGACGAATCCATAGGGCGGTCTGGCTCGTCTCGTCCTGACCCGGGGCCGGGATGCCGTAGATGGCGGCATAGATGTTGGCCGGGAAGATGAGGACGAGGTAGATAGCAGTCCAGATGCCTGCGCGACGACGGGTCTGCGGCAGGAGCAGCAGAATCGCCAGGATCAGCTCCAGTATCCCGGTCGCATAGACGATCTGCAGCCGCAGCGGCACCAAGTCCGGCAGCATCGCGGCGAAGCCGTCGGCTTCGCGGAAGTGGTACAAGCAAGCGGCGATGAACAAGCCCGCGAACAGCAGCAAGCCGATCGCGCGCGGCCATGTCGTCTGCAAAAGCCGCATCGGCGGCACCTCCCAAGGGCAATAGATAGTTAACAAGACTAGCTATATCTTACCCGGATGCCAGCGATGGTTAAACGCCAAAAAGAGAACTTCCGCAGGGGGAAGCTCTCGAAATCTAGCAGCATGATCCTGATATTGGCTAAGTCTCGCCGCCGTCCGGGCCGTCCGCCAGATCGACGACGCCGACGACTAGGGCGCTGGCGGCGGCCGTCAGGATGATGCCTTTGGCGCCGCTGCGCAGCTTGGCCCGGTCCTCCTCCTGGAGGCCCTCTACGACTTGCTTGCCGCTCTCGTACGCATATTGCGCCGAGTGGACGATGCCGCGCCCCGTATCCTCCAGCGCCTGGCCCATGTCATGCAGCCCGATGTTCTGGCGGCCCTTGTCGCCTGTTACCGTCCCGGCTGCCGTGTCATAGACGCCGCCGGCGAACTCGCCGGCTGTCCGGCCGACCTTCTCCGAGGCGCGCTCGACGCTGTCGCCGATCTCCTTGACGAAGCTGCTGCCCGCCAGCTCGCCGACGACGCGGACGCTGCCGCCGACGACACGACCGGACACCTGTCCCGTTAACTGTCCGAGGTCTCGCAGGAATGACATCTCTTCACCCTCCCACTCTTCATGTTGTCTACTATTATAATTGCGCGCCAGCCGTCCGACAACCCGACCTGAGGCGGGGAAGTGTGACGGGTACGCATCCGCCCATCGATGCATAGGATATGGAAGATCTTGATGGCTCATGGAATGAGAGAGGAGAATGCACATGTATTATCCAACGGCATATCCCGCTTATGGATGGTATAGCCCCCACAGACTGTACGGGTATAGCTATGGAGCTGGTGGGCCGGACGGTACTGCGCTTCGTACGCAGACCACGCCTTACAAATCGCTGGAGGAGGCGCTCGCGCTGATCAAGCAGGCGGTGTCAGGCGAACGCGAGGATGAGCTGTTCTATGATTATCTGATCGCCGAAGCACCGACAGAGGAAGACAAGGAAGTCATCCGCAGCATCCGCGATGACGAACGACGCCATAATAGGATGTTCCGCTCGATCTACCAGGCGTATACTGGCGAGACGCTGCCGCCTTCAACAGACACCGCCTTTGAGCGTCCGGCCTCTTATAGCGAGGGGCTGCGCCGCGCATTATTCGGAGAGCTCGGCGCGGTCGAGCGTTACCGCAACATCCGCGCCGGGCTGCCGGATCGTTATTATCGGGACATGGTGTTCGAGATCCTGACCGATGAACTGAAGCATGCGTCCAAGTACAACTATCTGATCACTCTGGATCGGACGCGTTAGGCAGAAGGGATGTGGCGCACCGAGCCCATGAACAGCAGGGACGAGGTGCGCTCATCCTCGATGGCAAAGAAGAATGGACGGTCAACGACCATATCGAACGGGTCCTCGGGCGGCGCGCTGCCGGCTTCCATCTCGATGACTGTTGCCGCTGCGGCCTCGGTTCCTTTTTCATCGACCTCGATGAATGTCTTGTGCTTCGCCTGACCGATGAATACAGGGACGTTCAGATCGATCATCGGCTGGAACTGGGCGCGCTCGATATCGAAGGCTCGCTCCATACCAAGCGCTTGCAGCGTGCTGTTGAGCGACTGCTCGAACTCCAGCTTGAACTTCGGCAGGCCGATGTGGCCGACGGTATAGCTCATCGAGTCCAGCATCGTCTGCCAACGCTCCGGCTCCAGATTGGCGATCAGCTCATCGAGCGTCAGCTCCTCGTCCGGCAACAGGATGACCATGCCGAGTCCGCTGTCTTTGTACGGAAGCCGTATCGCCTGGTAGCCGTCCATATGGACATAAGGGAAGCTGCCGCCATTGTGCATCATCGAGACTTGTTGTTTGTCGCCGGAGGCGTTCGTGAAGTCGGCAGGCATGGTGCGGTCCGCCTCGAATTCCCGTTGCCAGGTGCCCTTGAAGTAGACTGTATTAATCAGGTACAGGATGGTATTGGCCGGGATGGACGAATCGACGATGCTGTCGATCTTGCCTGCCGTCTGCTCCTTCACCCAGTCATTGATGCGTTTGGCAGCCCCGTCGCTGCTGAAGTCCAGCGACTCGATGGCAGCATTATAATAGGACTTGCCTGCGTCAGTGAATTCCTTGCGGAACTCCAGGGGATTGCGGCCCCAGAGGGAATTGGCCAGCGATACCTTGACATGCTCGCTGCTATGGGACAGCAGGTCTGCCAGCACCTCATAGCCGTGGTTGCGCTCCTCGAAGGTGCGGCCGTTGCTGTGCAGTACCGACTCCATCTCGGCTAGCGTATCTCCAGCTGCGCCATTCATCGTCATCGCCAGCGCGGTCGCGATACTGACCGGCGAGATCGTATCGTTGTCTTGCGGGCTGCTCTTATGCTGCTGCAGCTCCCGATAGAGGTCAAAGGCGAAGCTAAGCTGGCTCTGGGCAAACGCGGGGTCCAGATCCTCGGGCTGGTAGACAGCCTTGTTCGGCGACGAATCGAGCTTCTCTAAGGCATAGCCGGAGCCGCCGCTGCAGCCGCTCAGCATCAAAGCGAGACAAAGTCCGGTTGCAGGCCATCTGGCCCAGCGCAAGCGTGGTAGTTTCATCAGTAGGTGCCCCCTTATTGTCTTTGCCCATATAGACGTATCCGGGACGGATCAGGTTGCAGCAGGAAATGGAAGAAAAATGTCGAATAGTCTGGATATCCAGTGACATTCTGGAAAATGACTAGACAGGCAGGGGTATCTATGTGGCGGAAAATCGTATCGCTGGCGCTGGTGTGCATGCTCATCCTGAGTGCAAGCGCAGCGGCTCATTCGGGCCGGACCGACTCAAGTGGCGGGCATAACTGCTCGCAAAAATCAAAGGACAAAGGGCTGTGCAGTGGCTATCATTATCATAATGGCGGCTCGTCGGGTAGCAGCTCCAGTAGTAGCTCGAAGAGCAGCGGGTCCAGCAGCAGTTCCGGCAGCAACTCGAAGAGCAGTGGGTCTAGCAGCTCGAGCGGCTCCTCTTCAAAATCGGCAGGCGGCAGCTCATCATCGTCCGCATCTGCGCCGAAGACATCCGATATCATCATCTATATTAACGACAAGCGGTTCTACCCCGAGCCCAAGCCGATCACCGTCGGCGGGGCGACGCTGCTGCCGATCCGCAGCATCGGCGAGGCGCTGGGGGCGCGGGTCGCCTGGGAGGAATCGACCTCGTCGATTACGGTGACCAAGGCTGTGAAGACGGTCAAGCTGAAGCTGGGCAGCAAGAAGGCGTCGGTCAACGGGAATGAAGAGACGCTTGGCAGCGCGCCGCTCATGTACCGGGATGCCGTATTTGCCCCGATCCGCGTCGTAGCCGAGGGCGTCGGGGCAACCGTACACTTCGACAGCGGCGCGAATGCGTTATATATCAGTTATTCATAGGATGACCATCCATCTGGAGGCAACAAAACAGCAGCCCCTCCTCTCCAAAAAGGAGAAGAGAGGGCTGCTGTTTTTGGAATGCGGGACTGTGCAAGTAACTGGATATAATGAAGCGACCCCTTCGCGATCCTGTAAGGACGACGAAGTCGTTTTTGCTTGGGTTGTGCCAAATCGTTGAAGGATATTGTCGTTCTTTGTCGAATAATTCTTTTGCATTACAAATCCTAGTCAGGGCGGGTGGTTCGATGAACCAAAAGAGTGCACTAAAGAATGTGATTTTAGTAATGCTTGTTTTTGTGTTAGTGATGGGTCCGGTTAATTCCGTATTTGCGGCGCCGCCAGATGCGCCGACCTCTACAGGCGGCGAGGAGCTCGTAATGGTAAGCGATTACGAACCTGGTGCGACGCTGCGATTATATCTGTGGAGCGGTTCACTGGTGGATACGGCTGCAGCTGTAATGACGCCTACATACACCTTTGAGGACATTGCTCCCAATAGTGAAGGTTTTTATGTCACACAGACTGTAGGCGGGGCGGAAAGTGTCAACTCGGCCTACACCGGCGTGAGCTTGCGGACGCCGAACGTATCGGCGGGCATCGGCTATATCGATGTCAGCAATGTGCGCAGCGGCGCGACTGTAACGTTGCACGAAAGCAATGGCACGCCGGTATCCAGCGTGCCAACCGATCAAGGCAACGGCGTATGGCGATTCGACGGTCTGACGCCGCGTGCGGAATATTATGCGCAGCAGAGCATCAATGGCGTACAGAGCGGCGGCTCGAGTCTGGCGATGGTGCAGCCGTACATCCCGGCAGCGCCGAGTGCGACGGCGGGCGAGGAGTCCGTCGAAGCAAGCGGCTATGAGCCGGGAGCGACGCTTCGTCTGTATCTTGGGGACGGCACGCTTGCAGACACGGCTGTGTCTGTGACCGACCCGACCTATACCTTCGAGGATGTGGAGCCCGACAGTCGCGCATATTACATCACTCAGGAGGTTGGCGGTGAAGAGAGCCAAAATTCGAGCTTCGTCGGTCCAAGCCTGCGGACGCCAAGCGCCTCGGCGGGCATCGGCTATATCGATGTCAGCAATGTGCGCAGCGGCGCGACTGTAACGTTGTACGAAAGCAATGGCACGCCGGTATCCAGCGCGCCAACCGATCAAGGCAACGGCGTATGGCGCTTCGGCGGTCTGACGCCGCGTGCGGAATATTATGCGCTACAGTCGATTAACAATGTTACGAGCACGAACTCGAGCTTCGTCATCGTACTGGCACAGGTGCCGACAGCTCCGACCGCGACCGGCGGCGAGGAGCAAGTGATGGTGTCCGACTATGAGTCGGGAGCGACGCTTCGTCTGTACCTCTCCGATGGTACGCTAGTCGATACGGCAACCTCCATAACCGATTCGACCTACACGTTTGAGGAGGTCGTGCCTCATCATCTCGGCTTCTACGTCACCCAGACCGTAGGGGTCGAGACGAGCGTCAATAGTACCTTCGTCGATGTCAGCTTGCGCAGGCCAGTGGCAAGTGCCGGGATCAGATCCGTCGATGCGTTGAACATCATCGAAGGCGCAACGCTGGAGCTGTATGACAGCGAGCATGAGTTGATCGAGGTTGACCCGGTGAGGATCGACGACGTATGGCGTTACAGCGATCTAACGAATGGGAAAACCTACTATGTTATTCAGGTTATCAATGGCGTCCGAAGTCTCAACTCGACGTTTGCCACCTTGCCGGAACCGCCATCTGCGCCGCGCCATGTACAGGCGGCGGCAGGCAATGGTCAAGCTGTCGTCTCATTCTCGGCGCCTCTGGATAGCGGAAGAAGCGAAATTACAGGGTACGAGGTTATTGCTTATCCTGGCGGAGCCGTTGTCGCCAGCGGACAAGCAAGCCCGATTACCGTCACAGGTCTGAGTAACGGCACTAGCTACACGTTCAGCGTCGTTGCCATCAATGCCACAGGAAGAGGAATGGAGTCAGCGCCATCCGCATCCGTTACGCCATTCTATCCTTACTCCAACAACTGGTACGAACCAACGATTCAGCCGACGGCCGCCGAGGTTATAATCAACGGGCGGGTTGAGAAAATTGGCCGCATCCTGAATAGTACGTCGGAAGGTCGCAGCGTGTCGACGGTTGTGGTGGATCGGCAGGAGATGCAGAAGCGGTTGGAAGGTGAGGCGGTTGGCGTCACGATCGTCATTCCTGTTCTTGCTAGCAGCGATGTTCTGATCGGGGAGTTGAACGCGCAGCTGATGGAGGCGTTGTCGCAGAAGCAGGCGATCATCGAATTGCGTACGGATCGAGGAGCCTATCGCTTGCCCGCATCAGAGGTATCGATCAATGAGCTGCAAGAAAAGCTCGGCGTGGCGGCGGAAAATATCAGCATCCGGTTGGTCATTGCCGCGCCTAAGGCTGCGGTGCTGAAGCAAGCGGAGCAGGCTGCCGCAAACGGGGTGTTTACGTTGCTGAGCGATCCGGTAGAATTTGCCGTCTATGGCGTCCATGATGGCAAGATGCAGGAAGTGACAGGCTATAATGTCTATGTGGAACGGACCATTGTATTGCCAGCGGGCGTTGGTGACGAGGGCATTACGACGGGGATCGTCATCGCCGCCGACGGCACGATCCGTCATATCCCTTCCCGGGTTACTGTAGAGAATGACAGATATACCGTCATTATGAACAGCTTGACGAACAGCGCCTATGCAGTCATCTGGCACCCGGTTACATTTGACGATGTTCGAGGACACTGGGTTGAAGCGGCAGCCAACGATCTGGCCTCCCGTCTGGTCGTTGCAGGCATCGGCGAAGGCCGGTTTGAGCCGAATCGGACAGTTACCCGAGGCGAATTCACAGCGATGCTGGTCCGCGCCCTTGGACTTGGAAACGGAAGCGTGACGGGCGCTGCGAGCTTCGGCGATGTGAGCAAAGCGCATCGGTTTGCAGGAGCCATCCATTCGGCTGTAAGCCTGGGTTTATTGGAGGGCTTCGAGGATGGCAGCTTCCGACCAGGAGCAGCGATTAACAGAGAGCAGGCGATGACGATACTGGCCAAGGCGATGCGCGTGACCGCCTTGTCCAAAACGGCGTCTGCCGATCAAATGAATGAGTTCCTTGGCTCATATGCAGATGCCTCGGCAATCGCCGGGTGGGCCAAGCGAGCGGTCGCAGACACGATAGCTGCAGGCCTCGTCGAGGGACGAAGCGCAACACAGCTTGCGCCGAAGGCGGAGGTTACGCGTGCGGAGGCGGCAGCGATGATTCATCGTTTGCTGCAAGCGTCGGAGTTGATTGACAGATAACAGACACGCCATAATTGAGCAGCAAAAAAACAGCCATTCGTTCCTGGTTACTCAGGAGCGATGGCTGTTTTTGGTATGGGGATGTTCGTGTAAAGCTATTGCAGTGTGTGTACCGTCCCCATGAACAGCAGAACGCCGGTGCGCTCGTCGCGGATCGCATAGAAGAACGGCCGGTTGAACTCCAGCTCGAACGTCTCGCTCGGCGCCGAGCTCGGCCTGATCTCGATACTGGTAACCGCTGCGGCGATCGTGCCTTTCTCGTTGACCTTGATCGTCGCCTTATGCTTGGCCTCGTGCAGATAGATATCTCCTGGATCCCCCGCCATCCGGCTGAAGTCGGCGCGGTCACGGTCGAGCGCCAGCTTCATGCCAAGCGCCTCCAGCGGATCATTGAGGGCGATCTCGTCCTCCGCCGTAAACTTCGGCAGCCGCAGATCGCCCGCAGCCAGCCCGAAGTCTCGCAGCCACCCCTCCCATGCGTCAGGCGTCAGCTGCTCGAGCCATCCCTCCAGACTAGTCGAAGGGGCGGGTAGGAACAGATACATGCTGAGCGCTTGATCTTTGTAAGGCAGCCGCACCGCCTCGAAGCCGTCGCCCTCCAGATAGCCCAACTGCTCGTACAGATGCATCATATCCACTTCTTCGCTCATGCCGTCCGCACGCGTGAACGGTCGCTTCGATGTGTTGTCCTCGGGGAACGGATACGCCCAGTTCGCATCCAGATAGACGGCGTTCAGCAGGAACATGATCGTATCCGGATCAAGCGGAGGCTCGACGATCGAGTCGATCTGCCCCTCCGTCTGCTCGCTCACCCAGTCGTTGATCCGCTTCGGCGTCTCCGGCGCGCCCATGTCCACCGCAGCGATCTCGGCGTCAAACGACTCGCGGGCCGACGACAGGAAGCTGTCCGCGAAGGTTACCCGCTCATTGCCCCATAGCGAGTTGGCGATCAGGACGCGCGCCTCTTCACCGCTATGCGTCAGTAGATCGAGCAGTACCCGGTAGCTGCGATTGCGTTCGTCGCCCGTCAACCCATCCAGATGAAGCGCCCGCAGCATCTCCGCCTGCGTCTCGCCTTCGGCGCCGTTCGCGGTCATCGCCAGCGCCATGGCGACACTGATCGGCGAGAGTAGACGATTGGTGCCTGGCGCGGCGCCGTCGGACTCGCGGAACAGATCGATCGCGAAGGCCAGCTGCGCCTCCGTCAGCTTCGGATTGGCATCCTCGGGCTTGTAGGTCGCCTGCTCCATATTGTTGCTCCTCTTCTCCCCAGGCGGCGTTGCGCCTGTGGTACCGCCATTGTTCTCCGGCGTCGACACCGTCGAGCTGCCGCTCTCCTCCGACGGGCCTGTGACAGTGAAGCCGCAGCCTTGGAGCAGCAGCGGCGCCAGCAGAGCGCCGACGATGAGGCCTCGCTTGACGGTATAGTATGGTTGAGACATCGTATCCCCTCCTCAGTTGTCCTTATAGACGGGAGGGGGCTGGCGAAAGTTGCACGGCGGAGACGATTTTACTTGACGCCGAGCCTCATCCGGTAGCCGAGCAGGAGCGGCCGGGTCTGGTCGGCGAACCATGCGCGGACGAGCGTGGAGAAGGAGGCGAGCGGCTCGTCGAGCTCTCCCGAGCCGAGCTTAAACGCCGTCTGCAGACCGCCCTGGCTGAGCAGCAGCCCGATCAGCCGCTCGGCGGTGAAAGGGGACGAATGGTGAAAGACGATCTCCCGCACATAACGAAAATGACCGCTGTCCCGAATCGTCTGCAGGTGGCTTGCTTTATCCCGCTTGTGGGCAAGCTGCTCCGGTTGCTCTCGCGCTGCAATGATCCGGTCGGCGCGAGCCAGCAGCGCATCGTAGGCCGACTCGACCGGCCAGTCGACGACAGGCGGCCAGTCGCAATCGTAAGCGGCGAACACGCCGCCCGGACGCAGCACTCGGGCAAACTCCGCGAGCGTGCTCACCGGCTCCATCCAATGGAAAGACTGCGAGCAGGTGATAACATCCGCCGTCTCTGGCCCGAGCGGCAGCTCGTGCGAATAGCCGGCAGCGAAGCTCATCCGGTGCTGCAACTGCTGCGCCTGCTGCTGCAAGCGGCGCTCGGCGATGCTGCGCATGTCGTCGCTTGGCTCGATGCCGAGGATGCGATCGGCTCGCTCCTGCCAGAGGAAGGAGGAGAGGCCGGTGCCGCAGCCGACATCGACGACTAGCCCCGGACGACTAGCGAGATAGCCTTCGATCAGCTCGGCGACGATCGGCGGCGCGGCCGGGCGGTGGGTATCGTACGTATCCTGGAAGCCGGTAAAACGGTCGATATTATTCTGATTCAGTCCTTCTGAACGCATGAGGCAAGCTCCTTTTCACCCTAATAGCGCCGGATCGTCTGCTTCACCTTGCCGACGATGCGGACCTTCTCCAGCTCGGTGCCCCGCAGGATGCGCGGCGGGTAGGCGGGGTTGGACGATTGCAGCATGAGGCCGTCCTCCAGCTTGTACACCCGCTTCAGCGTCCCTTCCTCTCCGTCCACGAGGACGACGGCGATATCGCCGTATTCGACCTCGGGCGTCTCGCGCACCAGTGCCAGATCGCCAGGCAGGATGCCGTCTCCGGTCATCGAGTCGCCCTTCACCCGCAGGTAGAAGTACCCGCCGCCCCGCACATCCTGGGCATCCGTCCACTCATCTCCCTCGTAATCTTCATACGCTGTTCCATTGGGGCCAGCCGTGACGGTGCCGATGATCGGGATGCGGATCGGCTGGCCGACCGGGTACGTCTCAAGCGTCGGCTCGCCGGGCGCGAGCACGTCCAGCAGATCCTTGCTCGAACGCGAGGTCGAGGCTTTGAGTTGCTCGAAGAGCACCTTGGGCGTGACGGCCAGCTCGTCGATCGCCTCCAGCAGTCGGCTGATCGTCGTCTCGTCATGGCGGGCGTCGGCGAGGTAGGTCTGCAGCAGCGATTTGTCCGCCAGTACGTCCTCCGTCGGGGGATAGGCGAGTCGATCGGCTGCCTGCTCCAGCAGCGCCGCCAGCTCATGGGCGACGAACGGGTAGATCCGATTGTCGCGGCTGATCTTCGTCAGGGTGAAATCCATCTGCATGCGCTTCTTGACCTGACGCTCGTACAGCTCCTTGTGATCGGCGTCCAGCTTCTCCAGATTGGCTTCGGCGATCAGGATCGTCGCGTCGCCGCCGATCACCTCGGCCAGCGTACGCGTAATCTCCGGCGACGGGGCGGGGCGCTTGCCGAGCCGCAGCTTGCTGATATAGGTCGGATGGACCGTGATGCCGAGCTCCGCGCATTCCGTCGAGATTTGCTCGAGCGTCTTGCCGGAGTGCTTGATGTAGTCGCTTAGCAATCGCGCGTAGGACATAGTAGTTCCTCCTCTCCAGGACACCGAGATTCGCTCGGTTTCAAGTGTTTCTTTCATTGTAGCTGTACTAGACTATTCTGTCAAAACGACTTTTGGACTAGACAAATTAGTCTTGACACGCTTTGGACGGACAGGGTATATTTTCCGTAGACAAATCAGTCTAGTTATAGTCAAACGAAGACTAATCAGTCTCGTAAAATAAGAGAAGGAGTGGATACGGATGAAAAGCGCCCTAACAAACGAGAACAAAATCCGTAGCGGTATGGAGGCCGCGCTGGATGTCGAGCAGTGCCGGGACGCCGTGTGCTCCGCCTGTCCGGGCACGGTGTGGGGGAAGAAAAGCATCTGCCGGGTGCATAATCTCTCGATCGGCCAGATCGATAGCTGCCCCGAATGGCTGAGCCATTCCGTACGGACCCAGGTCGCAAGTCAGGCAGCGGACAAGGAGCAGGACCTTGAGCCGATCATGCAGTATGTGCAGCAGGTGGATACGGAGCTGCGCGACTTCAGCTGGACGGTGCGGGAGATCCGGCGGCTCGAGGAGGTGCTGGAGAAGGCGGCGATGGAGATCGGTCCGCTCAACATCCGGCTCGTCGCCCAGTACGGCATCGAGGCGGCGTTGCCCAAGGGCAAGGGGGCCAAGGTCGGCGAGCTGTCGCTCTCGGAGATGCAGTACGAACGTACAGCCAAGCGGCTCGTCGAGCTGAAGCAGCGGGTCGAAGCGTTCACACAGGCGACGGACAAAATTATGGAGGAGCGCGAGCGGACCGTGCTGGACTGCCTGATGACAGGCGAACGGATGAATGATATCGCCCGCCACATCGGCGTCTCGCGGCAGCGGCTCCATGAGATCCGGCAGACCGTCATCCGCAAGCTGACGCTGGATATCTACCGTCAGTATCTGGAGTTGGAGGATGGCGAGCGGGAGTAACGAGCCAGGACGCAAGCGAGCAGCCAGCGAGTCGGCCCCTCTTCTCTCTAATGGGAAGAGGGGCCGACGTACGCTTGGGCAGCGTCCGCATCGATGAGAGGGACCTGGAGCGGCCGCTATCGGGCAAGCAACTGCGCCGCCCATCGGTCAGCTCGAGCAGGTTGACATTTCTGACACGGCGGACAAAATAGACAAAAATAGAAACGTATGTTCGTATCATGATACACTGAGCTCAGCGGAACACATGAACAGCAACCGGACATCGGGCCATCCTTCCAAAGCACGGAAGGGTGGCCCGTCGTCGTCCGGCGGCTGTTCGGCAGCGCCGCAGGGAGGTGAGAAAGATCGCAACCATTACCGAAGTGAAGCAAGGCGTGCTCGACGCGTTGGCGGCCCGGTTCCCGGACTTCGCCGTCTATGAAGGCGAGGTACCGGAGACGCCGGCGGCCTCGTACTTCCACGTCCGGCTGTCGCCGGTGACGCAGCAGCGCCAGCTCGGCCGCCGCTATCGGCGCACCTACAGCTTCGAGATCGTGCTCGCGGCGCCAACGCCCGATGAGCGGCTCGAGGCGGCCGACGCGCTGCTCTATGAGCTCGTCTACATCGAGGTCGACGGCATGCCCTGCCGGGGCAGCGGCCTGAA
>Ga0160452_100414_pt1 | contig 32064 bp, 32 predicted proteins | sample HID1971I_E6MG_FD_108230 | JGI IMG/M metagenome (GOLD analysis project Ga0160452, IMG submission 108230) | Enriched millipede-associated microbial communities from UW Madison campus, WI, USA - HID1971I_E6 MG | ecosystem: Host-associated > Arthropoda: Insects > Digestive system > Unclassified ...
AAACTTGTTGGCCTTGGCGTCCCGCATAAGACGAATCGCGTTGCCTCCTGCCAATGTAGTTTCAACGGAAAAATCTCTCCCCTGACGAATACAATCTTTGGCTAATTTAATTGCTTCTTTACCTGCAGATACTTTTCTTCTCTCAGGGTGCAACGAATCAATCCCTCGTGCCAAAGCATCTGGATCAATGTTCACGCTGATTCCGAGTCTATCTACGATCAAGTTTCGAATCGTACTTTTACCGCTGCCATTATTACCGGCAAATACACACATAATCGGCGTCTGTTCATGCATGCGAGGCATCCGGATCTACAACGGGGACAACATCTCCATTGTTGTATTCTTTTACAATTTGGCCTTCTGCAGTTTTATATACAATGTACGTGTCATTTGCTTTTGCATCCAGCTTAGCGCGATCTCCTGTAAGCTTAATAAGTTTCTCCAGATCTTTAAATTTATCCATGGGATTCACCTTCCCTTTGATAAGAATGCACGCTTCCGTCTTCATGTTCTTCTCCCATTATAACCTTTTCAAGAACACTTTCGAATACATCACTATAAAATCAGACAGAATAGCACGTAAACCAATAGATAAGTCAAATAGAGAAGGACCAGTAGGCGTGGTCTCCTCCAAGGTACTAGCCGAGTGAGAAGCTCGAGTTCTTGAATGCCAAGCTATATCAGAAAAACTGAGAGGAGCAGAGCAACTAATACAATTCAGTAGGTCCGATACCCATCATTTTGACTCACCTTCCCTTGACAGTCTCTGTCCCCGCGGGCTCATCGTCTTTATCCGTCGGGGCAACCGGACTCAAGATCCCACCCGCCAATTCCATGCCGTCTTGGAGCCCCTTCAGGTAGAGCAGCTCCTGAACAGCCGCCTCATAACGGTAGTGCTTCTCCTCCCAGACAGCATAATCCGCGCTAGCCCTCATGTCCGATAGTGTGGCATATAGTGTCTCGAACGCCGCCTCTTCCTCTCCCCGCAGCTGGCTCAGCACGGGGTCTAGCTCCGCTTGAGCAACTACGTCCATCAGCCGCCGCTGGATCGCCTGCCGGAACCACACTGGAATCTTTATGATGTTCTCCCCCTTCTCTATCACGTCCCGATAGGCATGATATCGCTTCAAACGGCCATACAGCGTCGTCCATGCGTCCACCTGGCAACTCTGCGCCTGCACCTCTGGATTTTCAGATAATGGCACACCCCGCGTGAGCGAATGCATCCCCAGCTCATTCAGCTTCCTTCTCTCCCACTCCACTATTCTTCGTATCCGATGCATGAATCCACTCCTTTGGTTGGGGGTGTAGCGGCCGATGATCTTGACCAGAATGAATGATATCCAACACTTAATGCGAGAATCGGTTTATTTAATTTTAATGCGATTATCGCATTAAAACAACCCCTACATTTCGTACAATTTGGATGAAATGAGAGGTGTGCAGAAATGAAGCATCGCAAAGAACCACCTGGCGACAAAAACATCATTGGCAACCGCGTGACCGCTATCCGTAAAGCCAAGGGCATGAAGCAAAAAGAATTCCTCGCCCGGCTTCAAACACTGGGACTGGATATCAGCCCCACCAGTCTGTCCCGTCTAGAGGGCCAGCATCGGCTAGTGCAGGATTATGAAGTGCTCGTCATCGCGCGAGCTTTGGAGATTTCTGTGGGAGAGTTGTTGGGGGAGCAAGCTTAGAATAGAAAATAATCCGCCCAGCTTAGCTTAGCGCCAAGGTGCGGATTATTTTATTTTCTCTGAGTCAATTAAAGCTTCCCACTAAAATCTCATTCGGGCGCTTTAACTGAGCCACCCCGATGGATTAGCGATTCTGTCCATCTGGACAGCATCAAACTTGGCAAGCACCGGATTGTTGGCTCTCAGATACGCTCTACTCCGAATGGAAGCCAACTATCGTTCTTCCTTCCAATCAATTTGGCTCCTAATGCCTCGGCTACGAGCAGCGGTACCATCGTTGAACCATTCATTATGCGAGCAGTTTTTTCAATGCAACTGTCCGGTTGTTAGTGACTGCTTCTTAGCTACCTACAGCTAACCGTATCTTTGTTTCACCATGCAACTATGAACCCTTACTCATTATACTATTGACTACTATATGTATCGATATATTGTTTTTGACTATATTAATTACATGTTAGTATCATCACGTTCCCTCTACACTCAATAGTGAGGGGGGATCACAATGGCTGAAATACCGGAAGTATTAGTGCAAGTGGGGAAGACCATCCGCCAGATTCGATTATCTAAAGGCTTGTCCCAACAACGTCTAGCTGAGATGTGCGGCTTTACGTTTTCCTATATCGGTGGCGTGGAACGAGCAGAGAAGAATATCTCGTTGAAAAACCTGGACAAGATTGCTGTTGCCTTGGAGGTCGGTATTCATCAATTCTTTCACTATACGCCCCGCTACGAGAACTTGACTTCCAGTGAGCGTATCATTCATGATATAGCGGCTTTGCTTGCCTCTTACGATGAGCAAACGTTAGTGATGGCAAGAGACATCCTCTCTGATGTTCTAAAGCATGCTCGCCCTCAGGGGTAGCGATATGCTGCTAATCTGCGTGTGAAGTTTTATTTGGACTTCTGCGCTATTTGCGCAGAGGTCAAATCCGTTTTTACTACTTGCCTATTAATAGCTTCCAGCTTCATTTTGTAGGCGAGCATCGCAATCTGCATACTGTATCTCAACAAATCTGCCTTCAAGCTATCATCCCCCTCGAAACATCATCGGATAGCATAAATGACCTAAAAATAAGGCCTTCTACTAACCTGTTCATTTCGAGGCTCAAATCGGGTATTTGAGTAAGAATCCTATACTTGTTAAACCAAAAGCCCCGCAGTACTCGGCATGAAACCCGAAGATCTGCAGGGCTTATAAGCGAAGCTTTCGAGCAGTTGAAAATCCAGGCGAGTAACAGAAAGGATTAAGAAAGAATCGGGTTAATTTCCAAACACGTTTCAAGCTGTCAGACTTAGGGCTTGATAGCACAGATCGAAGCAGATACTAAATATTGTTCGACATTTGCGCCAGGAATCCAATTTTTAATAAATGCACGTGACTCGTCTTTTGATTCTATTGTAATATTGATAAATCCGCTTTTCTCTAGCATGCTCTCCAATTCATTTATGGAAGAAGCTCCTGAAATGCATCCGGAATAAACACGGTCGATATCCTTTTTTATTTCTACCGGAAGCTCTGTCGTTGTCACGACATCCGATATAGCCAATCGACCGCCACTTCGTAGTGTACGGAATGCTTCGTTAAGAACCTGCTGCTTTGACGGGGATAGGTTGATCACACAGTTTGAAATGATTACATCAACTGAGTGATCCCTGACCGGTAGATGCTCGATTTCCCCCAGTCTAAACTCCGTATTTTTAAATCCGTTTTTTTGTGCATTTTCCCGGGCACGGTTAATCATTTCCGGGGTCATATCCACACCAATAACGCGACCGAGATCTCCTACCTGGCGAGATGCAAGAAAGCAATCAAACCCACCGCCGCTGCCCAAATCCAGCACGACTTCTCCTGGCTGCAGCGCTGCAATGGCTTGAGGATTACCGCAGCCAAGGCCAAGATTCGCACCCTCAGGAACAGCCGACAATTCTTCTGACGAATAACCCATTTTTGAGGAAACGTCCGCTAGTGACTCACCCAAATTATCTGACGGCGTACAACAGTTCCCTCCACCTACATCCTGTATTGCAATTTCCTTATACCGGTTTCGAACGTTTTGACGAATTTGATCATGATTAACTTGATTCATGAATGAACACTCCTTATTTTAAGATGGTGTAGAAGCTTTTTTACGACAAACTGTGCATCCCTCCCCACCCCCCTTAATGTCGCAGAAGCAAAGGACCGTTGTCCTTCCAGCCCAACATAATATAGTCCCGGAACAAGGCTTATACCTGCTTGATGTACCGGCCTTCCTTCCGTGTTCAGAGCGCCAATCGCTTGAAGATAGGGAAGGCGAGGTCGGTATCCTGTTGCAAAGATTACCGTATCCACCGGTTCCTTTGTCCCGTTCGCCCAAATGACCCCCTCATCGTAAAAGGATGTAAACATCGGTTGTTGATCCGGTTTTCCTGCCAATACCTTCTCTTTGTATCCATCCGAATCGATTACTGAACCTGAACTTGGCGCTATTTTCACGAATCGCCAAAATGGAAACGAGTCAAATCCAATCGTTTTCAACCAAAAATGCAAATCCTGCCCTAATAGCATCGATTTCATAAATTGAACTGGACGCAATACGGCTAAAGATGTATGGCTGACTTCGACCAGCTCGACGCCAATCTGAACGGCAGAATTCCCACGCCCTACAACCAGCACACGTTGATTGATAAACGGCTCTGAATTTCGATATTCAGAGGAATGAAGGATACGGCCTTGAAACGACTCCTGCCCGGGTATCGCTGGCGTATAGGGAGTGTGAAATGAGCCAGTCGCATTAATAATGGTCTTTGACCGAAACGTATCCCCTGCCATCGTTCGGACCATAAACCCGTCTCCATCCTTTTCGACCAATGTCACGCGTTGATTGAATCTAACCGGCAATTGGAATTTTTCCTGGTAATATTTTAAGTATTGAATAACTTCATCTCGCCTTGGATAACCGTTCGGATCACCCGGAAATTTCAAATCCGGCAAGGATGAGAAGCGAGCTGGTGAGAATAGCTTGAGGCTATCATAATAAAGCGGCCACGAACCGCCGACCTCATCACTCGCCTCCAGAATCAGGAATCGAAGTCCTTTCTTCTGTAGATGATAGCCGGAAGCAAGCCCCGCTTGCCCCCCTCCAATGACAATCGTATCAAGTGCTCCATTCACATTAAGCGCCTCCATATTAATTGCATTTTGCAAGTATTACTCTAAAAAAAATCACCCTATGGGTGTGGAACAGCATAAGCTTGATTTCGACATGGCTTCATTTAAAAGCTTAATGGAACGAATAACGGTTTCTTTCTCAAAATCGTTCAAGTTGGAGAACACTTCATTTAAATAAGCATTCATTTGTTGGTCAATAATAGTAGCCACGAACTTACCTTCTGCAGTAAGCGAAAGCAAATAAACCCTACGGTCATTTGGATCGGGCGATTTCTTTACCAAGTTCAGTTTAATTAACGATTGGATTTGTCGGCTAAAGGTTGTAATATCCGTTCCCAACGCCTCAGCAACCTGTTGGATCGACGGTTGATGTTGACGATCGATCTCGTAAAGTATATGGCTTTGCACTAATGAAATATCATGCCCACCAGCAGAGCAACAATTTTTATTCAGAAAACCAAAACGGCGTGTCATGATTTGAAAAAGTTCACGAGTATTTTCCACTCTTGCCTCACCTCATAGTTAATTTATACATCAATTAATTGCAAAATGCAAGTATCATGAATAAAAACCACTCCAATGAGTGGTCTTCCTTCTTGCTTATTTATCAGGATATAATGTTTGCAGAGATTCTCTTTGCGATGGCTTAATATCTATGACTTGGCGAATGCTCCTTGCTTCGGCCACCGCTTCGTCAATCGTTTTACTCAACCCTAGCGTAAGTAAAGTGCCTACAGCTACTGTACCCGTTCTCCCTTTCCCTCCGCCACAATGAAAAGCCACTTTCTTATTTTGGCGGAAAGCCTCGGTGACGGCCTGGATTGCTTGCTCAAAGGCTTCTTCTTGTGGTCCGCTAGCATTATCTGCTAACGAAATTTGAATCCATTTCGAATGGGCCGCTGGATAAGCACACTCCGTCGCTTCGCCTCTCAAATCCACAATCACTTCAATACCTTCATTTTTCACCATGGATTCTACATCAGCTGCTGCACCCATAAAAATTTTATCAGGAATCAATGCATGGTAGTTTTTTTCTGAAGTCATGGTAGTACTCCTTTCAAATCACTATACCTTAATGCAATATGCATTCATTTAAGCCTGTTATCCCCCTTATTTGCCTTCTTTAACAAACTGCTCAACACGCTTTCTAATGGAGTCACGGACACTGCGGAACTGATTCAAAATTTCTTCATCCGTCCCCGTTGCTTTGGCAGGGTCATCAAATCCCCAGTGCCATTTGATGACGTTCTTGTTGGAAATCACAGGACAATGCTCGTCGGCATGCCCACACAGGGTGATCACGTAATGAGCACGATTCAGCACCTCCGGGTCAATGACATCGGAGGAATGGCCGCTAATGTCCACGCCTGCTTCCTCCATGACCTGAACAGCTCTTGGATTCAAGCCGTGAGCCTCCAGCCCCGCGCTTTTCACTTCATACTTCTCCCCGCCTATCGACCGCAAAAAGCCGTCCGCGATTTGACTTCTGCACGAATTTCCGGTACACAAAAAATAAATGAGTGGTTTGTTCATAAAGGCTCCTCTTTTCGTATTGGATTAGGATATTAACCACAGCCATATAGATAGACCGGTTAATGTAATAATCAAAGTCGGAATTGTCAACACGATTCCAATCTTAAAATAATAGCCCCACGAAATTTTCACACCTTTGCGCGCCAGCACATGCAGCCAGAGCAGCGTGGCAAGTGAACCGATGGGTGTAATTTTGGGCCCTAAATCCGATCCAATCACGTTCGCATAAATGAGCGCCTCACGCAAAATGCCCTCGGTTTGCGTTTCCTGGATAGCCAGTGCATTAATCATCACCGTCGGCATATTGTTCATCACCGATGACAATAATGCGGCGATCAACCCCATGCCAAGCGTTGCCACATACAGTCCTTGATCGGCTACCGACTCGATGACCTCACTTAAACGATCCGTTAGCCCTACATTACGCAAGCCGTATACTACGACATACATACCGATGGAAAATACAACAACTGCCCAAGGGGCTTCTTTAATTAATCGCTTTGTTTCAACTGCTGGGCTTTGTTGGGCAATGCCAATGAAAGCCATTGCTGCAATACCCGCGATGACGGAAACCGGCATATGAATAAACTCACTGAGCAAATAGGCAGCCAGTAAAATCACCAATATGATCCATGAAGCGCGGAACATTCGTTGATCTTTAATGGCTTCCTTTGGTTGCTTCAAGCTGGCCGTATCATAGTGCCTAGGGATGCTCTTTCGGAAAAAGAGGTACAGAACTGCAATGCTCGCACAGAGCGCAAAAACGTTAGGCACGATCATCCGGCTCGCATATTCTACAAATCCAATTCCGAAAAAATCGGCAGATACAATATTGACTAAATTGCTAACAACGAGCGGCAACGAAGTCGTGTCTGCAATAAAGCCACTGGCCATAATAAAAGGAAGGATCATACGATAATCGAACTTCAAAGCTCTAACCATCGCTAAGACAATTGGAGTTAGAATCAGAGCTGCACCATCATTTGCAAAAAAAGCCGCAACCGCCGCGCCAAGCAGAATCACGAGAATAAACATCCATGTTCCATTCCCGCGGGCAATCCGTGCCATATGCAGTGCAGCCCATTCGAAAAATCCGATCTCATCAAGAATAAGAGAAATTAGAATGATCGCCACGAATGCCAGTGTCGCATTCCAAACGATAAGGGTTACGTCTCTTACATCTCCAAAGCTTACAACGCCTAGCAACAGGGCAAGAACAGCTCCGCCTGAAGCGCTCCAGCCGATGTTTAATCCTTTCGGTTGCCAAATAACAAAAAGTAAGGTCAATAGAAAAATGAGTATCGCCAAATAAAACATATACATCCTCCCAAATTACGTACAGCAATCATTGGCTTCACAAACAGTTGAATCAATCAGCGACGCTTGCGAAGGGATTTCCTTTAGAAGCTCCAAAATATAAGGCTTGTCTTCCAGGCAGAGCGAATAATAAACCCATTGTCCCCTGCGAGACTCTTTGACGAGTCCCCCGTCCCGTAGCTTGCGCATATGTTGACTGATATTCGGCTGGCTTGTTTTCAAAATGTCTACGATTTCACACACGCAAAGCTCCTTTACTTGCAGCAAGGCGACGATGGTTAGTCTGTTTCGGTCCCCCAACAGCTTCAAGATATCCGCTACTTCTTCCAGCTTGCTCATATGCCTCACTCCTTTAAGTCACGGGAATGTCCATCCCTTTCAGCAATTCGATTACTTTTTCCCGAATCTCGTCACGCGCACGTTTTACATCCTCCAAGCTGCCACCATTTGCTGCAAGTGGATCTGAAACACTCCAATCCACATTCATGATATGAAATGGTACAATCGGACAACGTTCCCTTGCTTGTTCACACAGCTTGACGATGGCGTTCGAAGCCAGAAAAACCTTCATATCAACCTTTTTGCAAACATGCTGCGAAAGATCGATACCTACCTCATGCATAGCTTCAATGGTGTAAGGATGCACTTCCTCAGATAGATGGATTTAAACCCGCGCTTTCGACCACAACATGCTTTCCACCATAGAGCTTGGCAAAAGCCTCTGCCATTTGACTTCGGCAACGATTTTGCCCACAAAGGAAATAAATCCGTTTGACTTCACGTTTCATTTTCCCACACTCCTTCGGCGCTTGTAAATAGCCATATAATTATTTGCTTATTTATAACTTGATCATATACGTAAAATGTTATCGCAGTGTCAACACTTAAAAAATTCTCTTTCGAGCGATGTACACAAAAAGTAGTGGAGCACGATTCTTGCTGAATCATGTTCCACCACTTAAACCTTTTCTATTGGATAGGTCTACTACCATCTAATCATTCTGTGTAGATTTGAATGGTTCCCTTTAACGTGAATCATGAGATGTCATAGCGTCAGCTTTCGTTGCATGAACGGTGCCGAACGGATGCTCCGGCGGAGCGTAAATGACATATACTTTAAGGGGGCTATTTCCGGTATTGGTCAGATTGTGCCACTTTCCGGCAGGAACCATAATGGCATAATCTTCGTAGGCTGCAACCTCAAAATCCAGCTTTTCTTTGGAATCCCCCATCTGTACCAGTGCTTGCCCCTCTTCAATTCGAATAAATTGATCTGTATTCGGATGGACTTCTAGCCCGATATCACTTCCCACGGGGATGCTCATCACGGTAACCTGGAAATGCTCCCCCGTCCATAAAGCAGTTCGGTACGTATTATTCTGCTTCGTTACTTGTTCAATGTTGACTACAAATGGTTCCTTTCCATAGTCCTTAATTTCCGTCTCCTGCCGAGGGCTGAATCGCTCATTGACATAATAGCAGGGGGGATAGCCCCCTACGTAATGAGGATATGTCTGCGGTCGATATTGCTGATATAGTTGCCAAGGGTAATAAAGATACGTTGGATTCATAAATGCTTGAGGCACAGCATGCCACATTTTTATTTCCTCCATTCTGAAATACTCCATCATATGCCTAATGTTAGAAATTGCAGCTTGCCCAAAATCGTTATGAACAAATTAGTACACGCGCCTTGCAAGACAAAATGCAGGCCTATGGTAGCGTGGCAGGCATTATCGGCATCAGAGTCTCCCCGCACACGTTCCGGCATACAATGGCTATATTTTATACTTTGAACGGTGAAGATCCATTTACGCTTAGACGTAGCTTGGGGCACGCCTCCCTTAAAATGGTGAATTATTATGAGAAGTTTTTTAGCAGCGATATTAAGCAATAGCATAAGAAGTTTAGTCCAGTGGAAAATTTGAAGCCACTCTTACGAATGGTCAAAGAGAAGGCAAAGATCACCTTCCCTCTGACAAGGCAAAATTATTGGTGATATTAAGTTTGTCCTGATACCAAACATCTGCCCAACTTTTTTATCAGGTTTTGAATACTATTAAATGTTACAAGCACCATCCGTACAACTGTTATCCCCTTCCGAACGATCCACGTCTTCAGACTTCAGGAATTTATTTTTTTCGTCCCAAATTGTGTTTAAGGTATTTAGAAAGACTTCCTCCGACTGAGCGCCAGAAATCACGTATTTATGATTAAAGACGAACGCAGGCAAACTTGAAATGCTTAACTTCCGAGCCATAGCCATGTCTTCGAGGACCGCTTCTTTATAATCATTTAAACCAAGCATAACCAACACTTCCTGTTCGTTAAACCCTGCTTCCTTGCCTAGGGAAGCCAGTACATTGTGGTCCGCAATATTCCATGATTGGGATAAGTATGCGTGAAAAAGAAGTTCAGTTATCTCCGCTTCTTTTCCAGATGTTGCTGCAAAATGAACCAGACGATGCGCATCAAAGGTATTGGCTATCACAACCGGGTCATAATTGGCGATCAACCCCGATTCTATTCTAATCATTTCTGCTACTTGCGCTTGCTTTGCTTTTAGCTGCTCGACCGTCATCCCCTTTTCACGGGCTAGCTGTTGGACACTTAATGTTCTATTGACAGCATGAGGATCGAGCTGGAAACTGCGGAATACAACCTTAACTTGCTCCCGCTTCGGAAACCGGTCAAGCGCATTTTCAAGCTTTCTTTTCCCGATTATACAAAAGGGGCATCCAAAGTCTGACCAAACATCTATTCTCATCGTGTATTCCTCCTAGGATACATTATTTAGATATCTCTCGTATGCATGTTCTGATCCTGCAATCGTATCAGAACTTTACCATACCGTCCGCCTTCTTGAATGATTACTTTTCCAGAAGGATAAGCTTGTTCCAAATAATCGGCAATGATACTTCGAGTTCTCTCATCTGCAGGCAAACGGTGATGGCCGATCCACTTCATCGCTTCTTGCAAAGCCTCTTCTCTAGAGCATTCTGTCGTTTTTACTTCTCTTGTAATGAGCGATTCGTAGGCATACCCTTTGAGATAAAGCAGATGAAGCAAATATCCCATTTCACTCAGTTTCGATTGGTAGGATTGACCGGTAACGAGTGGCCATATTTCTTTGACCAAACTGTGCTCTGTTGGAACGACCGGCATACTGATATAACAATATTGTCTAGCGCATTGAAGCAGCTTTTCTACGCTTTCCCAATTGTGAACAACGGGGCTCATGGAGACAAAAACGAGATCGAAGGCATTCTTCCATCCATGGGACACCACATCAATATCTTCAAACGGCAAGGGTACAATGCTTACCTGTTCAGCGAATTTCGAGGTATTCTCTTGAAGTAATTCAACTAGCGGCGGAGACGTCTCCACGGCTGTTATTCGAGCTCCTCGCTCTGCAAGTGGCACGGAGAACACGCCTGATGCAGCGCCAATATCGAGTACAGAGGCATTTTGGAATCGAACCCCTTGTCCTTCAAGCCAATTCATGATACGTCTGCTTCGTTCTTTCCCCTCTTCGCTGAAGGATTGCTCGTTGAAAATCTTGGCCTTATGGTCAAATGACCTGGTAGGATCGATTCCATTCCTTTTCATTCTGTCGAGCTTCAAATCACTATCATCTTTCCACGCCTTTTCCCATGTAGCGGCATTAAAGAAATCGTTCATACGCTTTCCTCTCTTTCTTGTGGTTCGTATGACTCAGTGGGTCAATAACGGATCATGAGACTTCCCGCTCCTGCTCTGGCGCCCTTCCTTTTCGAAGGAAAAGACCGAGCAACAGCGCAACAAATGCAACAATAACGCCAAACCAGAAAGCATTGTTAATTCCGACTGCTAGACCCTTGGTGATTTCGATGGGTGACGCTGGATCACTCACATTGCTCAAATACTGCTTCTGCCCATTCGACATAATACTGATGTATAGGGCAATACCGATTGCGCCGGACACCTGTTGCAGCGTATTCAGAATCGCAGTCCCATGCGGGTGAAGATGGCGTGGCAATTGGTTAAGCCCAGCTGTCTGCACCGGCATCATCACTAATGCGATGCCTACCATGAGTGTGATATGTGCGGCAATGAGAAAGCCAGTCGCTGTCGTTTCTGCGAATCGGGTAAACAGCCACAACGAGACGACAGCTATGGTGAGTCCGGGAATAACAAGCACGCGAGGCCCGAATTTATCAAATAGCTTGCCTGATACGGGAGCCATAAGGCCGTTCAAAATCCCCCCAGGCAGAAGCACTAGGCCCGATTTGAATGCCGTCATCATCAATACCCCCTGCATAAACATCGGAAGCATAATCGCGGACGAGAAGAACGTCATCAGAAGCACGAACATCAGTACGGCAACAAGTGCAAATACGGGATAGCGGAACGCACGCAAATCCATAACGGGTTCTTTAAGCAACAATTGCCTCCAAATAAATAACGCCAGAGAAACGCCTCCTGCGGCGATCATCCAAATCACTACCGGCTCCGACCATCCCCGTTCACCGGCACTGCTGAATCCATAAACGATACCGCCAAAGCCAATGGTTGACAAAAGGATGGACAGAATGTCCACTCGCGGTTTGGTTACTTCCGACACGTTTTTCAGGACAGCGGCTCCTAGAATAATGGAGAGCAGCGCAAACGGCAATACAAGATAGAACAACCAGCGCCAGGAAAGTCCGTCGACAATTAAGCCCGAAAGCGTAGGACCAATCGCCGGGGCGAACATAACGACGAGCCCCAGCATCCCCATCGCGCCTCCCCGTTTTTCCGGCGGATAGATGGTCATAATTATGTTCATAATGAGCGGCAGCAGCATTCCTGTACCAATTGCTTGAATGACCCTTCCTACCAGTAGCACCCCGAATACCGGAGAAACCGATGAGATGAGCGTGCCTATGAAGAAAAGACTCATGGCCGACAGAAACATTTGCCGGGTCGTGAACCATTGCTGCAATACAGCGGTCACCGGAACAAGCACGCCAACGACAAGCAAATAGGCTGTCGTGAGCCATTGTACCGTCGTCGCAGAAGCACCGAATGAACTCATTAATGCAGGAAAGGCATTGCCCATTAGCGTCTCATTCAAAGCGGCAACAAACATGCCTACGATCAGTGCAACCATAATTGGACCGCGCTTTAAGTTTGTTAAATCAATCATATATTTCTCCTCCAAGCCTCAGCATTTAATTCATTATTGATAACCGCAGCAATGAATGCCCCCATTGAAGCCGCTGCTATGGCCTGATGCAATGGCGATGCCACATCCCCTGCGCTATATATGCCTGGAATGTTCGTCTTCCCAAATTCATCGACAACAACAGCTCCCGTTTCCGTCATCTGACATCCGATCGTTCTCGGCAAATCCGATCCCGTAACTAACACCGGCTTGAAAAAGATTCCTCTGCATGCGATGGTCGTACCGTCTTCAAGAGCAACTTGCCGTACCATTCCATCAACAGAGTCAATCTGCCGAATTGGTGACTCAAACAACGACACTTGACTCTTCCTAATTTCCTCACGTTCGATATCCGTTAGTTCATCGGGGCCATTTGTACAGACGGTAAAATCCTTCGTCCATCCGGATATGAGCGGAGCAAAATGCATAAGCTCCGCCCCTTTCGTGATGATAACAAGCGGCTGATCTCTTAACTCCCAGCCATCACAATACGGACAAACAAAGGCGCTTTTTCCATATACCTCCGTCAGTCCTAGAATATCAAGCGGCCGATCCTTCATACCCACGGCAAATAATACTTTTTTGGCCAAGAGTTGTTGTCCTTCCGTGGTCTCAATTTCAAACCTGCAGTCCGCACCGGTGATGGACACTGCTGTTTCTGTAAAGAACGATACAGAGGGATAAGCACCTATCTCTTCCTTTGCAATCCGTCGAAACTCGCTCGGCATCATTCCATCGCGGGTAAGAAACCCGTGAATCTCTCGAGTAACAGCATTGCGGGGACGGCCTTCATCAACCAACGCCACGTTTTTCCTTGCCCTCCCCAGCAATAGGGCAGCGTTCAGTCCAGCCGGTCCACCGCCAATAATGGCCACATCGAAAATTTGATTTTTCATACTAAAACACCTCTAATACCGATCTATTATATCCACGATTAGAGCGCAAGAAGTGTGTCACTTCTTGTTTACCGCATGACTGCAACGCTTGAAAGCCTCATTCAGTAACGACTGGATGGTATGCTCTCGCAAGTATTGGTGCAACTGCTGTTCTGCACCATGCATTACTTTCTCCACCAGGCATTCCTTCTTGTCCGAACGCTTCTGATCCTGCGATACAGATTCCTGTTCCGCTAATAATCGATGCTGTTGCGAACTCGAATTCGCGCATTCAAACATCTGCTGCCTTCCTTCAATCACTTGAATCACATCAAGAAACGAAATCTGTTCGGCCGGCCTTGCAAGTTCATATCCGCCGTTCACTCCTGGTACAGCACGTACGATGCCATCCTGTCTCAGCTTTGACATGATTTTAGATAAATAACTTTCGGATACGCCAAGAGCACCAGATAACTCCTTGATCCCGACATTATGACATCGCTCTGAGAGTCCTAACTGAATTAAGGCATGTAGAGCATAATCTGTACTTTTGGAGAACTGCAAAATTCCTCCTCCCTTCATAATAATATCGCTAATACGGATCTTTAGTGTCCATAATATACGATTGAATTTCAAATTGCAAGCATTTCTTGAGCCGAACTTCGCTGACTGCTTTCGGACATACAGCAAAGAAAGCTCAAACAGCAACTCACCCGACTATGTCGATCTGATGATCTCGCATAGCGGGCGGGGGCATTCCTGGGGCAATGGCCCTGGCGGAACCGCCGCGCTGCTCGAAGGCGCGACGCTCCTAAATTGCCATCAAGGCACCCGCCGGGAAAAAGAGTAGGCCACGGACAAACAAAAAGACGCCGTGCGAACAGCGTCTTCGTGAAACATTCCAGTTCTAATAATTACAATGCCTTGCGTTGCTCACGTATTTGCAGTTTGATTAAGGCTAAAGGTCGACTCTCAAGGTTCCCAGCATCTTGGCGAACTTTGGATCATGGTAGGATAGGAATAGAGTTTTCCCCGTATCAAGCTCGGAAATTTGTTTCACTTCCTCCGGACTCAACTCAAAATCGAAAATGTCAATATTTTCGATGATCCGCTCCTTACGCACCGATTTTGGAATAACAACGATATCCCGCTGAACCAGCCAACGCAATATGACCTGAGCGACAGATTTGCTATATTTTTTACCGATCGCCTCGAGCACTTCGTTGCTGAACATATCGCCCAATCCTTCAGCGAACGGCGCCCACGACTGATGCTGCACCCCCTGCTCTTTCATAAAAGCGGCGCTCTCTACCTGCTGGTAGAACGGGTGCGTTTCGATCTGGTTGACGGTGGGCACGATTTCGTTATGCACGATGAGGTCCATCAGACGGTCGGGCAGGAAATTGCTTACACCAATCGCCTTGATTCTGCCTTCGCGGTATAGTTCCTCCATTGCACGCCAAGCGCCGTAATAATCGCCGAACGGCTGGTGGATCAGATACAGATCAAGATAGTCGAGCTGCAACTTCTTCAGCGACTTGGAGAACGCCAGTTTGGCACCTTCGTAGCTGGCATCCTGAACCCAAAGCTTGGTCGTGATGAACAGTTCCTCACGCTTTATGCCGCTTCGCTTAATTGCACGTCCGACCGCTTCTTCGTTCAAGTAACCGGCTGCGGTATCGATCAGGCGGTAACCAGCCATCAGTGCTTCATATACCGCATGCTCGCACTCATCTGCATCGGGAATTTGATAAACACCGAAGCCGATAATTGGCATCTTCACACCGTTGTTCAATGTTACAGTTTGCATTGTAATTCCTCCCACTGTTCAAAGGTTATCCGCAAATAGCCCTGAAATCCTCAATCAAGTGCCGCATCAGGGATTTCGCTTTGGGCCGATTTGCACTATAATTAGCTTACAACCTTCGTGTAACACGAAGGCAAGCAGCTTTTATATTTTTTTCAAGGGAGGATACCCATGCATACAGTTAAAGAAACAGCCCTAATCACGGGACTCACCGAGCACGCCGTGCGGTTTTACACGGATAAAGGATTGGTGCCCAGCGTACAGCGCAATCAAAACAACATTAGGATGTTCGATGAAGAATCGATTAATTGGCTACTTGGCGTCAAATGCCTTAAACAATCCGGAATGCCGATTGAGGCAATTAAAACGTATATCGATCTCTGCCTCAAAGGAGAGTCAACCCTTCCACAACGAAGCGCACTCATGAAGGAGCATAAGGAGGCGGCGCTCGCCAAGCTTGAAGAAGCCAAACGACACGTTGCCCACTTGGAAGAAAAAACAGCCCTCTATCAGGCCATTCTTGAAAATCGCACACCAGACACAACGAATCCTGGAAACTGGGACAAAATTCGGCATATGCATGCTGAGGTATTCTATTCGCCTTCTGTGTAAAGGCTTGAGCGAGGTTTGTAACGTCCTGCAACCAAAGCTTACCCGGCTCCAACTTCCGATGGGGCGGCCTCCCGCAGGCGTTTGATGATGCCAACAGCCACGGCAGATAGCCCCGAACGGCTTGGGAAAAACAAAGGAATCGATGGAGAAAGAGGAAAATTAATTTTGAGTTACTATAGTCTAGTAGCTCAAATCAAACCTCTCTTTCTTCTTTTTGAAAATGTCGAAGGCTTAATTAAAACACGTATTCATAACATAAACTTCATTCAGATGATCGATGACTTAAAGCAGTTGGATTACAGTGTTTGGTTTGATGTTTTAAATCCATTAAATTACGGATTGCCACAAGACAGACCCCGGATTATAGTCGTGGCATTCAAAATTCTGTTGTTAATAAACTGACTACCTCGGGGTTTAATAAGGAACATGACAATGATATTCTGAAGAATACAGATAAAATCGACTTCGTTTTTAAATGGCCCAAAATTGTATTTCAAGATCCCAAAAAATCTGTGCCTTAGCCCAAAAAAATAGGAATTCAGAGGAGAGATTTTTGAAAGTGAAATCTCAAAAATCCCCAATGAATATCACTCTTTATTTGTGGAGAATGTAATTGAAGATTTGGATGAATCGTTTCCAAACCAAACCGAAATATTTAACCCTATATCACAGAAATTCCAATCCATTGCTGAAGGAGACACTAATAGAAAGTCCTTTAAACGTATTCATCGGTATAGATATAGCCCTACTGTTGCTTTACGGAAACAATGAAGTGCATCTACACCCAACAGAACCCAGAAGACTTTCTGTAAGAGAAGCACTACGAATCCAAACAGTCCCAGACTCTTATATTTTGCCACATGACATTCCCCTAACTACAAAATTTAAATTAATTAGTAATGGGGTTCCGACAAAACTGGCCGAGTTAATTGCGATCGAGATCCGAAGAACCCTAGATAACTATTCATAGAATGAAATGATAATCACTTCTGTATTATAACTACTAAACAGTGGTTATCTATTGAACTACAGAGTAATAAGAAAAGCCACCTTCATGTTCATTTCGGGAGGTGGCTCTCATGCCAATTTATTGCTGATTCCCGTTGATTAAGTTTACTTGGCAAAAAACACACCAGAAGATTGTTGTATACATTACTAAATTAGAAAGAACACCTGTTAAGGTGCTCTCTGAGTTGATTAAAATTCACTCGCCATTTCTTCCGACTTCAAATCCAGCACAACCGAAACCTTAATCGTATCTCTTAACACTTTGTTCTTATAGTCACCGTCATCCTGTACAAAGGAGAAATACTTCGCCGAATGCTGAAAACTATAGACTTCTAGGTATCGACGCGACATATCCCCACTACGCACTCCACATGCGTTGTATGTGGAAACATATCCACCGGCTGCACCTCGACCGTCCGATACCCGCCATCCTCCAGCACGCGCAGGTCCCTGGCCAAAGTCGACGGGTTACACGAAACATACACCACCCGCTCCGGCTGCATCGCGAGGATTGTCTCCAACAGCTCACTGTCACAGCCCTTGCGTGGCGGATCGACCACAATCACATCCGGCTTGTTTCCTTCCTGCTTCCACCGCGGGATGACGACCTCGGCCGGGCCCGCCTCGAACGTCGCATTGTCGATCCCGTTGAGCGCCGCATTGCGCTTGGCGTCCTCGATCGCCTCAGGCACGATCTCCACCCCGTACACCTGACCGGCCTGGCGCGCCAGGAACAGCGAGATGGTACCAATGCCGCAGTACGCGTCGATCACATTCTCCGTTCCCGTCAGGCCCGCATACTCGACCGCCTTGCGGTAGAGGGCTACGGTCTGCTGCGGGTTGACCTGGTAGAACGACCGGGCCGAGATGGCGAAGCGGATGCCGTCCAGCTCGTCGTAGATGACCTCCTGGCCCCACAGCACGCGGGTCTCGTCGCCGAAGATGACGTTGGTGTTCTTCTTGTTCACGTTCTGCACGATGCTCGTCACCGCAGGCAGCTCGGACCGGATGCCCTCGATCCACTGCTCGACCTGCGGGATGCGCGAGCCGTTGGTGACGAGGACGACCATCATCTCGCCGCTCACATAGCCTGTCCGCACGACGACATGCCGCAGCAGTCCTCGTCCGCTCTGCTCGTCATAGGCGGTGATGCCGAGCCGTCGGCCGATCTGCTTGACTAGCCGCACGACAGCATCGTTGCGCTCATCCTGGATGAGACAACGATCCATATCGATGATGCGGTGGCTGCCCTGCGCGTAGAAGCCGGCGATCAGCTCGCCTTCGGCAGTCGCAGGCCGCTCAGCCTGACGCGCACCCTTGGCACGCGACGGCACAGCATTCCCTCCGAAGCCCGCGCCGGACATCCCGACCGGCACCTGAGCCTTGTTGCGGTAGCGCCACGGGTCGGACATACCGAGCGTGTCATGGACGCGGATGCCGATCTGCTCCGCGCGCTCGACGCTCCCTGCTCCATCCCTGGCGCCGCCGCTTGGTTCCCCGTCGGCAACCGCAGCATCTCCGGCAGCCATCCCAGCTCCCACGCCGTTCCCTGCTTCGACTCCAGCAGTTCCGCCGCCAGCACCACCACCCTCGGCTCTCCCCGCTCCTGCATTCACGTCTTGCCCGTCCGTCCCCGCCACCTGCAGCTTGCCGATCCGCTGCAGGTTGTCCACGACATGCTGCCGCTTCCAGCTCAGCTGGGCCTCGTAGCTCATGTGCTGGAGCTGGCAGCCGCCGCATTGGTTATAGATGTCGCAGGGCGCGGACACGCGATCCGGGCTGGTCTCGAGCAGCTCCAGCAGCTTGGCGTAGCCGTATTGCTTCTTGACCTTCAGCACCTTGGCCTGCACACGCTCGCCCGGCAGCGCTCCCCGCACAAAAAGGGTAAAGCCGTCTACCCGGCCTACCCCTTCGCCCTCATGCGTCAGGCCGACGATCTCGACCGTGACGATTTCGTTTTTACTCACAGGTATGCTCATAACCTTCTCCGTTCCTGATAGTTGCCGTTACTTATACGAGCTATTCCCCAGCTCATCGACGAAGATCCGCAGATGCGACGGCAACACCGACACAGAGCACGGCAGCGTGCCGCCGTATTCGCCGTCGAGATTGAGCTGGACGTAGTCGGGCGTCGTCACCCGCAGCTGATTGGTCTGGAAGTGTACGACATGCGGGTCGTTCAGATGCTCGCCGCGCTGCGCCAGCGTAGCGATGCGGATGAACTCGGCGAGGTTGCACTTCTTCAGCACGACGACGTCGAACAGCCCATCCTCCAGACTCGCTAAAGGAGCGAGCTTCTCGAAGCCGCCGACCGAGTTGCTGTTGCAGATGAGGAACAGCAGGATCTCCTCGTGGATCTCCTCGAAGCCGTTGCCCTCGATATGCATCATCGTCGGCCGCAGCCGCGTCATCTTCTCCAGCCCCTTCATATAGTAGGCCAGGTTGCCGATCATCGTCTTCAGCTTGCTCGGCACCTCGTAGGTCAGCTCCGTCAGCGAGCCGCCGCCCGCGATGTTGATGAAGTACTTGGCGTTGACCTTGCCGACGTCGATCGGCCGCGTATACTGACGGATGATCAGATCGCACGCCTGATCCCATTGCTTCGGCACCCCGAGCGCGCGGGCGAAGTCGTTGGTCGTGCCGAGCGGCAGGATGCCCAGCGGCGGCCGCTGCTCGCGCTCGGCCATGCCGTTGATCACCTCGTAGAGCGTGCCGTCGCCGCCGGAGGCGATGATGATGTCGAAGCCGCGCGAGACCGCGTCGGCAGCCGCCAGCGTCGCATCGCCCTCGCCGGTCGTCGCGTGGCAGCTCGTCTCGATGCCGCCCAGCTCCAGCCGCTGCAGGATGTCCGGCAGCCGGCGCTTCATCTCCTCGCGGCCCGAGGTCGGGTTATAGATTAGTCTGGCGCGTTTGATGGTCATGCCTGCTCTCCCTCCAGCCGATCAGATCCTTGCCGATGTGTGACCCCGTCCAGCCAGGCAGCGACCTGACGCTCCATCCACCGCGCGGCGAATGGGTGCGGCAGGATCGTCTTGCCGTTGTACCGATACTGTCGTCCGGCGAGCCGCTTGGGGATCACCGTCCGGGTGAAGTAGCCCTGGCTCAGGAACAGCGGCGCCACCAGCACCGCCGTCTCCGGCTCCCGCCGCTGGATCGCGCCGAGCACGCAACTCGCCTGATCCGGCAGCAGCATCGCCGTCTCCGCGCGCCGGAAGCCGCCGAGCTCGCGGATGCGCTCCGCCAGTCGCTGCATCCCTTGCCGCCAGCGGCCGTGGAATACCGCCTCCTTGCTGCCATGGGCGACCAGCAGCACCGCCTCGCTCGCCGGGTCCTGCGAGAGCTCGCGGATATTGGCCAGCAGGATCTCGGCGATCTCCGGATCGTCGTCGATCGGCGGGCCGACCGTGACCCGGGCCGTGCGCACAGTGAAGATGCCGAGATCGCCCTCGCGATCCGACACCGGCTGCTCGCCGAAGCCTTGGCCGATGTCGTCGATATGCGTGCTGCCCGAAGAGATGAACAGCGGCAGCACATAGATGTCGGTGACGCCCTGCGCCTCCAGCGCGTCGATGCCGTCCTGGATGAGCCGACCCTCGACGATCTCCAGGAACGACGAGTAGATCGCGACGCCCTCCGGCAGACGGACCTCCGCCACCGCATCATCTACCAGTGTGACCCAATCCGCCTCGCGCGAACCGTGGCTGATGACGAGCACGCCGTACTTGCGCGCAGCTCCAGCTTCTCTATGAGTCGATGTCTTGTCCACCGGCCCTTGCATCGTTAGCGCCCCAGCCTCTCCAGCGCCATCTTGTAGCCATCGTTGCCGTAGTTCAGACAGCGCTTGACCCGCGAGATCGTCGCCGTGCTGGCGCCGGTCTCGGCCTCTATCTGATTATATGTGCTGCCCTTGCCCAGCATGCGCGCCACCTCGAGTCGCTGCGAGAGCGACTGGATCTCGTTGACCGTACACAGGTCGTCGAAGAACACATAGCACTCCTCCACCGACTTTAGCGTCAGCACCGCCTCGAACAGCTGGTCGATCGCTTTATCGTTAAGCTTCTTTAGTTGCATCTATCATTCACTCCTGTCTGCATTGGACAAGCAAAAACGACTTCGTCGTCCTTCCAGGACGTGCGAAGAGCTTTGTCGGAGAATTCTAAGCTGATGTAAGGGTGAAACTTATAAATTCTTAGAATTCAAAAAAACAGCTTCGCCGCCGTCTGCGGGAAGCTCGCGGCTATCGCTATTGCATGAGATTCCTTCCTATCATTGTATAGGGATTGAAGTCATTTTTCAAGCACTGACGTATTCACGCTTCACCGTCTGAAAGTTATCCAGGGCGTACAGACGTTGCCCTTTTAGTCGTTGTCCTTCTTCACGCGGCAAAGAAGGCCACCGCCCTCCGGCAGTGGCCCTCCCCTTGAGACTTCGTCTCTTGCATGCGATAACGATTAAGGCTCGATGCCCCAGACCAGCGAGCCATTGAGATACGCCGTTACCTTATCCCAGTCGGCATAGGCGGATTGGGTGGCGTTGCGCGAATAATCGTCCGCCTCCGCATAGTTCGACCAGTCGGACTTGTTGATCCGGACCTGGATATCTCCTGTGTCCGCTCCCGGCTGGAGCACTCCAGCCCCCGTGCCAAACGAGATTTCGTAGTAATAGTCCGCGCCAGTCACCGGAGTGCTTAACTTAACGAAGCTGCCGCTCACATTGCTGCTGCCTACGGCCGCATAGTCGCAATGAAATTGCTGACTGACCTCGCCATCGATCGTATAGTAGTAGCGCAGCTTCACGTTGCTTAGCGCTACTGGCTCGCTCCCGGTGTTCACGACCTTGAATTGGGCTCTGATCTGATTGTCGTTGGCGTTCGTATCATCGGTGCGATATTGTACCTTCAACTCGCCGGTCGGCGCAGGCGTAGCGGTTGGCGTGGCGCTGACCTGCGCAGAGTTCGGGCCCGTCCCTACCGCATTGGATGCGCTGATGACGTAATAGTAGGTCGTGTCATTGACGACGCTCGTATCGGTATAGGCGTTGGTCGTCACCGTTGCGAGGTCAGTATACGGCCCGCCGCTCGTAACCGCACGCTTCACTGTGTAGCTGTCGGCTCCCGTCGCATGATTCCAGCTCAGCTGGACGACAGCGTCGCCCGCGACAGCCTTGACGTTCGTTGGCGCTTTGGGCGCGGCAGGCTCTACAGGGCCGGCTCCGCCATCCTGGATCAAGCGATCGTACTCGGCATAGGCCGTGGCGATATCGACTTGCGACCAGAAGCGATGATAGACGAATTCCGGCGCGCCATCGTCCCAGACTTGCGTTTGCGGATTCCAGGACGTATTGTATTTCGCTTGCAGGTACGACCATTGCGGATCGTTGACGATGTCCGGGCGAATATCGGTATAGCTGGCGTACACCCCGTTGCCGCCCTTGGCGGGATCGGAAGGTACGGTGCTGCTGCCCGGGATCGTATTGCCCTGACCGAACGTGCCGCTCCAGCCAGCCGGGAAGTAGACCTCTTTGGTGAAGAAGCGGTTGTAATCCGCACGCTCCTCGGCCGTTACCAGGCCCACGCCATCGTTGTAGTCCCAGGCTGTATCGAGCAACTGCTTGGCGAGCTGCTCGGCCTCAGAGCCCAGCGTCGTGAAGCTGCCTGCCTCCGCCTTCGTTGCTGCTGCGAAGAACGTAAGCGCTTTAACATAGCTGCCGAGCACGCCGATATCCTGGTTCGGATTTTTCGTGACCGCATGCAGGCTCGCGTTGCCCGTATAGTTGTTGAAGCCGTTCCAGGTGTCCGGCTGGCCCGACCATTCCAGATTGCTCGGTACCCAAAATTCGCCTGGCGCGGATACGGTGGCAATGGCTGGATTCTGACCGCCGAGCACGCGATTGCCCGAGCCATCCAGGTAGTAGCCCTCTGCATCCGTCGCTGGACGGCTGTTGGCGAACACATAGTCCATCGACCAGTCGATCCAGTTTTGCGTGATCTGCTTGGCCATCTTGAAGTTGTCTGACGTCGTGTCGCCGCTGGCTGCCAGGATGTAGTACAGCTCGGCGATCCGCTCGACGCCCCATGTCTGCATCCCGAACCAGTTATTGGACGGCGGGTCGTGATAGACCGGCGCATCGTCGTACGCCATCCCGTAGAAGGTGCTGGTGCCTGCAGGATAGGCATTGTAGGCTCCGCCGTAGCTGTTGGTCGCGCCCCCGGCGATCGCGCCTTCGCTCGATTGCAGCCAGGTGTAGAACTCCAGTTGGCGCGTCAGCGAATTGGCCCAGTCCTCGCCAGCTGTCGGCGAATTCGGGACGAGGCCCGCATCCGGATCGGACAACGCATAAGCGGCCACGACGTTCTGATAGCCCTGGTGAGCATGGCTGGACCCGATCCGCCAAGCCCAGTTCCCCGAGCTGCCGAGTCCGCCGCCCCATGCCGTATACCAGCCCATCAGATAGTGGTTGGCATTTTTGCCTGTGCCCGCCGCAGGACTTCCATCCACAGCGCTGCCGATTTGCTGGAAGTATTTATCATACATGCCGTAACGCAAGTAGTCGCCCATCTTTTTGGCTTTTGCCAGATACACTTCATTATCATAGCCTAGCGACTTGGCCCAGTAGAGCGCCTGGATGGCACGGGCGTCGGCGTCGGTAGCGTTCGTATAACGCCACTGGGGAGCAGGCGCATTCGTTTCCTTCGTGAACAGGGACATGAAGCCCTCTCCTGCTTTGCCGAAGGTTTTGTCATCCTGCGAAGGATGCGGGATCGCTTCCCATACCGATTCCTGCTCCCCTCTCTGGAACGTATTGATATAGGCAGCGGTGTGTGTCGGATTGAGCAGGTTGCCGAACCCATACCAGTTATCGACATCCACCAGCCAGTGCATCAGATACGTCTCGTTGTTGCCGTAGGTCGCTTTCAATTCCGAATCCAGCGGGTCGCTGCCTGCGCCGTATTGACCGCTCAGCAGGCTGGGATACAGATCCGGCTGCGGATGCTCGGCGGCGTAGGTAGCGGGACTGCTTGCATTGTAATAGCTCATGGACGGCTGCTCCTTATTGCCATCGCCTTCATCGACCGGGATAATATACTTCTCCATGTTGTCCCAGGCCGCCTCGAGATGCGTCCAATCGTCAGTGTAATAGCCATACAGCACCTCTAGCCAGAGCCAATAGCTATACGCCTCCGAGGTCGTCATGTGACCGTAGTCCGGGGCCTCGCTGATCAGCGTCTCGATCGAGTGGTAAGGGATGCCCTCCGGTGAAAAGTAGCCGTTGCTCGGGTCCTTCAGTTGATCGTATAGCTGCAGGAAGCGAGTCTCCTCCGTCGAGGCGGCCTTCACCGGCGCAGCTCCTTGGCTGAGCATGCCTCCTGTAAATACCGTGAATGCCAACGCGGTAGACAGTAGCAATGAAGTCGATTTCCCCATGGCGCGCGAAAGTTTCAATTGAATCATCCTCTCTACCTGAAATTAAGGTTCAATCCCCCATGCCAGGGTATTGTTTTGATAGATGGTGACCTTGTTCCATGTCGCGTAGCTATTCTTGGTGCCATCGTAGGAGTAATCGTCCAGCTCGTTGTAGTTGGTCCAGTCGCTCTTGTTGATCCGGATCTGAATATCGCCTGTGTCGGCTCCCGGCGCCAGGCTGCCTGCTCCAGCGCTGAAGGACACCTCGACATAATAGTCCGCACCCGGAGCGGCAGTTGGCATACTGACGAACGTTCCGCTCACATTGCCGCTGCCTACCGCCGCATAGTCGCAATGGAATTGCTGCGGCTGGTCGCCATCGATCGTATAGTAGTAGCGCAGCTTAAGCTGACTGAGCGGGATCGCTTCGTCCCCGTGGTTGACGATACGGAATTGCGCCCGGATTTGATTATCCCCCGGCTGCGTATCGTTGACCCGGTATTGCAGCTCCAGATCGCCCTCGATCGGAGCTGGCAGCTCCCTCGGCTTCGCGCTCGTCTGAGCAGAGTTCGGGCCCTCGCCGCTCGTATTGCTAGCCGCAACTACATAATAATAGGTTGTCTCATTCGTAAGACCGCTGTCCGTATAGGAGGTGCTGGAGGTCGTCGCAATAACGGTGTAGGGGCCTCCGCTAGTCGCTGCGCGCTTCACGATATATTCATCGGCTTGCCCGACAGCGCTCCAGGTCAATTGGACCTGCCCGTCTCCTGCCGTAGCGGATACGTTGAGGGGAGCGGCCGGAACGCTCGGGTTGCCAGGCGTGCCTCCGCCTGCAGGCTGCTCGCCATAGACCAGCGTTCCCGCTTCGAACACAGGGATATAAGGCGACTTGACCGGCGTGGAGCCGGCAGATGGCATGCCTTGATAGGAGAAGTCGTTGGCGTTATTCCAGAAGGCCGTCTGGAGCGGAGCCGAGATCCGGAATTGCACCTCTTTACGGAAGGCCGACTGCCCGCCAGGATAGATCGGAGTTCCCGTAAAGTCTACCTTGGTGTAGTAGATATGGTTCGCTGCATCATACGGCAGCAATGGCGACACGGTAGCTCCCTGATTGAAGCCCCCGGCCGTCACCGTCACATCCTGAGGACCGTAGCCTGCGGCTACCGCTTCTGCAAGATCGACATAGTAGTGGAAGGATAGCGAGCTGCTGGAGCGCGCGGGCCAGCCCGAGCGATTGTTCAAGAGCGCCTTGATCTCGACAAAGTTGCTGCCGCTCGCATTCACCGAGGCCTCCACGAACATTTCATCGTCGCGTACTTCCGGTTGCGGGAACGAGGCCAGCGGCAAGTCGCCGTCTCCATGCTCGATCATCATCTTGGCCAACGCCCCGGTGAAGCCGGCATTGTAATCGGTAGCTACCTCATTGGACACATAATCGCTGATCGAGTCCGTATAGCTGTCGGTAAGCGACGGTCCGCCCACCAACGCCCCATACAGGATGTGGCGGTGATTGGCCGGCTGGCTCTGACTGTCGCTCCATGAGCCATGAGAGGTACGATGATGCGGGCGCTGCGGGCTGTTGTTGCCGTAACCGATCACATAGCTGCTCTGTCTCGGATTGTCCCCCAGCATGTACAAGATCTGACTCTCTGCAAACGATCTGGCCGTCTGCTTGCGCGCCGGATCGCTCACCCAGTCGGAATAGACGAAGGCGAGGAAGGCCTGATTGGCTGAATAGCGCAAAGCTCCCCACGAATCCAGATACGCTAGTCCGCCAGGCGTATAGTTGATCCGTTCGCCCGTACCGGGAACGCCGGTCGTCCAATATTGCATATTTTTCTCGGTCGATTGGACGAAGCGAGGATCATTGGTGATGCGCGCAAGCAACAGCTGGGCACCATAATGCTTGTCGTCCCATGCATGCGTCCACTTGTAATCCCAATCGCCTTGCTGATTCGTGCCCCATTCGTCGCTGGCCGCAATCGCTGCATCCAGATAGTCCTCGTCCTCTGTAGCGAGATACAGCCATACCGCCGCCCAGCTCAATTCGTCCGCATACCCGCTCCAGGAGTTATAGTAGGCTTGCGCATCCGTGATGCTGTCCGAGTATTTGCCGCGGTACTGATCGGCGAATTGATACAGCTCCTTGGCATGCTGCAGCAGTAGAGCCGAGTACGCCGGATCGCTGTCCGCAAAAATAATCGAGGACGCAGCAAGCGCTGCAGCCGTCTCCCCGGCCAGGTCCGAGCCTGGATTGGCGGCATCGATCTTATAGGCGGGGCGAGCCATCGGCATTACCTCCGCAGGCCCCCACCAGTTATGGTCGGCGGTGCCATTGCCTACTTGTCCCCATAGCTCATTGGGAGCGGTATGCGCCTTGATGAAATAATCCGTCGCCCACCGGATATTATCGAGGATGGCGTCCAGTTGTCCGGAATTTTCATAGCCCTCCCGATACTCATACACCGACCATGCCAGCATCGTAGCTGTCGCAGCCATCGGGAAGCCGAATTTCACATGATCTCCGGCATCGTACCAGCCGCCGGTCAAGTCGACCCCGACGTCCGCGCCGTCCTGAAGTCCCGAGTCGCCTCGCCATTCTACCCGGTTATTTTCGGGCAGCTTCCCGGAGCGCTGCGCTTCATAGAAGTAGATCGATTTTTGCAGCGCCTCCGCATAGTTGTAGTTCGAAGCCGCGAGAGCGCTTGGAGCAGAGGCGGAAGCGGTAGGCGTGCTTGTCCCCAGGCCAGCGCCTGTAAACGCTAACAAAAAGCTGAGCAGCAACGCGCTTCTTTTCTTGAATCTTGTACCTATCATAGATATCCTTCTCCTTTCTGAACAAAGTGTCTGCGAGCGAAAGCTTCCTGGTCTTCGGGTCACCTCCCTATCAAAAGTGGCGGAGCCAGGACGACGAAAATGGAATATATAGGCTCCTATTCATAATATATCATATTATTTAAAAGATTACAAAAATAGAATGATATATAAATTTCTTCCTCCTCCAACTGTCCCTCCCTATGCATCCGTCTCGTAACGCGATTAAAAGAGCGCCCCCGAAATTTCAGGAGCGCTCCTTGCACATGGGCGGCCTTGAGCAGTTTGCCCTGCTGCTTGCCTTGCCGCTTGCCGCTTGCTGCTTGCTGCTTGCTGCTTGCTGCTTGCTGCTTGCTGCTTGCTGCTTGCTGCTTGCTGCTTGCTGCTTGCTGCTTGCTGCCCTATTCTGTTAAGGTTCGATTCCCCATTGCAACGTCCCATTGACGTATCCGGTCATCTTCGTCCAGTCGATATAAGCAGAGCTGGTCGGGTTAAAGGAGTAGTCTCCTGTCTGCGTGTAGCTGCTCCAGTCTGTGCGCGCGATACGGATCTGAATTTCGGCTGCTGCGCCTGACGCCAACGTGCCCGCGCTACTTGCGAAGCCAATTTCGAAATAAGTGTCGGCGTCTTCCGTTGGCGTCGGCATCGTCACAAACGTGCCGGTTACGTTGGCGCTGCCGACAGTCGACCAGTCGCACCAGAACGACTGAGCCTGGTTCGTATCAGCCGTATAGTAGTAGCGCAGCTTGACAGTCGACAGCTCCAATGCGGTTGTACCCGTGTTGACCAATTTAATCTGGGGCGCGATTGTATTGCTCGAAGCAGACGTATTGCCGTTATACATTTGAATTTTGAAGCTGCCCGCCTGCGTTGCGGCCGAAGGCGTAAGTGCAATGCTATTGGAGCTTGTTGAGCCCGAGGCGTTGGATGCGACAATGCGGTAGGTATACGATGTCCCGTTAACGGCTGTTGTATCTGTATAGCTCAGGCTGGTCAGATTGGAAGCAAGCGTCGCGTAAGCGCCGTTGCCTGTGGCGCGTTCGACCTGGTAGGCGGCTGCACCGCTTGCGGCCGTCCATATGAGCGTAGCTTGCGAGTCGCCAGCTGTTCCCGATACGCTAAACGCACCGGGCAAGGCGACCGCCGAGTCGATAATAGTAACCGCGAGCGTGCGGTTGGCGCCGGGACTAAACTCAAACGTCAGATTGGTTGTGCCAACGGCTTGCGTAGCGAGATAGCTTGCGCTGATCGTCACCGTTGTGCCCGATATCGTGTAGTCCGTGCCAGCTACAAGGGCAGCGGAGCCATTCTTGATGCCGCTCAGCGTATTGCCGTTCATAGTTACCGTTATCGTCTGGTCACTTTGATTGGGCGCGTATTTATCAAATACGACGCTTGCTGGCGAGAGGGTCGCGCTTGGATGGCCAGCCGTTAAGTCGGGCAACTCGTCCAGCGTAATGACATAGCTGCTTTGATAGAGGGTAGTCAGGGTCTGCGGATCATTAAAAGCCGTACTCATAAGGTGCTCGCCATACCAAGGCAAAAAGTAGAGCCAGCCTGCTTTTTCATCGATCAGATTCTGCACGTTGGGCACAGTATCATTTTCTGTCATCGCCACCATTTTAGTTCCGTTGGTCAAGTCGACAAGCTTATAAAAAATGGAGCTGATGGCGTCCTCGTTCGGTACGCCGGATAATCCGTCATCACGGTTATAGATCGTATTGTATTTATCAAACCCGACAATATCGACCTGATGGTCGCCGGGGTACCAAGCGGGAGAGGTGTTATATACGTAGCTGTTGTAAGTCCAGATCAGGTTGTGGAGGTCGTAGGTCTCGGTTAGCTCGGTGTAGAGCAGATCCCATAGCTGCTTGTATACCGCTGCGCCGGCCTTGGCCCACCAGAACCAGGCGCCTTCGCCATTCAGCCCGCCATTGCCCTCCGCCTCATGGAACGGACGGAATATAATCGGCACATCGTTATCCTGCAAAATCAACAATTGCGCTGCCAAATCGTCGATAGCCATCATCAGATATTCATTTTCCTTCGTCCCGGGAACGACGGCATTGGCCGTATTAAAGTTCGTATCCGTAGGCTTATAAGTAGCATCCGTCCAGTCCACGAATTGTCCCAACTGATAGGTCGTGAAATTTTTAGGAACCGTAAGGTGCCAGCTTGCCGTCGCAATCCCCCCGCGATCGTTGACCCAATCGATGACGCGCGCAGTTGTGCCGTCCTCCCAGCCGTACAGCGGATTATAGTTCATAAAATCAAAGCCGCGAATGGCGGGGTATTTCCCGGTTAGATTATAAATCCAGTCAAACTCCAGCTCGGAATCGCCGTCATTTCCGCCTCCGTAGATTTCCTGCTGGCCAGAGATAATATGGTCGCCGTACACCTCCGTTAAATAATTCATCAATAGCTGTGTTTCCGGCGTGGCTTGCGGATCAGTGAGGACCGGCTCCACATCCAAAGGGTCCAGATCGGCATAATCGACCGTAAAGGTATCAAAATACGCAAAACCCCAGCCTGCCTTCACTTGAATCGTGTTGCTTCCTTGCACGAGCTTGTGAACGCCAAAACTGAAATCGGACCAGGCGGTCGTATAGGGCAGCATAAATGAACCTTTGTTGGTCCCGTTAACGGATAAGTACTGAAGTCTGCCGTCAGGACTCAGCTCCTGCATGAAGCGGGTTGAAATGTCATACATGCCGGTTTCGGGAACCGTGACGGAAAAGGTGATCGTGCCGCCATTTTGCATCCAGACGAATCCGGTGCCAGAGTATCCGGGCTTGGGCTGCCCATAAATCTCCGTCACCACCTGCAGCTCGGAGCTAAGCTGGGCGTCTTCGCTCTCTATCGTGTAAAGAGCGCCATTGGCATCGGCAGGCATCATCCTCAATCCAAGCAGCAAAGCAAAAACGAGCAGGATTGCAGAACACTTCTTAAGCCACATTTTCATATCCTCGCGTCCTCTCCAGATTTTTGAAAGCACTTACACAACTAATGTAACACATTATACATAAAATGTTAATGATTACAATTATCCACTGGCCGAGAGCAGGAAGTCCTAGTGCTCCGTAACCTTTAAATGACAAGGTGTCGACTAGGCCAACTCGCCACCGTCTGCCGGAGGCTCGCGGCATTCCTCTGCATGCGGCCGCGAAGGCATGCCAAAAGGCCACTGCTCCTGGCAGCGGCCCTGTGTTTCGCTTTCTTCCCTCGGCTGTGCGTAACTGTGCTTTCCCGCGTTGCTCGTTGCATGCTAGTCGCTGACCGCTCCAGCGCACCTTTCTTCCCTTGCACGCACGATCCACCGCTGCTCGGGCGCTCCAGTGCACCTTTCAGGCACTACACAGCTTCTCCCTACTATAGAGGTGTTAGTCCTCCTCATCCTCGCCGTCCAGGTCGAAGCTTTCGCTATCGACGAGTCCGCGGATGAAAGCCTCGAAGTTTGGCGCCAGATACGTGATCTCATAATCGCTCTCCTGGTCGATGTGGACGACGCAAGGCTCGCCCTCCGGTCCGCAAAACCGGTAGTCCAGCATGACGATATCATGCCCTGCCGACGGGCAGTCGCAGATCATGATGCCCAGATCAGGATAGCCCCACTCCTCGATCATGAACCGACTCCCCATGTCGCCTCCGATCGAGTATGACTTTTTTTTGCCGATCCCGAGTATGCTCGTAATCTCGATATGATCCTCGGACCAGGACGTCGCTTCGTCGGTCGGGAAGGCAGTGCGTGCAGAGCAGCCGCCATTCTGGGTTCGCATCAGGTTGATATAGGAGGCGGGTAGCTTGTACCCGAGCTCCTGCTCAAGCTCCGCGATCATCGCATCGTCGAATGGCGGCGACACGTGGTTTTTATCCGCATACTCGCTCGGCTCCCAGAAGGTGTCGGGATCATAGCCCTCCGATGCTGCCGTCAGCTCATTGCCCTTGCCACTCTGTACCCACGCCGCCTGCTCCCGCTGCCAGCGTTGACGCTGCTGCTCCATCCGCTCCGCATAGGGCCGGACATGCTCGAGGAACTCAAGCGTCGCCGGATCATCCGGCTGCAGCTCATCCGCCTGCTCGAAGGCGAGCAATGCCTGATCATGCAAGGCCAGATGGTAATAAGCATATCCCAGCCGATATTGCCACAGCGCATCTGCGGCCCCCTGCTCCTGCACTGAGAGCAGCTGATCCACCGCTTCGCGATAACGCTCCTCGTTGTTATAGGCTCGGGCCAGCAGGTTGACCAGCTCATAGCCCCGCTCGGCGACCGGTATTTGTTCGATCCGTTCGATGATTAGGCCATGCTCCTCCTGCTCGTGCCACGTCTGCAGTTGCTCCAACAGTTCATTCGTCATCAGGATGCCTCATTTCCACAGGGAGAATGTATATCTCCTTCATTATAATCCACTCCCCGCACCCTGAAAATGAAGCGAAATGACTAGGACGTGTTTGTATGAAGCAGGGACGAAAAGTCGGTGAAAGCTGCCCCTGAGCGAGTGTTCAGACACGCCTAGCCCTCATACGTCCGCAGGACGATCGCCGAGTTGTGCCCGCCGAAGCCAAACGAGTTGGACAAGCCGACTCGCAGACTGGCGCGCCTCGCTTCATTGGCTACGATGTCCAGATCGCAGACAGGGTCCGGCTCCTCCAGATTGATCG
>Ga0160452_100415_pt1 | contig 31773 bp, 20 predicted proteins | sample HID1971I_E6MG_FD_108230 | JGI IMG/M metagenome (GOLD analysis project Ga0160452, IMG submission 108230) | Enriched millipede-associated microbial communities from UW Madison campus, WI, USA - HID1971I_E6 MG | ecosystem: Host-associated > Arthropoda: Insects > Digestive system > Unclassified ...
CTCAGCGTGCTTTGGCTCAAAAAGGAGCCGACCCGCCGCAAGTCGACGGTCAGCGCCTTAACCACGGGAGAGGGGTCACAGAACCGATGAAAGTATTATTTGCCGCTGCCGAAGGAAGTCCGTTCATGAAGACGGGCGGTCTGGCCGACGTTGTATCGGCACTGCCGAAGGCGCTGCTCGCGAGCGGCGTCGACGTAAGAGTGATGATGCCCAAGTACAAAACCATTGCCGAGCCGCATCGTTTGGCGATGCGCTTCATCAAGGCGATCGAGGTGCCCGTCGGCTGGCGAAACGTCTACTGCGGACTGTTCGAGCTGATGCACGAGGGCGTGCAGTTCTATTTCCTCGACAACGAATATTACTTCGGCGCCCGCGATACCGCCTATGGTCACTATGACGACGGCGAACGGTTCGCCTTCCTGGATCGGGCGATCCTCGAGGCGCTGCCGCATGTCGCCTTCCAGCCGGACATCATCCATAGTCATGACTGGCATACAGGGATGGTGGCGCCGCTGCTGGACAAGCATTACCGTCACGATCCATACTACCGCGACATCCGCACCGTCTACACGATCCATAATCTGCAGTTCCAGGGCGTCTTCCCGTACGAGACGCTGGGCGACCTGCTTGGGCTCGATCATGAGGCGTTCCACCCCGAGCGTCTGGAGTACCAGGGCGGCGTCAGCTTCATGAAGGGCGGCGTCGTCTACTCCGACCGGGTGACGACGGTGAGCCAGACGTATGCCGACGAGATCCGCACGCCGTACTACGGCGAAGGGCTCGATGGCGCGCTGCGCTGGCTCGGCGACCGGCTGAGCGGGATCGTCAATGGCATCGACGAGCAGTCCTACGATCCGGCGACCGACCCGCATATCTTCCAGAGATACAGCTCGGATATCGACAAGAAGCGGGCGAACAAAACGGAGCTGCAGCGCGTGCTCGGCCTGGCGCAGGACAAGCAGGTGCCGCTCATCGGCATGGTGACGAGGCTCACCGACCAGAAGGGGCTCGATCTGCTGGCGCATGTACTCGATCAGATGCTGCAGGAGGATAATGTCCAACTGGCGATCCTCGGCAGCGGCGACCCGCACTATGAGGGACTGCTGCTGGACAAGGCGCATCACCACCCGGATAAGCTGGCCGTGCAGGTCCGCTTCGACGAGCGGCTGGCCCGTCAGATCTACGCCTCCTCCGACCTGTTCCTGATGCCGTCGCGCTTCGAGCCGTGCGGTCTGAGCCAACTGCTGGCTCTGCGCTACGGCAGCATCCCGATCGTCCGCGAGACCGGCGGGCTCGTCGACACGGTCCAGGCGTACAATGAGTTCGAAGGCACAGGCAACGGCTTCTCCTTCACAAACTACAATGCTCATGATATGCTGCATACGATCCGTTATGCCTTATCTTTCTACGACACGCCGGTCTGGCAGCAGTTGGTCGAGCAGGCGATGAAGGCCGATTACAGCTGGTCGCAGTCGGCAGCTCAGTACAAGGCGCTGTACGAAGAGATCGTCGGCGAGCAAGAGACAGCTAGTTAGCGCAGCGGGGGACACCCCCGCGAGAGAACGGCGAGCACCTGAGGGCTTGCCGTTTTGCTGTGTTGTTTCGCGGTTTCCGGGCGAGGGTAATAATGGAAACCAACGAATGCGACAGCGAGACGGAAAGGGTGACGTGTATGCTCAAATGGACCTTTGCAGCGGTAATGATCCTTGGCCTGTCGACGATCTCTCCGGCGGCGCAAGCGCCGGTATTCCTATACGATTATTCGTTAGAGGCCCAACCGGCCGGCGAATCTGGCGATGTCGCTGCGGACGAGTCGCCCGCTCCCGAGGAGACAGCCGCTGCTCCGGAAGCGTCCGGTTACACGGAGCCCGAGCCGGGAGTCTCGGCAGCGGAGACGACCCTGTCTGAAGTCGCCGATAGTGGGGCGCCCGCACCCGAATTCGCATTCGAGACGATCAACGGGGTGGCGATGGACGTCGATCTGTCGGAGGTGCTGGCCGTGCTCGGCGAGCCGACGGAACGGACGACGGACGAGCTGCTCGGGACGGAGGAGTATCATTATCCTGGGATGACGGTCGGGCTGTATGAGGGCTTGGTCGATTATGTCGTCGTGCCGGCATCGGCCGGCTCGGTCCGGATTGGGGATACGGAAACGCTGCTTGAGCTGGCACAGCTGCGCGAGCTGCTGGGCGAGCCGGATCTCGTCGCCGACGACGGGCTGGTATATGTCCGGGGGCCTTTCGCGCTCAAGCTGTTCACGGATGCAGAGGGCAGCGCCCTGTCTACCATGGAGGTGTTCTGGGCGTCGTCTTGATCGACGCATAGGTCCCCGCATCCTCCAAAAAATACCTGGCTTCGATTGTTTCAATCCGCTGGGCCAGTGGTAATGAGAGCTATGCTGGTCAAGGCATAACAACAAAATAATATCGGATGGATGGAGGAGAAGAATCATGAGACCGAATGTACAGATTGTCGATAACGGAATGGCTGCGATCAATGCAGTGCGCGAGCTGAATGCTCGGGGCTACAGCCAGGAGGATATCTACGTGCTCGCTCACGACAGCGATCAGACCGACTCGCTGAAGGAAGCCACGAACACGAACAAGATCGGTATGTCGGAGGAAGGCGTATTCAACTCCATGGCCAATCTGTTCAGAAGCCGTGGCGACGAGCTGCGGGCCAAGATGGAATCCGTCGGGATGTCGAAGGCGGAAGCCGAACAATATGAATCGGAGCTTGACCGGGGCAAAGTGCTCGTCATAGCAACCGTACATTGAGGCCAGTCGCGACACCGCTGACCAGATGGCAAGGCAAGTCTTCTATGAAGGCTTGTCTTCTATTTGCGTGTTCGGGAGGTTCGTCTAGATGCCCGGTGTTCATCGGCTGCAGCGAGTATCGTAATAGATAGAGAAGCGAGGAGCATGGGCATGAAGATCAAAACGAAATTGATCATCAGCTCCGCGATTATGATCGCGCTGCTGCTGGTGATGGCCGGCGTCGGCATTAGCAATACTGTCGGACTGAGCACCCAGATGAAGGAAATGTACAACGAGCGGTATGTGAAGATGGAGCTGGCCTACGAGGCACGGGGGCAAGCCAATGAGCTGGCCAAGGAAATCTCCAACCTGCTGCTCAACCCGACAACCGAAAATGTCAGCCTCGCCATGCCTGTCGTGGCAGAGCTGTCTGACGCTGCGACCGGCGCCTTCGCCGAGCTGAAGGCGATGGCCCGGGGAACAGGGGACGTCTCGGCCAATGAGCTGCAGCTCCTCACCCAGGTGGAGAGCGCGCATGCCCAATATATGCGCTTCACGACAGAGCTGCTCAGCCGCCTCCAGGGCGGCAGCGCTGCAGAAGCGCTGGCGCTGCAACGGGCCGACGGGGAACGGTATGAGAACGAGCTGATCGCCAAAACGAATGAGCTGGCCGTCTATCACAGTCAATTCGTGGAGAGCGGCTTCGCGTCGGCGATCGCAACCAATGAGCGAGCGCTCATGATTATCATCGCGGTCGCTTCATTTGGCTTGCTGCTCGGCATCCTGGCGATGCTCTGGAACATGCGCAATGTCGGCCGGGGCCTGGGCAGTCTCTCGGCGATGATCCGCGGGTTCGCGCAAGGGACGGTCGACCCCACCTCGCGTGTGGAGCATCTGGCGAATGACGAGTTCGGCGATGTCGGCCGGGTGTTCAATACGCTGGCCGAAAGTCTGGAGCAAAAAAGCGAATACGAGCTGCGCTACAACAAGCAGATGGAGGAGGACGCCTGGGTTAAAACCCATCTGACACAGACCGTGATGGCAATCCAGAGCCAGACCGATCTGGGCAAGATGAGCCGCAATTTCGTGCAGGAGCTCGCTCCGCTGACAGGAGCGACCTATGGCGCGCTCTATATCCGCGAAGGTCAGGGCGCCAAGCAGACGCTGCGCTTGCAGGGCAGCTATGCCTTCCATGACGAGGAGGCGCTGCGCGCGACGTTCGTGATCGGTCAGGGCCTGGTCGGCCAATGCGCCGCAGATGGGCGGATCATCGAGCTGCAGGAGCTGCCTGCCGACTATGTCAAGATCGGCTCAGGCACCGGTGAGACGCAGCCGAGATACCTGACGCTCTATCCGGTGCAATATCAGGGCGAGCTGCTCGCTGTGCTGGAGCTGGCCTCGCTGAGGTCGTTCACCCCGGTGGAGAAGCAGCTGCTGGAGGAGACGGTCGAGAGTCTGGGCATCATCCTGAACAATCTGTTCGGCCGCATGCGGGTCGAGGAGCTGCTGCGCGAGTCGCAGACGCTGGGCGAGGAGCTGCAGGCCCAGTCCGAGGAGCTGCTCAGTCAGCAGGAGGAGCTCCGCAGCTCCAACGAGCGGCTCGAGGAGCAGACGCGGCAGCTCAAGAAGTCCGAGGAGCTGCTGCAGAGCCAGCAGGAGGAGCTGGAGCAGAGCAATGAAGAACTGCTGCAGAAGACGCATCTGCTGGAGCTGCAGATGAAGCGCACCGAGGAGAAGCATGAGCAGGTCGAGAAGACGCGCCAGGCGCTGGAGAAGCAGACGGTCCAACTGGCGCTCTCCTCCAAGTACAAGTCGGAGTTCCTCACCAATATGTCCCATGAGCTGCGGACGCCGTTGAACAGTCTGCTCATCCTCTCCCAGATGCTCATGGACAACAAAGAGGGCAATCTGACGCCCAAGCAGCTGGAGTTCGCCGGCACGATCTATGCCTCGGGCAATGATCTGCTGAAGCTGATCGACGAGATCCTCGATCTATCCAAGATCAGCGCTGGCAAGATGGACGTCGTCATCGAGCATCTGCCGATCTCAGAGCTTGATCTGTATCTGCGCCGCAGCTTCACGCCGGTCAGCCTGCAAAAAGGGCTGCGCTTCGAGACGGAGCTGTCTCCGGAGCTGCCCGAGCAGATCTATACCGACAGCCATCGCGTCAAGCAGATCCTCAAAAACCTGCTCTCCAACGCCTTCAAGTTCACCCAGCAGGGCGCGGTGACGCTGACGGTCCGCCCGGCAAAACCGGGGGAGACCGAACGCAGCGAGGAGCAGATGATCGCCTTTGAGGTGAAGGATACGGGCATCGGCATCCCCGAAGACAAACAACAGCTCATCTTCGAGGCATTCCAGCAGGTCGACGGCACGACGAGCCGCATCTATGGCGGTACTGGCCTCGGGCTGGCGATCAGCCGCGAGCTGGCAGGCTTGCTGGGCGGGACGATCACTCTCTGCAGCAAGGAAGGCGAGGGCAGCACCTTTACGCTGTACCTGCCGGAGTTCCTGGTGGCTGCGGAGTCTGGCGCAAGCGGGCTACATGACAACGTCCTGGCGGCGTCGGCACTGGCCGATACGCTCGAAGATTCGACCGTTCAGGCAGCGCCGACCCGAGAGCGCGAGAGCGTCGCGCTGCCGCCGAAGCCGACCGCCAAGATCGAGGACGACGCCGAGCAGCTTCAGGAGGGCGACAAGGTCGTGCTGATTATCGAGGACGATGTGCATTTTGCCCGCGTCCTGCTCGATATCGCGCGCAGCCGCGGCTTCAAGGGGATCGTCGCCATGCAAGGCGACAAAGGGCTGTCCTATGCCCGCACCTATAGCCCGGATGCGATCCTGCTGGATATCCAGCTGCCGGTGCTGGACGGCTGGGCCGTGCTCAATCAGCTCAAGCATCACGCGGAGACGCGGCATATCCCGGTACACGTCATCTCGGTCGTCGACGATATCCAGCATGGCCTAGCGATGGGCGCGATCGCTTATCTGAAGAAGCCGGCGAGCAAGGACAATCTCGAGCAGGTGTTCTCGCAGATCGAAGGGTTCCTCGAGCGCGATCTGAAGCGGCTGCTCGTCGTCGAAGACGACCCGACGCAGCGCAACAGCATCGTCGAGCTGATCGGCCATGATGACGTGCTAATCACCGCTGTGCCGACCGGACGCGAGGCGCTCTCCGAGCTGCGCAGCGCCCACTATGACTGTATGGTGCTCGACCTCGGACTGCCGGACATCTCCGGCTTCGAGCTGCTCGATGCGATCCGCAAGGAGGAGACGCTCGGCGATCTGCCGGTAATCGTCTATACGGGACGCGAGCTCGACAAGAAGGAGGAGCTGCGGCTGAAGCGGTATGCGGGGACGATCATCGTCAAGGACGTCAAGTCGCCGGAGCGGCTGCTCGACGAGACGACGCTCTTCCTCCATCGCGTCGAAGCGGATATGCCGGAGGATAAGCGCAACATGCTGCGCAAGCTGCACAATATGGAGTCGATCTTCGAGGGCCGCAACATTCTTATCGTCGATGACGATGTGCGCAACGTGTTCGCGCTCTCGAGCGTGCTGGAGAACTACAAGATGAACATCACGTTTGCCGAGAACGGCGTGGAGGCGCTGCAGCAGCTAGAGAAGCCGGGCGGCTTTGACCTGGTGCTGATGGACATCATGATGCCGGAGATGGACGGCTATGAGACGATGCGCGAGATCCGCAGCATGACCAAGTACGAGAAGCTGCCGATTATCGCGATCACGGCCAAGGCGATGAAGGATGATCGCGACAAGTGCATTGAGGCCGGCGCGTCGGATTATATCGCCAAGCCGGTCAATACCGAGCAGCTGCTCTCTCTGATGAGAGTCTGGTTGTACAAATAAACGGGGGCAAAGCGATGGAAGCCGAAGAACGCGAACGCGTCGAGATCGAGATGCTGCTGGAGGCGATATTCAGACTGTACGGACATGACTTCCGCAATTATGCCTACTCCTCGATCCGGAGACGAATCTGGCATCGTGTCCATGCGGAGCGGCTGGCGACGATCACCGGACTAGCGGATCGCGTCATCCATGATCGCGCCTGTATGGATCGGCTGTTGGCCGATATGACGATTCATGTGACCGAGATGTTCCGGGACCCCGAGGTGTTCCGGGTGTTCCGTACCCAGGTCGTGCCGATCCTTCGCACCTATCCATTCATCCGCGTCTGGCATGCCGGCTGTTCGACGGGCGAGGAAGTCTATTCGATGGCCATCCTGCTCTATGAGGCCGGGCTCTACGACAAAACGCGCATCTATGCGACCGACACCAATGCCGAGGTGCTGGATGTTGCCCGCGAGGGCGTGTTTCCGCTGGAGCGGATGCAGCTCTATACGCGCAACTACATGGAGGCGGGCGGGAGCGAGGCATTTTCGGATTATTATACGGCTCGCTACGACTCGGTGATCTTCCACTCCTTCCTGAAAAAAAACATGGTGTTCGGTCAGCATAACCTGGTGACGGACGGTTCATTTAATGAATTCAATCTCATCCTGTGCCGCAATGTGATGATCTATTTTAACAAGCAGCTGCAGGATCATGTGCACCGGCTGCTGTACGACAGTCTGAGCATATTCGGCGTACTCAACCTGGGCACCAAGGAGTCGATCAACTTCACCTCGCATGCGGAGGATTACGAGGAGCTGGACGGTCAACACCGGCTGTATCGGAAGATTAGATAATCAAGAGAGATCATAAAGATGGTTACAAGGCAAAAAACGGAAGGTGAGCCATGGAAACGGGACAATTTCCAATCAATATTCTGCTGGTGGACGATAACCCGGATAACCTGTTGGCCCTGGAAGCGGTGCTGGGCAATCGCGAATACAATTTGGTGAAGTGTCTCTCGGGGGAAGAGGCGCTTCGCAGTCTGCTCAAGGACGACTATGCCGTGATCGTCATGGATGTGCAGATGCCCGGGATGGACGGCTTCGAGACGGCGCGTCTGATCAAGTCGCGCGAGAAGACCAAGGAGATCCCGATCATCTTCATCTCGGCGACGAGCAAGGAGTCGGAGCATTTTTATACGGGTTATTCAGTGGGGGCCATCGATTATATGCTCAAGCCGTTCGTGCCGCAGATCCTGCGCACCAAGATCGAGGGCTTCGTCCGCTTGTTCGTCACGAACAAAAAGCTGCAGCTGCAGACGGAGCTGTTGCATCAGAAGACGGTCGAGCTGGAGCAGATGAATCGCGAGCTGATGCGGACCGCCTATATGCTGAGCAAGACGGAGGCGCAGGCGCGCGTCATCCGGGAGACCTCGATCGATACGATGATTACCTTTGACGAGCACGGCATGATCCTCGACGTCAATCCGGCGCTGGAGGGGATGTTCGGGTATCGGCAGGAGGAGGTGATCGGCCGCTCGATCGAGCTGCTGATCCCGGGCTTCGCCGAGTATGACTACGATGATCACGCCAACAGTCCGCTGACGGGCGCTACGCCGGGCAAGCTGCGGGAGATCATGCCCAGACGCAGCGACGGCACGCTCTTCCACGCAGAGATCCAGATCGGCAAGGCCATCATCGACGACGAGGAGATCTATGCGTGCACGGTCGCCGACATTACGCAGCGCAAGCAGTTCGAGAGCGAGCTGGTGGAGGCCAAGGAACGTGCCGAGATCGCAGCTCGCGCCAAGACGGAGTTCCTGGCGATGGTCAGCCACGAGATCCGGACGCCGATGAACGGCGTGCTCGGCATGACCTCGCTGCTGATGGAGACCGAGCTCAATGAGGAGCAGCAGGAGTACGCCGATATCATCCACAAGAGCGGCGACGCGCTGCTACTCGTCATCAATGACATCCTCGACTACTCCAAGATCGAGTCCGGCAAGATGGAGCTCGAGGAGGTGCCGTTCCAGCTGTCGGCCTGCATCGGCGAGACGTTCGACCTGTTTACGGTCAAATCCAAGTCCCATCATTTGGAGCTGACCTGGCTCATCGACCCGCAGATCCCGAGCGAGTTGGTCGGCGACGTCACCAAGCTGAGACAGGTGCTGATCAACCTCGTTGGCAATGCCGTCAAATTCACCGAGCAGGGCAGCGTCCATGTCCATGCCACGCTCGAGGAGGAGTGCGAGGAGCGTGCCGTCATCGCCATCGCCGTGCAGGATACCGGCATCGGCATCCCAGCGGATAAGCTGCCGCTGCTCTTCCAGCCGTTCTCCCAGCTGGACTCTTCGATGTCGCGCAAGCATGGCGGCACGGGGCTGGGACTGGCGATCAGCAAAAATCTGGTCGAGCTGATGGGCGGCGCCATCTATGTGCAATCTCGCCACGGGGAGGAGGAGACCGGCACCACCTTCCTCCTCTCGCTGCCGCTGCGCAAGCGCAAGCCGAGGCTGGCGCTCGAGCCGGAGCTGGGAGCGCCGGCACCCTTCTCCTTTGCCGCCCTGCTCGAGGGGGACGAAGAGGAGCACGAGCCGGATGACCGACCGCTCGTGGAGGAGCGACACCCGCTCGCGCCCGAGGACTACCGCATCCTCGTCGCCGACGACAATGAGGTCAATCAGAAGCTGTCGCTGCGTCTCCTGGAGAAGCTGGGACTGACCGCCGATGTGGTGAGTAATGGACGTGAGGCATGGGAGCGGGCCAGCCAGCAAGGCTACAATCTGATCCTGATGGATATCCAGATGCCGGTGATGGACGGCTTGCAGGCGACGCAGGAGATCATATCAAGCGTGCCGGCGGAGCAGCAGCCGGTCATCGTCGCGATGACGGCCAACGTGTTGCGCGGCGAGCGGGAGAAGTGCATCGCCTCGGGGATGCGAGACTTCATCAGCAAGCCGATCCGTCTCCAGGCGCTGCGGGAGATCGTCGAGCGCTACCGTTACAGCATCCCTTATGATCATAGTGCGACTGCCCCGCTCTGAGGAGCCGGAGCGGTACGGTACGCTATCGCTTGAGGGATAGACAAGGGGAGGGCAGCAGAGATGAGTCAAGGGCCGGTGCATGAGGAGAAGGACTGGATCTGGCATCGGATCGACAGCGTGCAAGCCCCACAGGCTGCAGCGCTCATCCGCGACAAGCCGGAGCTGAGAGGCTGGTACGATGAACTGGCCGAGCGCACGACCAATGCGACAGGCATGCGCACGCATGCCGGCGAGCATAACGCGCTATATGGCTCGATCGTCGTCCGGCGGGACGGGGATACGTTGCAGCAGCGCTCGATCTTCCATTATTATCTGACGCAGCGGATGCTGGTGACGATCGGCTTCGATACGAGTCAGCTGTGCCTGACGACAGAGTCGGAGCTGCGAGCCAAGCTGGATAGCTGCGATAGCTCGCTGGACGGCTTTTTCCTGCTGCTGGGCGAGGCGCTCGACAGCTATCTGGAGGGGATAGATCGGCTCGAGGAGGAGCTGTTCCGCCTGGAGTCGGAGATGCGGGAGCATAACGGCATGCGCGTGCTCGACAACATCATGGAATGCCGTTACGATCTGCTGCATTGGTCTTCCTTGACGTTGCCGATCCGCGAGTGTGCGGCGGCTGTCCGCGAGGTGTTCGACGACGAGGCGGAGGCCAGCGTCGAGTACAAGCGCACGCAGCGGCGCCTCGAGCGGCTGACGATGCTAGAGCGACATTATGCCCAGCAGGTCGAGACGCTGCTGCGGATCGACGACAGCATCGGGAGCGTACGAGGCAACGAGATTATGAAGACATTAACGGTGTTTACCGCTGTGGTCACCCCTGTGATGGCGCTCGGCGCACTGTGGGGGATGAATTTCAAGGCGATGCCCGAGCTTGAATGGCCGTGGGGCTACGCTGCCGCGCTTGCGCTGATTGCGATCGGCACGATCGCCGTCTACGCCTATCTGTACTCCAAGGGCTGGACGGGCGAGCTGTTGAAGGGTGCGCGCAAAAAATCAAAGCGATAATCGCAACGTCTATATACGGTTCATGACGCCCACGATCTCCTCTGCCGGAGATCGCGGGCGTTTTGCATGCCTGGCGATCTTCCTGTATAAGTCACCTTTTCCTTTTACAAACCTGTATGTTTGTATATAATGAACATATAAATATGTCCGTCTGGAGCTGAATCGGTAATGAAGGATGTTCAAAGAGTTCCTTTATATATGCAAGTCAGGGACTATGTATATGATCAGATTAATAGAGGGAACTGGAAGCCCAACGACCGACTGCCTTCGGAGAAGGAGCTGTCGGAGCAATTTAATGTCAGTCGAATTACGGTGAAAAAAGCGTTGTCCGAGCTGACCGATATGGGGATGGTATACAGAATTCAGGGCAGAGGTTCCTTTGTCTCCTCGGATCAGGAGGGAGAACCGACCCTCTATAAATCGCTTACCAATCTGCAAACCGGCTATTGCGTCGCTTTCCTTATCCCCAGACTTGAGAACACATACACCGCCAATCTTGTAAAAGGCATCGAACAAGCATGCAGGGCGGCGGGGATGAATATGATTTTGGCCATAACCAACGATTCGCAAGAAGAAGAAAAACGGCTCATTAACGAGATGATTCAGATTGGCGTCAATGGCATTATTATTTTTCCTGTGGATGGAGAAGGCTACAATGAACAAATTGTGAAGCTGACCATGAGCAACTATCCGTTGGTGCTGATCGATCGATATTTCCGCGGCATCGAGACGAACAATGTCTGTACAGACAATGTAACCGGAGCCTATGACGCAACAAACCATTTGCTGCAGCTCGGGCATCGAAATGTCGGCGTCGTGTCAACCTATCCTAAGTGGACGACGAGTATAGAGGATCGTATCGAGGGCTACGAAAGAGCGCTGTCAGATGCGCAAATTCCGATCAACAGGCAGTACAGGCTGGATCATTTCAACCCCGAGGCCATGAATGTGGTGCTTAGAGAAGGCGTGATTGTGCCCGAGATCAAAAAAGAAATCCAACATTATTTGCGTACAAATGCCGAAATGACGGCGGTATTTGCGACCAATATCGCGGTAGGACTCTCGATTATTGCGGCGGCGGAGGAAATCGGCATCCGGGTGCCGGACGATTTGTCGATTGTTTATTACGATTTCGAACCGTTGTCCTTACTCCTATCCAAGCAGACCTATATGACTCAGGATGTGCCGGTCATGGTCCATAAAGCGGTCGAATTGCTGATGGCCGTCATCTCGGACCCGCAACGGAAGCGAGAGCGGGTATTAATTCCCTCCAAACTGGTAAAAGGGAATACGACCTCTGCCATTATTCATAAGGATCAAAGCCCCATCGGTTAAGAATGAGAGCCCCTTCACCACACGTGGAAGGGCTTCTTTTATTTGCATCTGTTGATACCTTCGAAAAAAGCGTTTACAAAAGGGATGTTGGATATTATAATGTTTTTACAACATATATTAATGTAACATATCAACATATCATTTATATATGTTTGAGACCGACATTACATAACGGGGAGAGTTGGACGAAGTGAAACACAAAACATCAGTTCGCTTCATAGGGTTGACGGTAGGTTTGGTATGTTTGTTGCTGCTCGCGGCTTGCAGCGGCGGGTCTGGCAACGGAGGCAAGCCCGAGCAGACGAATGCCGGTACGAGCGGGAATGGAACGGCGGCAGAGACGCCCAAAAGCGATGTGAAGCTTACGATGTGGGGGTTCAAGGTTGCCTTTGATCCTGGCTTTAAGGCGGTAGCGGAGGAGTTCAAGAAAAAAACGGGGATCACCGTCGAAACTCAGGTGACTTCGCCCGATGACGCGTATAGCCAGAAAATTATGGCCGCTTCGGCTGTATCCGATCTACCTGACTTATATCTGTATTGGAATGGTCCGGCTGCTGGAGCATTTGACGGCACCGCCTTTGAATGGACGGAGGAGCTTAATGCCGACCCGGAATGGAAGAACGGATTTTTCCCGGCAGCGTTGAACGGTCAAATGGTCGCCCAAGGACATATCGATAACTGGCAAAAGGACGATAAAGCCAGCGATTGGATGAAGCAACGGCAGATCGGCGAAATCTATGGGCTGCCGGTGGATGTCGGCACGTTCTATACCGTGTATGGCAACGCCAAACTACTGAAAGAAGCAGGCGTCTCCACCGATGCTCCGGCTACGGTAGAAGAGTGGATCGAGCGGATGAAAGCCGTCAAGGACAAAACCGGAAAGTCCGGACTAGTGTTCTCCGGCAACACCGATTCCGTCTACGAAAACTGGATGGCGCTTTTGCAAAACTATATGCTCAACGGCGAAGAAAGCTTTACAAAATTAATGAATCGGGAAGGGACGCTATCCGATCCAAAAAACCTTCCTATGCTCTCCTTTATTGAAGAGATGGCCAAGGCAGGACTGTTCCCTGACGGTATGGTAAGCATGGACATCGATAGTGCGGACCAGCTCTTTGCGCGCGGCGATGCCGCTTATGCGCTTGGCGGAACGTTTACCTACGCCAACTTCAGCGCGATGGGCATGAAGGGCGAGGACATCATCAGCTTCCGCGTGCCTGCTTATGAAGGGTCTGTCTATCCGGACGCGACGACCGTGCCGTTTGGACTGGTACAGATGGTTGTCAACGGCAAAGGCCCCCATGTCGAGGAAGCCGTCGAATTTGTGAAGTATTTGACCTCAGAGGAGGGCATGATTCTTTACGCCAATGCTGCCTTCGATATTCCGGCCGTCAATATCAAAGACAAATCCAAGCTGCAGCCAGCGATTGAAGCGATGCTTTCTTCGCTCTCCATGGAAGAGAATTGGTGGTCGCAGAACGGAGCAATCCTGGATAAATATTGGTCGAACTCGGAGTGGAGGCTGTTCCACGAGCTGAAGCAAAAGGTGCTTCTCGGTACGATTACTTCCGAAGAGGCTGCGAAACAGTTTGATGAAACGGCTGCAAAGGAAAAAGCAGCCGCCCAATAGATCGGGAACCGCAGGTGGGGTTCGCCCCGCCTGATTTTTTTAAAGAAGGTGCTGCATGATGAACAAAAAAAGAGATTGGATAGCCGGTTATATTATGGTTGCCCCAGCGATTATTTTATTTTTGGTCGTCGGGTTGTTTACGCTTTTGTTTTCCCTTTGGATGTCCTTTCATCATGTGCAGGCAGGGTCTCTGATCTCCTCTGCCAAGTTCGCAGGGTTAGCCAACTTCAAAGAGTTTCTCCTTGGCGGGGATACGGTGATGACGAGGATGTTCTGGAATTCGCTGCGGAACAATCTGACGATCGCCGTGTCGATGGTTCTCGTCGTGGTGCCTGTCTCGCTCGTGCTGGCAGTGCTGCTCCAAAATGTGAAGTGGTTTTCAAAGGGATTTCGGACGATCTATCTGATCCCGATGGTGACGTCGTCCGTTGCGGTCTATTATGTATGGCAGGGCATCTATGATCCTGCCGGATCGCTTAACAGCTTGCTGTCCGCCATTGGACTGGAATCGCTGATAGCCAGAAACGGCTGGCTGGGCGAGCTCAATCGCTCCTTGCCTTCGATTATCGTCCAGACTTGCTGGGGGGCGATCCCGGCCACGCTCATCTTGTACGTCGCGGGACTGCAGTCTGTCGATATGCAGCTCTACGAATCGGCCGAGATGGACGGGGCGACAGCCATTCATAAATTGCTGCACATTACATGGCCTGTCCTTCGCCCGATTACTGCGATTGCGGTAATTTTGACGATCAACGGAGCGATGCAGATTTTCGACAACATTTGGGTCATGACCAAGGGCGGACCTGCCGGTTCGACTCAGGTGGTCAACGTACTCGTCTATCAGGAGGCCTTTGTGCGGGGCAGCTTAAGCGTTGCCAATGCCATGGGCTGGACGGTATTCCTGATTACGTTTGTATTATCGCTGATCAGTCTCAGAGCTTTGAGAAGCAAAACCTAAAGGAGGAACGGCGCCATGTCAGTCCGATCCATCAGTCAAGTTGCAATTATCGCCGTTCTCACCCTATGGGCAGTATTTTGTCTGTATCCGCTAGTTTGGATGATCGGCGCATCGCTCAAAACAAGTCAAGAGGTTATGCAGACGTATTCCCTGTTTCCGACCGGAGTATGGCATTGGGAGACGTTTGTCGATGTGTGGCAGCGCCTCAACTTTTTCAAGTATTTCTTGAATAGCCTTAACGTCACGTTGCTGACGATCGTTGGCGTCAATTTGATTTATTCCCTCACCGCCTTTGCGGTGGCCAAGCTGGATTTTCCGGGCAAAAACTTTATCTTCTACGGTTTTCTCGCGATGATGTTCGTTCCCGGGATTACGATTCTCATCCCATTGTACCTAACGGAATATTACTTGGGCATTCTAAACACCCATCTGGGCTTGATCCTTCCCATCATTAACGGAGCGGGTCCGTTTGCGTTGTTTCTCTTTCGCAATTACTTTCAGTCCATTCCCCATGAAATCTACGAGTCTGCGAAGCTGGAAGGCTCGGGTCCGATCCGGACCTGGCTGCGCATCTATTTCCCGCTGTCGCTTCCCGCGATCGCGACCATTACCATTATGAATTTCCTGGGCTCGTGGAACTCCTTGGTGCTGCCCATGGTGATGCTCACGGACCAGGATCTGTTCACACTGCCGCTGGCGGTTATGCTGCTGGATACCGGGGCGTTTCGACAATGGAACGTCTTGATGGCAGGCTCGCTTATTTCTGTGGTGCCGGTCATTCTCGTCTTTTTCTTTATGCAGAAATATTACATTCAAGGCTTGTCCTCAGGGGCAATCAAATCATAATTTTGGAGCATTCACAGCTAAGAGAGATTTGGCTGGATGCGGAGGGATATCGCATGCAAAAAAAGAAGCTGCACATCATTTCTCATTCCCACTGGGATCGCGAGTGGTATATGCCATTCGAGAGCTTTCGGATACGATTGGTTGAACTGTTTGATCAGGTGTTGGATTTGCTGGAGGAAGACGGGAACGGCTTTGAAGCGTTTCACGCGGATGGGCATGTGCTGCTCATCGAGGATTATTTGGAGGTTCGTCCCGAACAGCGACCGCGCCTGGAGCAACTGGTGCGCAAGGGGAAGCTTTTTGTAGGTCCGTGGTATGTCCTGCAGGATGCCTTCCTGACCAGCGGCGAAGCGCAGGTGAGAAACCTGCTGTACGGGATCGAGAAGGCTCGGGAGCTGGGCGGCGCGACGATGGTCGGATACTATCCGGATACCTTCGGCAATATATCGCAGTCCGCGCAAATGCTCCAGGGCTTCGGCATCAAGCACGCCGTCTTCGGAAGAGGGATCAATCCGGTGGCGGAAAACAATCAGGTCCAAAACGAAAACAATGGGTTTACCTCCGAGGTGTGGTGGGAATCGCCTGACGGCTCCCGCGTGCTCTCGGTCTTCTTGGCCAATTGGTACCATAACGGCATGGAGCTGCCCGTCGACAAGGAAGAAGCGCAGAAGCGGATCGCGGTTGCGGTGCCCAATGTCGAACGCTTCGCAACGACCTCCCATCTGCTGCTCATGAACGGCTGCGACCATCAGCCCGTCCAGCCCAATGTCGGCGCTGCGATCCGCATGCTCAATGAAGTGTTGCCGCAGGATTACGAGGCTGTGCATAGTAGCTTTCCCCGTTATTTCGAAGCGCTGGAGGGGGCGATCGGACCCTTGCATACGGCAGTCGGCGAATTAACCGGACAACAGACCGAAGGCTACGGTCTTCTGGTGAATACCGCTTCGTCCAGGCTGTACCTGAAGCAATGGAATGCCAGACTTCAGCGGGAGCTGGAGCGCTGGACCGAGCCCTTCTCGGTCATCGCCGATCGCTTCGGACAGGCTTATCCGCGACATCTGATCCGCCACGCCTGGAAGCTGCTCCTGCACAATCATCCGCATGACAGCATATGCGGCTGCAGCCTCGACGAGGTGCATCGGGAGATGGAAGTCCGATTTATGAAATCGGCCCAGGCGGCCGAGGCTTTGACGACGAAGGCCCTCGCGTATATCGCTTCCCGCGTGCCGCAGCCCGAGGCAAGCCCACCAGCTATGAGCGGCTATGCGATCACGGTATTTCATCCGCTCGAGCGATCGAGGGGCTCGTGGGTGGAGGCTGTAGTATACGCCGACGAGGCCGTTGCTGTGGAGCAATGGCAGCTGCTGGATGCCGACATGGCGCATAGCTATGCGGTTCAGGTAACAGATGAAGGGATCGTATCCGGGTATACGCTGCCGGACGACCGATTCCGTATCCAATGGGTGAAAAAAAAGTATGTCCTGCGCTTCTATGCTCCGCAGGTCCCGGCTCTAGGCTACGCTACATATTATTGGATGCCTGCGGAGGTCAAGCTCGCGGAGGAGGCGGATCGGGCGCTTAGCTTTGAATCCAGCGATGCTGAAACCGTGTTGGAAAATGAGTGGCTTCAATTAACCATCCATAAAAACGGACCGATTGCTCTGACAGATAAGCGGACGCAGAAGCGGTATGAAAACATCCTTCTCCTTGAGGACACAGGGGATATCGGCGACGAATACAACTATAGACAAAGCGAGGATGCGCATGATCTTCGATTAGGCACGGGGGGCTTTACGAGCATCGAGGACTGCTCTGTGCCTGGCGAGCTGCGCGTGCGCCTCGAGCAGACCTGGAGCTTGCCTCAGAGGCGCGAGGGCAGACAACGCTCCAATACGGAGCTGGAGCATACCTTCCACTGGCTCATCTCGCTCGAAGAGCATGCTGCGCGCATCGATGTGGAGCTGACGTGGGTGAACCTCTCCGAGGATCATCGGCTGCGCGTGCTCGTCCCGACCGACCTGGAGACAGGCGATGTCTATGCCGACTCGCCCTTTGATTGGACCAGACGGGAGATTGCGCCGTGGGAAGGCTGGACGAATCCTTGCCGTACGGAGCGTATGCAATCCCGGGTCGGACTGCAGGGAGACAAGCAAGGCTTGCTGATAGCGACAGACGGGCTGCCGGAGTACGAGGTGTTAAGGGATGGTCGCAATACGCTGGCCATTACATTGCTGCGCTGTATAGGCGAGCTGGGCGACTGGAATGACTTCCCGACGCCGGAGGCGCAACAGGTCGGCAGAGCGCAACAGGTGCGCTTCTCGTTAATTCCTGTCGGGGAGGAGCTGTTCGACGGTTTTGACGAAGCGGATGCGTTCCTGTATCCGGCCAAGGCTGTTGCTGTGCCGATCCGCGAGCTGTCATCGACCGGATCTCAGGCGGCGCCGACCCGTTATTCCCTGGCGGACCTGGAGCACTCCCCTGCGGCCATCCGATTGACCGCGCTCAAAAAATCCGAGCGCGAGGAAGCGGCCGTACTCCGTCTGGTCAACCTGGCGGAGGAGCCGTGCGAGGTGGAGCTGCGGCTGACGGGACAACATCCGCCGTTGGTAACAAAGGGATTATTGGACGAAACGACGATTGGCGCTCCAGAGCAACTCGAAGAGCAGGATACCATCCACCTTCTGCGCGATCGGGCAGGCGCCAAGCGGATCGAGACCTATCTGGCGAAGCAGCGGCAGGAAAGCAAGGAGGGCTAAAGATGAGCGGCCTCGACACAAGAATATTGCATCTGATCGGTTATATCCCGAACAGCTACTGGGACGAAAAAATTACGAGAAAACCTAACTATTGGACGGAGCGAATCATCGCCCAGCTCGTATTTGCCCGCGAGATGTCCAAGATTGACGAGAATCGATACGATGCGGTCATCGAGCCCGTTGTCGGCTTGTTGGAGCATGAGCTGGGAGAAGAAGGAGCGATCACGAAGCAAATCGTCTTGAAGGCGGAGGCGATGCTGGCCCCGCTGCAGGAGCAGGCCAAGAAATACCGTATCCTCAGCGTAGCCCACGCCCATATTGACATGAACTGGAAATGGCCCTGGCAGGAGACGGTGTCCGTTGTCCTCGATACGTTCAAGACGATGCTCAAGCTGCTGGAGGAATACCCGGCGTTTCGATTTTCTCAATCGCAAGGAGCGATCTACCGAATCGTCGAGCAATACGATCCGGAGATGCTCGAAGAGATCAAGACGAGAGTCGCCGAGGGACGATGGGAGGTTACGGCCTCCCACTGGGTAGAGGCGGACAAGAACATGCCGAGCGGCGAGAGCCTGGTCAGGCAGATCATGTACAACAAGCGATATTTATCCGACTTGTTCGACCTGGACATGGACCAGATGTCCCTCGACTTCGAGCCGGATACGTTCGGCCATAGCGTGCATGTGCCCGAGATTCTGGCAGGCGGCGGGGTGAGCTATTACTATCATTGCCGGGGCAGCGAGGGGCCGCTCCTGTACCGCTGGGAAGCGCCGTCAGGGCGATCCGTTATCGCCTACCGCGAGCCGACCTGGTACAACGATTATGTGCAAGCGATTATCGGCGCTTACGTTCCCGCGATCTGCAGGCAGACTGGACTGGACACCCATCTGTATGTGTACGGCGTCGGGGATCATGGCGGAGGGCCGACCCGGCGCGATATCGAGCGTCTGCTCGATATGCGGGACTGGCCTGTCTACCCGGAGATCGAGTTTGGCACGTACGGGCAGTTTTTCAAGCTGGCGCAATCGGTGGCTGATCAACTCCCAGTCGTCAGAGGCGAGCAGAATGTCGTATTTACAGGCTGCTATACGAGCCAGACCCGGATCAAAAAGGCGAATCGGCTAGGCGAGGCGGCATTAAACGAAGCCGAAGCCTATCGCGCGCTTGCAGGCTCGGAGACGGGCTTGTCGTACCCAGCCCACGCCTACGAGCAGGCATGGCGCAACGTGTTGTTCAATCAATTCCATGATATCCTGCCCGGCTCGGGCGTGACGGAGACGCGCGAGCATGCGATGGGACTGTTCCAGGAGACGATGGCCATCGCGACGGCGGGCAAGAAAAAAGCATTGGAGCGGCTGGCGGAAACGATCGATACCTCGGGGCTCGCGCAAAGCGACCGAAGCGAGATTGCGGAGGGCGCAGGCGTCGGCTATGGCTTGCAGCATTTGTCGATCTCTCAGGTCGAGCGCGGCAGCGGCAGCGTTCGGATCGCCCATGTGTTTAATCCTTCCTGGCAAGCGCGCGAGGAAGTGGTGGAGTGGGTCGTATGGGACTGGAAAAGCCCGGGCCGCTCTTTTGTCGTCAAGGACGGCGATGGCGTCGAGACTCCCCATCAAGTGCTGGATCAGGGCTATCACCATTACTGGGGCCACGATTATATGCGCGTGCTGTTCCGGGCGCAGGTCCCCGCCTTCGGCTATAACACCTACACGCTGTCGGAAGCGGAGCATCGGTATACCCCTGCGTTCCCCAGCGATTCGCGTCTCGAGCGACCGAAGATCTATCTGCTCGAAAACGAGGTCATTTGCGCCGTATTTGATCCCTTGACGGCTGAGGTCATCTCCTTGCGTCACAAGCCATCCGGCGACGAGTTGATCGATCCTGCCCGGCCTGCGGGCATATTCCGGCTCATCAAGGAGCATGCGGATCAGGATATGTCCGCCTGGATCATCGCCGAATATCGGAGTGTGGAAACTCTGCATCGCGAGGTGAAATGGACGGAAGCCGGCAGCGGAGGACTAAGACAATCGTTAGGCTATGAGCTGAGCTTCGGAAGCTCGCGGTTGAAGGTGGCGATCGTCCTGGATGCCGACAGCGACACGCTCGTCTACGACGTATCGTGCGACTGGCAGGAGGTTGGCAGGAGGGGAGATCATGTGTCTCAGCTGAATTTCCAGTGGCCATTGTCCTATCGTTGTTCTCGGTACCAGTACGATGTCCCGTTCGGCACACTGGACCGCGAGCCGCTGCGACAGGATATGCCCGCCCGCAGCTGGGTGCGCGGGGCAAGAGACGACGGAGTCGATCTCCCGTCCATCCAGGTCATCACGGACAGCAAGCACGGCTTCCGCGGTGTCGACGATGCCATCGCTGTATCCTTGATTCGCAGCTCGTTTGACCCGGACCCCTATCCGGAGCAGGGCGATCATCATCGGTTCAAGCTGGCCATTGCCGTGCAGCAGCCGATGTCTCATGCACAGCGGATCGCGGCTGCTCATCGTCTAGCGAGTCCGCTAACGGTGCTCTCCGGCTCGGCGCATGGCGGCTCAAGACCGCTCCATGACGCTTTCCTGGAGCTGCTGGAGGGGACGGTCGCTTACTCGGCGCTCAAGCAGCCGGAGGAGCAGGGCCGATCGGCGTGGATCCTCAGACTGTACGAGACGGATGGCTTGGCCACCAAGGCGAAGCTGAAGCTCAAGCGAGCCGCCAGTCGCGTGACCCTGGTGGACGGGCTCGAGCGCGAACTGGAGGATCAAGCGCCGCTTGTGTACGTGCCGCCTCTTATTGAGCTGGAGGTGAGGCCTTATCAGATCGTAGCCATCGAGATTGTTTTTGCATGACGGTAGTACGCATGGAGGACGTTCATTTGATGATGGGGGGAAAAGGTATGGTGTACAAGCTTTGCCGGGTCAGCCTTAAGCTTATGATGTGTGCGATGCTTTTTGCATTACTTTCGATTGGCGTCTTCCAGACGGCTACGATTGAGGCGGCGCCTGCCGACGACGTGCTTGTGCTCGCCGTCAAAAATCAACTGACGGACGGGAGCAAAAAAAGTCGGGTTCAATTCTCCAGCGCGAGCTATACGATAGCAAACGGCGATTATCTCCATTACGATGTCATGCTTGGGAGCCTTGCGGCAGGCGCGGGATCTGTCGATTTGTACTTCAGCGACGGCACATACTTGAGCGCGCAGTTGGGCCTGAGGGATCAGAACGGCGCTGCGCTCATCCCGGACTGGTTCCCCTCCACGCAGGCCAATCTGTACAAGCTCGCTACCAATCAATGGTACGAAAGAAAAATAAAGCTGCCGAGCTCGGTCGTGGGCAAAACGATCACCAAGTGGTTGCTCCACAACGCCAACAATGATAACGGCAAAGACTATGTCGTCTATTACGACAATATTAAAATTACCAATGGTTCCACAACCGTTAAGGCTGTCGGCTATGAAAACGGCAGCCCGGCAGTCAACAGCATCGAGACGAACACGTTGATCGATCGGGTCAAGCTGCAGGTCGCCCCTGCGCCTGCTCCCTCCGCAATTCCTGCTGCCGAGGTGTTGAAGTTCTGGCAGCTGAACGGGACGAATAGTGGCGTCGGCAATAAATACCTCTATTTGAAATTTTCGAATGCAGGTGCGGACAGCTATGTGTTCCAGGCAGGCGACCACATCGAATACGATGTGCAGCTTCATTCGCCTTGGGCTGCCGGGCTCGGAGGTATCGATGTTGCCACCAGCGGCGGCTACCTGCGCGACTGGGCCTATACCGATCAGAATGGAATCGGCGGTCCCTGGAGCGATATGACGGCGTTTGCATTTAACAGATGGTATCATCGCGTCATCCCCGTCCCGAGCGCGGCCATCGGCAAAACGGTCCGATGGTGGGACTTCGCAGGCGAGAATGACGAGCAAGGCGGAGCCTACTCGGCCAGCTATGCCAATGTAAAGGTAACGAATGGGGCAGGCACGACGCGTCTGAACGTCTACACCGGAGGACATCCTTCCCTCAATGCGATCGATATCAGCTCCGATGCGACCAATGATCTGCGTTTTGCAGCCGCCTCGGTCAACGAAGGACAGCCCTCCGGCGACGTGCTGCGGCTGACGGCGACGAGCGATGTCGACCTTGGCGCCGTCGGTCAATCCACCTTGTCTAACAAATACGCCTATGTGAAATTTTCCGAACAGGCGTACACGATCCAGGCCGGAGATCGTCTCGAATACGATATGAAGCTCGATAGCGGCAATGCGGGCTATAAGCAGGCAGCGGGGGTCGATTTGAGATTTTCGGACAACAGCTGGCTCAGAGATACGCAGAGCAGCGCGCTGACCAATCGCATCACAGACCAGAACGGCTTCAGCGCCCATCCGGGCATCCCCAATGATCTACAAAGCGGCGGCAAATGGTATCATCGCATGATGGACTTGTCCTCTCTGGCAGGCAAGACGATCAATTTGTGGGCGCTTGCCGATGAGACGGACGAAAACCACTTCACGTTTACCAGCTACTTTGACAATATCAAAATTACGCGCGGCGGCGTCACGCAGACGACAGCTTATGCGGAAGGCGCGCCAGCCAAAAACGAGCTCGTGTTGTCCAATAAAAAAGTATCCTATACGCTCGCGCCCGTTCCATCCGGCGGCTTCCCGAGTCCGAATAATCAAATCGTGACGCCGGCTTTTGCGCCCGAGGACGTGCCTGTCGTCAGCTTCGTCGTGACAGACGCCGCCTTCGGGGCCGCGGCCGATGGAACTACAGACGATACGTACGCGATCCAGCGAGCGCTCTATGCGGCTGAAGCAGCCGGAGGCGGCGTGGTCTATATGCCGGGCGGCCACTATGCGGTGAAGGGCCACTTGTATATCCCGCCAGGGGTTGCGCTAAGAGGGGACTGGGGCCATCCCGATCAAGGCGGACTTGGCGTCGGTACGATCATCAAGGCGTACGAGAACAAAGGAAACGCTGCGGGTAATCCGTTCCTTACGATGGGACAAGGCAGCACCTTGCAGTACGTGAGCGTATGGTATCCGGAGCAGAGCGCGGCCTCGGTGTCGGCATACCCGCCTACCATCCAACTCGTTACGTACGGCAGTCAGATGATCCGCAATGTGACGTTGATCAACTCGTATACAGGCATCGCGTCCGGGGATATCTCGGCAGCGGGCTCGCAATATACGAATATCTACGGCACCGTGCTCAGCAAAGGGATTCATCTGGGCAATTCATGGGATATCGAACGATTGGAGAACATCAAGTTCGCGCCAACCTACTGGAGCAACAGCGGTCTTCCCGGCGCACCTACAGGCGCTGCTCTGCAGACGCTCAAAAATTACATGACCGCCAATGCCGAAGGCATCGTTGCCGAGCACATCGATGGCATCTACGGCTACAACATCCACTTGCGCTCCTTCAAAACGGGCATCGTGTTCAAGCCGCTTGCAGGCGTGCATGGTCTGCCGACCGGCCACTTGTCCCATGTGGATATCGCGGAGGGCAATAAGGGGATTCAAGTGGACGGCATTGCCGGCTGGGGAATGACCGTTATGAACTCCAGCATCAAAGCATCCGTCGGCACATCCCCGATCGCCGTCGATATTACCTCGGGATTTAGCGGCACGACCGAGTCGTACATCGGATTTAACGGTTGCGTGCTCGGCGGCGCATCCCATACGGCCGTCAGGATGAATGGCGGGGGCAATGCGGTCGCAAGCTTCCAGAACTGTACGGTGGAGGACTGGGGCAACGCTGGCGGGACCTACGCCTTTGATGTGCAATCCGGAAATATGATGATCAACGACTCGACCTTCCTGAAAAACGCGAACGCGATTCATCTGGCTGCTGGCGTAAACAGCGCCTCCATTATGGGCAACACGTTCGCTGGAGGGACGGCGGTGACCAACCTTTCCGGGAAACCGGCGGATCGGGTCTTTGTAGACAACGCGTCCGGCTACAGCTTCAACAAGATGTCGGCAGGGGATCATACGTATCGGATCACGCCTCCCAAGCCAGCTGCCACTCGCTTCTATAACGTCAAACATGCGCCGTACCTTGCGGCTGGCAATGGCATCGCCGATGATACGGCGGCCATTCAAAGCGCCCTGAATGCTGCAGGAGATGCCGGAGGCGGCACCGTGTTCCTGCCTGCCGGACGCTACAAAATCGCTGGCACGCTATCGGTTCCGACAGGAGTGGAGCTGCGCGGCGTGAATGAAACGCTGAATGTGTATACCCTGGGCAGCCGATTGGAGGTGTACTCCGGCAAAGGCAACAGCGAAGGCACGCCTGCCGTAACACTCGGGCAGGATGCGGGTATTCGCGCGGTGTCGTTCTATTATCCGGAGCAGGATGGCCGGGACATGCAGTCGTACCCATGGACGATCAGGAGCGCCGGGTCAGGCGCCTATGTGGTGGACACGATGCTGATCAACAGCTACAGAGGGATCGATTTTGGTCTTACCAATCAGAGCGACGGCTACTATGTCCGCAACGTGAGGGGCGCGCCGCTCAAGGAAGGGATGTACTTCGGGAAGAGCAGCACGGACAGCTGGGTCGAAAACGTGCATTACAACTCCGGCTTCTGGTGGTACTCGAATGTGGCCAATAATCCGAATGTATCCGGTCCGGACCTGAGAGCCTACCGCAGCTGGGCCTATGACAATACCGTCTATATGAAATTTGGAGCCAATGCCAATGTCCATGCCTTAAACTTGTTCATCTATAATGCGCAAACGTCCTATCAATTCCTGGAGCAGTCAGGGGGTAGCACGAGAGGCGTCTTTATTAATACGGGCTCGGATGCGGCTCGAACAGCTCTGGATATACGATATGCTGAGGGGACAGATGGACTGGAGTTTATCAATCTATTTGCTTATGAGCATGATTATGGTCCGAACAACATCCTGATCAACATCCCGGCGACCAATACGGGCAAGGTCCGACTATACGGTCTGTTGCTGGCAAGCTACGGCACGGATCAGGCCTCGGTCGGCATCCGCACGTACGGAGCCAATGTAGGCGTGCAGCAAGCGCACTTCGCGGATGTCAATGCGGCTAACAACTATCCGTTATTGCAAGCGATGGGCGGCAATGCCAGATTCGAAAACATCAACCGCACGCGCAACAGCACCACCGACGCTTACGTGGCGGCAAGCGCGACCGCGAAATTCTACGGAGGCATCTGGAGAGGCGCGTTTGATGTAGACAATCTTGCAGGAACTGGAAGCGCAGCTGCCGGCAATGTCGTCAGTCCTTAAAGTAGTTAGCCAACAGCCCTGTCCTGCAAGGATGGGGTTGTTGGCTTTTGCGCCCAAACGAGACTTGCTATGTGCCAGCAGCGAATGCTTCCAGCCGCGACGGACCCTCCATGGAGGTACGGACCTCCCTGAGGGGCTACGATCGTCGACCTTGCTTGACGCAGCAGGCCGCTCGGCGCTATAATCCGGCATAGTATGCGCATCTGTGAAGCGTCAGTGGATCAGGGAAGATGATGCGCAAGCGGATCAGGAAAGGGTGGGGCGGTATGGATAAGCGGATGACGACGGTGCCTGTGCATCTGATCTCGGGATTTCTGGGGAGCGGTAAGACGACACTGCTGCGGCGGCTGCTGGACGATGTTCAGGAGGCGGGACTGCGGCCAGCGGTCGTCATGAATGAGCTGGGGGATGTCAATCTGGACGGCCAGTTGGTGAGCGAGAGCGTGCCGATGAGCGAGATGCTGAGCGGCTGCATCTGCTGCACGATCCGCGGCGATCTCAGCATGGAGATCAAGGCGCTGGTGGACGAGCATCAGCCGGACGTCATCTTCATCGAGGCGACCGGGGCGGCCCATCCACTCGAGATTATAGATGGCGTCACGGAGGCGTCGCTATTCGTGCCGATCGAGCTGCAGACGCTAATCACGGTCGCGGATGGCCCGGAGCTGCTCCGACTAGGTCGGCGCGGCGGCGGCCAGACGTTCAAGCTGATGCAGGAACAGATCCGCTGCGCGAGCCGCCTGTTGCTCAACAAGATCGACAAGCTGGCGCCCGAGGAGATCGTCGAGGTGGAGCAACTCGTGCGAGGCTGGAACAAGGTCGCGCCGCTGATCGCGACGAGGAACTGCGTTGTCGATACCGCTTTGCTGCTCCAGCAAGGCGCCCGGCTCGCAGAGGCTATGGCTGGCGGCGGCGCTGACGAGGCGGCGGCTGAGAGCTGCGGACATCGCGGCCCTTGCGACTGCGATGCGCACGGGCATGACCGGCCAGTGGCGCGAGACACGGATGAAGTGCAGCAGGACCAACAGGAAGGACGCCAAGTGCTTGATTCGGACGGGGAGACGGAGCAGCCTCGCGAGGATGGCCATCATACCCATGCTCACGCCCACGCCCATCACGCCCATTCCCATGTCATGGTCCTGACGCACACGTTTGAGGGGCCGATCGACAGTGAGGCGTTCGAGGCGCTGTTGCGCGAGCTGCCCGAAGAGGTGTACCGTGCCAAGGGCATCGTCACCTTCCGCGACACGCCAAGCCGGTATATGTTCCAGTATGCGTTCCGGGAGAGCGACTTCCTGCCCATCCGTCCTCAGGGAGAGGTGCGCGATGTGGCGGTATTCATCGGCGAGCATTTCTCCAGCGATCGGCTGAGGGCAGCGCTGCGAGCGCTGGAATCAGGCACATCCGGCTAGAGCGGCAGATCCTGGACTGTTTAACGAGGGGATGGGAGCGGGTATAAGGTAACATCACCTGCAATTCCATTCTATCGTCAAGGAGAGGATCAGCATGAGCAACAATAGCGGATTGAGCGATAAGGTCAAAGGCAAGATCAATCAGGCCAAAGGCGAGGTAAAGGATCAGATCGGTAATGCGACCGACAACCGCAAGCTGCAGGCCGAAGGCAAGATGGATAAGGTAAAAGGAAATATCCAAGAGAAGGTCGGCGAGATCAAGGACCGCACCTGACGCTCCTACGTGTGCGAGAAGGCGGGGCGGCGGAGAGCCGGAAAGACGATAAAAGGAAGACGATGCTTGGGAAGACTCGGGCATCGTCTTTTTTGTGGGTTGGGAAAATTTGGTCGAATGGCGCAGGCCAAGGGTCCAAGCTACCCGAGACTTGTCCTCATATACTGTACCATGCTTAAAACGAGAGGAGCATGTGCAGATGAGAAAGCCAGTTAGCATCTTGCAAACTTACCCACGGTTGACCGTCTACGACGAAGAAGACTTCCGTGGCCGGAGCCGCATCCTGAGGGGCAACCTGGGGATACGGGATCTGGATAATGTTTTGGGGGGGATTGAGAGCCTTCGCTTCTTCTCTACCAGTTCCAATGCGACTTTGGTGTTGTTCACCCGCACCCGCTTTCGCGGCAACTTCCGCATCTTGCGCGGCAACCGCAGTATCCGCGACCTGGACGATCTGATCGGCGGCAACGATGTCGAGTCGCTAATCTCCACCAATCAGCGTTTAACGACGGCTCAAGTGCGCCAGATTCGTCAGAGCGGTCAATTGCCAAGCGGATACCGACTCATTTAATTAATGAGTGGCGCTAAACTTCAGCCAGCACAGCTACGCCGTCACCATTACACCAGCACCGCTACCACCATCACACGAACACCATCACACACGAACACCATACTTCTAACCACACGGCCCGGGACCTCTCCCGGGCCGTTCTTGCTCGTCGAAGCGGCAGGCTGTTTCAGGCCGTCTGAGGCCGTCGAGCGCTGCTTAGACGGATTTCCTCGAAAAGTAGCTCCAGCCGATCAGATAGAAGACCACGAAGCTGACCAGGATTACGATCGGCAGCGTACCCGAGGCGATCCCAAAGGCGCTAAAGGACATCGACTGCTCGCCAGGCATCATAGCAAGCGTCGGCTGTGCCCATGGATAGTAGGGAGCGAAGTCCTTTGAATTGATGACGAGCATATTAGGCAGTGTGAAGAAGGTGCCGATGGCAACCGGAGCAGCAAAGCTCTGAAGCCACATAGCTGCGAACAACTGCAGCGCGGCCAAGGGCAGACAGGCTGCCCAGCCTCCCAGCACCGAGGCAAACAGCGCTCCCCAAGGGATCGCTCCCGCGTATCCCTGCCAAATCCCGGTAATCAACAAGGCTGCCAGGATGAGCAACTGGATGAGCGCGAGCAGCAGCGCGACCATGGTCAGCTTGGCCGTATAGACGACATAACGCGACACGGGCAAAGCCAGCAGTTGCTTCCAGCCGCCGCTCTGATGCTCATAACGACAGACAAAGGCGGTAAGAACGCTGACCAGGAGCGGCAAAAACAGCAGCGCGTGGACCACCGATACGACCGCAAGGAGATCTCGCCACGAGCCGCCTCCCTCCGCCATCCCGCTTAGCCAACCGACCGCAAAAACAAGGATAGCCGGGATCAGCACCACCACCCAGACGATGGAACGACGCAGCTTCATCCATTCCGAGCGAAGCATTGCAATCATCGTTACCTCACATCCTTTCTGACGAAGACGACCAGGCTGGTTAACAGTACCAGCCCGCCGGTGACGATGCCCGCGAGCACCGAATAGAGCGGTTCGTCATAGCGATTGTCCAGATGGGGCCAGATCCAGGGCATCCAATACGGCATCCAGAGGGAGAAGGTAGCGAGCATCATGTTTACGATCCCGATGGTCATCGGCACCGCCTGATTGGCGATGATCGTAGACAATCCTGTATGCAGCGCGACGAAGGGCATAATCGCCAGATAGGGATAGTATGCGGCCTGGAGCAGCGTGGTCATCGGCGGCGACATCTCCAGCCCGAGCAGCCAGCCGAATATAATCGTGAAGATGATGATGAGCGTGCTGGAGACGAACAAAAGCAACGCTGTAAGTACGAACTTGGCCACAAAAACAGAGGAGCGGCTGACCGGCAAGGCCAGCGTTTGCTTCCAGGCATTGGTCTGATGCTCGATGCCAGCCGTCAGGGATGCCAGAATGGCCAGCCCGATAAACATCGCAGGCAGCATCATAATATTGACGTTTCGGGTTAAGCCGTGCCACAGATCATCTGCGTAGAGCGCCATGAGGTAATCGTACCGCAGCCCGTAATTGACCACCTGCAGACCGACCGCGCCCAGCGGGCCCAGGACGACCAGGAACCAGATCCACTTGCGCCGGATTTTCAGCCACTCGGTGGACAGCACGCGGAGCATCACAGGCTTCCCCCCGTCCCAGTCATCTGCAGGAAGATGCTCTCGAGTGTGGCGTTCGACTCCTCGACACGGTAGATCTGATGATCGGCCTGGACAAGTCGGGCGATTAGCACGGCGATCCGTTCGTCGGGCAGTCGCTCCAGTGTCAGTTCGTCCGACGCGACCTCGGCTTGGCAGCCTAGCGAGAGCAGCAGTCTGGCGGCTTGCTCAGGTTCGCTGACGCGCAAGCGGATGCTGCCCTTGGCTTGCTTGCGCAGGCGGCCGATACTGTCCTCGAACATCATCCGGCCGGCGGCGATGATGCCGACGCGCGTCGCCATCTGATCCATCTCCGACAGCAGATGGCTGGAGATCAGGATGGTCACGCCATGCGTCCGCGGCAAGCTCTTGATCAGCTCGCGTACCTCGAGGATGCCTGCCGGATCAAGACCGTTGGTAGGCTCGTCCAGGATCAGCAGCTCGGGCGCGCCCAGCAGCGCAGTGGCGATGCCGAGGCGTTGCTTCATGCCAAGCGAGTAGCCCTTGACGGGGCGACGGGCATCCTTGGTTAGCCGGACGATCGCCAGTACTTCGTCGATGCGAGACTTCGGCGCATCCAGCAATCGGCGTACGGTTTCCAGATTCTCATAGCCGCTCAGATGGCCGTAATACGAAGGGGACTCGACCAGCGAGCCGACCTTGCGCAGCACGGCGATCCGTTCGGTGCGGATATCCTTGCCGAGCATATGGATCTGTCCGCTCGTCGGGCGCGCCAGTCCGAGCAGCATCCGGATTGTCGTCGTTTTACCGGCGCCGTTCGGTCCGAGGAAGCCGTAAATCTCCCCTTTCTGTATCCGCATATCGACGCGGTCGACGACGGTGCGCCCGCCTAATATTTTCGTCAGTTGTTTCGTTTCTACCATCCATGGACTGTTCATCCGCATTCACCTCAGGTACCACTGTACCAGAGCAAGGTTAAATCCAAGGACGGCGCAAGTTTAAAAACGGTTTAAAATAGGAACGGTCGCTAGGGATGGGTAATCGTCACGGTCGTTCCAAGCGCGGTCGTCTCGATCTCCCACTCCAGCTGCATTTCCTTCAGCATTAAAGAAACAATCGAGAGGCCAAGCCCGGCCCCTTTGTACTCGGAGGGCACCTCCATCCCCGGTCCGCGGTCGCAGAGGATGATGCGGCTGCCGCGGCCGGCTTCGGCATCACCGAGCGTCGACGGATCATCCTCCGATGCCTCGACCCGCAATTCCAAATATCTGCCGGACAAGGCATGCCGCAAAATGTTCTGCAGCAGATTATCCAACACCCGCTCCAGCCACCTTGGGTCGATATCCCAGAACAGTCGGCGCTCCGGGAGCTCAAGTCGGATCTCGAAATGCGCTTCCTCAAATGCCGGATACCATTGGGCAGCCTGGGCTCTCACGAGACGGATGATGTCCGTGCGCTCCGGGCGGTATGGATACTTGCCGGCGTAGAGCAGCGAGTAGGAGAGCAGGTTGTCGATGAGATCGCTCAAGTAACCGACCTTGCTGTCGATCAGCGTTAGCGAGGACTGTCCGGCCGGTGTAGAGACTTCTTCTTTTAGACTGTAGACATGACCGCGGATTGCCGTCAGCGGCGTACGCAGATCATGCGACAGATTGGCGATCAGCTGCCGACGCAGCTGCTCCTCTTCCGTTTCGCGCTGTCTACTCTCGCGGAGCTGCGCGACCATTTCGTTGAAGGATCGCTCCAATCTGCCGATCTCATCCAGATTGCGGACCTCTACCGGCTCGGGGATGGCGCGTTCGTCATCGATGGTCATCGCCTGCTCGAGGCTGAGCAGCCGTCTCCGAATCCGATAGAAGAACAGCCAGGAGAGCAGCAGGAAGAATAACAGGATGATGCCCATCGCAAGGATAATCCAAGGCGATTGCTGAGACCATAACTGTTGGAATGGAGGCTCCATCTGTTCCCGAGGGACGCGCAGCACCATAAATCCTGCCTCTTGCTTGTCTCCCAAAAAGGCAACGACGGTGAAGGGATTTCCCTTGTAGCCTTGCTTCATGAACGCTACCGTGTAGGAGGGGCTCCAGCGCTCAGGCAAGCCGTCTTGCTTGGGGAGCTGCAGCATCGTCTGCCCCAAATCGTCGACCCAGAACATATCCGCCTCAGGGTACCGTCCCTTCAGCTCCCGCAGCTTGGCATCGATATCGGCGGCGCTGGCGCCCGCCAGGGAGCTAGCCTCCTTGTGCCACATCGTCTCCATCTCCGTGCCGCTCAGATAAGGGTTGGGAGCGATATCGTTCGTTTGGCTAATGTTGTAGAGCGCCAAGCTGACGACAGGCAGCGCAATCGGGACGAATAGCACGGCTACGGTAATCAAGAGCGCATATTGGGAGCTGAGCGAATGTTTTAGCCGGAACGTCTTCATCCATCTAACGCTCTCGCCAGGAAGCCTGCTTAAGAACGCCAA
>Ga0160452_100416_pt1 | contig 31665 bp, 20 predicted proteins | sample HID1971I_E6MG_FD_108230 | JGI IMG/M metagenome (GOLD analysis project Ga0160452, IMG submission 108230) | Enriched millipede-associated microbial communities from UW Madison campus, WI, USA - HID1971I_E6 MG | ecosystem: Host-associated > Arthropoda: Insects > Digestive system > Unclassified ...
AGGATCTCGAGCTGGGCAGGCAGGGCGCGCGGGGGCTGTTCGAGGTGACGGTCAATGTGTACAATACCCGGCTCGGCAGCGAGCTGGGCGGCTGGCAGGCGGACAATCGCGAGCTCTGGAGCGGCTATCAGCTGCATCCGCTGGAGCTGGTCGTCCACGACTGGTCCGAAGGAGGGTCGCTGGCGGTCGAGATTAGGTATCGGACCTCCCTACACACGCTGGAGCAGATCGAGACGCTGGCAGCGATGCTGGAGCAGCTGCTGCAAGGGATGCTGGAGGATGATCGCTGTCCGATCGACCGACTGCCTGTCGTATCGCCGGAGCAGCAGCGGCTGCTCGGCGAATGGAGCGGGGCTCGGCACATCGTCTCGGGCAGTCGCACCGTCCACAGCCTGCTCGAAGAGCAGGCGCTGTACTGGCCGGAGCATCCGGCCGTCGTGTGCGGAGGACGGCAGCTGACGTACAGGCAGCTCAATGAGCAGGCCAATCGGCTGGCTCATCTACTGCGGGCAGCGGGGGTGCGACCCGACAGCACCGTGGCTGTGATGCTGCATCGCTCGGTCGAGCTGCTGGTCGGCATCTACGGCATCCTCAAGGCCGGGGCCGCGTATGTGCCGATCGATCCGACGCATCCGCCAGAGCGCATCCGACATGTCCTGGTCGACAGCGGCGCAGGCGTCCTGCTGCTGACTGCGGAGACGAGCGCCGATGCGCGAGCGGCAGCGCGCGGTATGGATAGGCAGCTCCTGCTGGTCGATCTGGCGGAGGCGCAAGCGGATACGCTTCCTCTCGTCGATCCGGCTCCGATCAGCGGCCCCAATGACCTGGCTTATGTTATCTATACGTCCGGCTCTACCGGACGTCCCAAGGGCGTCATGATCGAGCATCGCTCCGTCGTCAACTTCATCGAGGCCATGACAGAGGATCTGCCCTGGCCCGCACAGCCGGCGATGCTCGGCGTGACGACAGTGTCCTTCGATATCTTCGTCACGGAGACGCTCGTGCCGCTGGCCCAGGGCATGCCGGTCATCCTCGCGGACGAGAGCGAGCAGAGGGAGGCCGGGCGATTGCAGGCATTGATCCGGGAGAGCGGCGTCAATGTCGTGCAGTTCACGCCCTCCCGGCTGCTGTTGCTGCTCGAAGGCAGCGAAGAGGCCGAGTTCCTCGCGCAGGTGGGGCTGATCCTGCTGGGGGGCGAGCCGCTGCCGCCATTGCTGCTGCACAAGCTGCAGGAGCGCTGCAGCGCACGCATCTTCAACCTGTACGGCCCGACGGAGACGACCGTGTGGTCCACGCTCCAGGAGATGACGGACAACGGGGCGATCGCAGTCGGCAGACCGATCAGGAATACGCAGGCGCTGATCCTGGACGAGCAGGGAGAGCTGCTGCCCGTCGGCATGGCGGGCGAGCTGTGTATCGCCGGGGAGGGGCTGGCTCGCGGCTACATGAATCGTCCCGAGCTGACCGAGACGCAGTTCGTCTTCCACCCGCTGTCCGTCACCGGCCGGATGTACCGCACCGGCGATACGGCGCGCTGGCGAGCGGACGGGACGATCGAGCATCTGGGCCGGATCGACCGCCAGATGAAGATCAGGGGCTACCGGATCGAGCCTGGCGAGATTGAGCACTGCCTGATGGCGCATGAAGCGGTCCGCATGGCCGCCGTCGTGGAGGCGACGGATGCCTTCGGCGTGCATGCCCTCTACGCCTTCTATACGGCTACCGGGCCGCTGGCGCCGGGCGAGCTGCGAGGGCACGCCGCCGCATGGCTGCCATCGTATATGATCCCTGCCGTCTTCCGCGAGCTGCCCGAGCTGCCGCTGACGACGAGCGGCAAGGTAGACCGCAAGACGCTGGCGGCGATGGCGCAGACCCGTCCCGTACTTGACGCGGGCGAGTCAGGCGAGATGCTGGGGACGATGACGCAGACGCATCCTATCCATGGCGCACACGATATGGGCCAGCCAGACGCGAGCAAGCCTGCGACAGGTAGCGCAGCCCGAAGGGGCGGCTCCGAGGAGGCACATTCGGAGCAGGAGCTGGCAGCGACGATAGCGGCTTGTCTCTCCCGTCTGCTGCCTGGGGAGCCGCTGCAGACGGGCGATGATTTCTTCCGGCATGGCGGCCATTCGCTGCATGTGCTGCGCGCTGTCGCGCTGATGAAGGAACGGGGCATCCCTGTCCGCGCTTCCGATCTGTACGCCGAGCCGACGCCGCTTGGTCTGGCGGCGCTGCTGCGACAGCGCCAAGGCGCCTTTGCCTTCGCGGCCGCAGCAGCCGCTGGCGAGCTCGTCAGAGCCGACACGCGCTCTGCGATAAGGGTGCTGAGCGCCGTCTCGCCTAACAAGGATGCGTTTGCCTGGGAGGAGATCAACTGCTTTACCAAGCCGATGGCGATTCTGTTCGAAGCGCTGTCGCCCGGCAGCTACGATGTGTTCCTTTTTCATGTTCAGTTCAACATGACGTTTTTTCCGGACGGCTGGCAGCAGGACTTGTTTGGGCGCAGCGCCGAGCCGCACAGCGACTTTTTCGAGATGTACGGCAAGCTGCTGCAGGGCCAGTTCGGGATTGTCATCGATCGACGGAGCTTTGCCAGCGAGTCCGAGCTGAGCGCATGCCTGATCCAGGCGATCGACAAGGGCCATCCGGTGCTGATTCCCGGCGATTTGTACGGCTTGTTTTACTCTCATCACTATTTGAGCGAGCCGCATACGCATTATTTTATCGTCAAAGGCTACGATGCCCGGCGCGGGCTGCTGTATCTGCTGGACAATATGCAGACGGATGAGGGGGCGAGACCGCGCTACACGGACTTTGTCATCCGTCTCGCGGATCTGTATGAGATGAGTCGCTATTATACGGACAACTGGTGCGGGGAAGGGACGTTGCCTCATCTGTGGGAGCTCGGCAAGCAGGACGACACGGCAAGCACGCCCCTCCGCGCGCTGGATTATCATCGGGAGCAGCTGGAGCGCTGGGAGCGTGGGGAGGCCGCCCTCCGGTTCATCGAGCCGGAGATGGCGCGCGAGGCGGAGGCGAGCGGCGATGCAGCACGGATCATGAGGCTGATCCCGCTGCCCAATTACAAGCAGGTGTACTACAAGCTGCTATTCCGTCTGCTGGGGCAGGCGGGGAGCAGCGAAGCGACGATCGAGAGGCTGCGGAGCCGCAGCCTGGAGTTGACACAGGCGTGGGAAGCCGCGCGCCTGCAGTTGTTCGACCGGATCGGCGAGCCTTCGTCCGGGTACGCTTCGTTGCATGCGGAGATGGCGGCCATCGTGGACCGCGAGCATGACTTCTTCGGGGAGGTGCTGGCGGCGCTGCGCGGGATCGAGCGCTCGGCCGGCGTCAGCAGAGCTGGCGAGCATGAGATCCGGGGCGCGGGTAGGATGAGCGTCTACAATCCGAACGGCACGCGGATGGAGGTCGGCGAGCAATCGGTTCGCATCACGCATACCGAGGAACGGCCGGACGATACCTGGATCGTCAAGGACGAAGCGCCGCAGCTGCTGCTCCGTCCGTCCGGCTCGCGCTTCTCCTTTGAGGTGCGCGTGCACAGCCGCAATACGTACGGGCCCTGCTTCCATAACGGCATTATGGTGAAATTCGGCGATACGAGCAAGGTGATGTTCGGATGTGCCCGACGCAAGCTGCTGGGGGTATTTTACCCGGAGCATACGGACAATTACGAATGGTACGCACGCGCAGAGGTCGACGAGCTTCATTACCTGCGGGTGGAGACGCAGGACTCCGAACGTCTGCGTTTTTTGGCCCGGCACCGGGAGGAGGAGCCTTGGGAGCTGCTCTGCGAGCTGCCGATCCCTGCGGAGGTGAGACAGATCGGCATCTTCTCCAAGACGTGGGAGCCGACGAGCCATACCTCCGAATTCTCGCAATTTAAGTATAGGGAAGACGAATGGTCGGACCGCGCGTTGCTGGCCGCCCAATCTGATGAAGGGAGAGAATAACGATGCCGATGGATTCGCCGTTGCGGCATATAGCCGATTATCTGAACGGGATGGAGGAGACAGGCCGTCGATTCTGGGTGCCGGAACGGTGGAATAGCTGCGGGTACTGCGAGATCGAGGAGCAGTCCGGGGGAGAGATCCGGGTGGATGCGCCAAGGTTTATGGCGGCTCATCTGCAGGCGCTGCTGGAGGGAGGCAGGCGCCGCAGCGACGCCGATCGGTCGCCAGCCGATCTGGACGAGAGCATCATCTACTCCTCGCTGGTGCGCTACTCGACGGCATGGGACTACGATCATGACGGCCGCATCGAGTCCGGCACCTTCCTGCGAATGCTGCTCTTGCTGCCGCTGCTGAAGCGGATGGGGGTGACTATCCTCTACATGCTGCCGGTGACACGCTACAGCACCTTGCATCTCAAGGGCAATATCGGGTCCCCTTACGCCGTGCAGTCGCTGTTCGAGCTGGACCCGAATCTGCATGATCCGCTGCTCGACGGCATGCCGGAGCTGACGATTCACGATGAGCTGTCCGCGCTGGTGGAAGCATGCCACCTGCATGGGATACGGGTCGTCGTCGATTTCATCCCGCGCGTCACCGCGCGCAACAGCGAGCTGATCCGCGAGCATCCCGAGTGGGTGTACTGGATACGCAAGGAGGCGCTGGAGGGATTCCGGCCGCCGCCTATCCCGGAGCTGGGATTTTTCGAGGAATGTACGCCGGACAAGCTGGAGACCGTCTATCGGAGCGCGGAGACCGTGTCGTTCCTCTCGCAATTTTCCCAGCCGCCCAATGTAATCGATCCGACGCTCTGGGCGCGTCTGCGGGCGCGCGCGGAGACGACCGGGGAGGAGTTGCTGACGCTGGTCGAGGAGGAGATGGGGATTACTACCGCGCCGGCGCATTCGGACTGGATCAATGACGTTCAGCCGATCTGGACCGATATTACGTTCCTGCGGCTCTACAGCGATTTCTCGCCGGCGGTCCGTCCCTACATCTCCGACGATCAGGCGCCGTATGTGCTGTTCGATACGATCAAGTGCAACTATTATCCGGCGGAACAGCCGAACCGCGAGCTGTGGGATCATCTGCTGGACGGCGTCCGATACAATCTGGACCGTTACGGGATCGACGGCTTCCGGATCGATATCGGTCATGTGCTGCCGACCTCGCTGCTCCAGGAGGTGTTCGAGACGATCCGCGCGATCCGACCGCAGGCGCTGCTCATCAGCGAGGATCTTTTCAACCGCAATCATAGCCAGGCCGCGGCCGTCGGGTACAACATCATGCTCGGCAGCGGCTGGAATGTGATGACGGATATTCGCAAGGACAATCTGCTCGCTTATATCGAGGAGCTGCCGGGACTGGACATCCATGTGTTCGCCTGTGCCGAGACGGCGGATACGCCGAGGATCGTCAGTCGCGGCGGGGTCGGTCTGGCGCGGATGATCGCCGTGTTCAACCACTTTTTGCCTCGAGCCATTCCCTTCCTGGCTACCGGCTTCGAGCTCAATGAGGCGCAGCCGATGAATTGCGGTCTCGGCGACAATACGGATGGAGCAGATATCCCGCGCGCCTTTTTCCATGAGATGACCCTCGACTGGACCAATCCGAGTCCGATGATCGGTCTGCTGGAGAGACTGAGCGAGGCGCGGAGGACGCTGCTGCCATTAATGCGCCCGCAGCATTTTTTCACGGCAGACTCGCCCGATGGCGTAGTCATCTACGGGTATAGGGACGGGGAGGACGGCATGCTGGCCTGCTTTAATCTGAATGAGGATCGCTCCATGTCCATAGATCTGTGCGCGGCGACCGGCTCCATGCATCGCCTGACCGTCGTCGTAGACAGCCAGCCCGACTCGGAGCTGACAGGTCAGCTAGTAGACCGCGTACAGTTGCAGCCGCACCAGGCATTGGTCGTCCGTCAGGGATAGCTTCGGGAGGTGGACGTACGGAGAAAAGACGCTCTTCATACCACTACAGTGGACGAGAGCGTCTTTGCTGCTGCTAAAAGTTAAAGTTATCCGGGTCCGAGCCGAAGCGGCGATTCTGGTTCAACGCGTCGATGGCGGCGATGTCCTCGGCGGACAGCTCGAAGTCGTAGACGTCGGCGTTCTCCTGAATACGGGCAGGGGTGATCGACTTTGGAATTGTCAGCACGCCCTTCTGCAGATCCCAGCGGATGACGATCTGAGCGGGCGACTTGCCATACTTGGCGGCAAGCTCCTGTAGCAGCGGAAGGTCGAGATTGCCCTGCATGAGCGGGCTCCAGGCGGTGATATGGATGCCTTTGACCTCGCAGTAGCTCTTGACCTTCTCCTGGGTGAGCAGCGGATGGTACTCGATCTGGTTGACCGCAGGCACGACTGTGTTGTCCTCGAAGATGTCGTCGAGATGATGGATCTGGAAGTTGCTGACCCCGATCGCCCGGACGACGCCGTCGCTATAGAGCTTCTCGAGCGCGCGCCAGGTGTCCTTGTACTTGCCCTTGACCGGCCAGTGGACCAGATACAGGTCGAGATAATCGAGTCCCAGCTTGCTGCGGCTCGACTCGAACGCCTCGAGCGTGCTCTCGTAGCCTTGGTCGCTATTCCACACCTTGGTCGTGATGAACAGCTCCTCCCGCGGGATGCCGCTCTCGCGGATCGCTTGACCGACTCCTTCTTCGTTGCGGTAGGCGGCTGCCGTGTCGATCGCGCGATAGCCAGCAGCGAGCGCTGCCTTGACGGCATCGACGACCTCTTCTCCCTCTTTGACTTTGAATACGCCAAAGCCGAGGCGAGGCATCTTCACGCCATTGTTCAAGGTTACCGTGTCCTGCAAACTGGTAATCGTAAGCGTCATTGTTGTATCCTCCTCTTTTCCTGGGATAACCTGCTGTTATAACGAGCAGGCTTTCGTCGCTTCATGGTTCATTCTAGCATAGAAAGCCGGGCGGTTTAAGGAGGTATTTTTATGTTTTTGCAAGAGCAGGGCAAGCTGCGGTTCACAATGATCCCGCTGCCTTGAGTCAACTGCATCGTATGGGTATGATAGTATCGAGCATACTTCACTACCCTGAGGAGGTTAATCATGAACGAAATGTATACGACGCTGACAGGCCATCGCTCGATCCGCAGCTATACGGACGAGCCGGTCAGCGAGGAGCAGCTGCGGGCGATCATCGAAGCGGTTAGCACGTCACCGACATCGATCAACGGTCAGCAAGTGACGGTGGTCAGCGTACAGGACCCCGAGACGAAGGCGAAGGTCGCCGAGCTAGCGGGCAACCAGGCGTGGATCGCCCAGGCGCCGGTCTTCCTGCTGTTCTGCGCCGACTTCCAGCGCGCCAAGGTAGCCGCCGAGCTCCATGGCCAGGAGCTGGTCATCACGGAGGCGGTCGAGTCGATCATAGTCGGCGCGACCGATGTCGGGATCGCCCTCGGTCGAGCGATCGCGATGGCGGCCTCGCTTGGCCTCGGGACCGTGCCGATCGGCGGCGCGCGGCGCGATCCGCTCGCGCTAATCGAGCTGCTCGGACTGCCGGAGTATGTGTTCCCGGTGAGCGGTCTGGTCGTCGGTCATCCGGCAGACCCCTCCGAGCAGAAGCATCGTCTACCGCTGGATGCGATCTGGCATCGCGAGCGGTACGATCAGGAGCGGCTTGAGGGACTGATTCGGGAGTACGACGAGCAGGTCTCTGCCTATATGACCAAGCGCACAGGCGGACGGGAATCGCGGAGCTGGTCGCAGACCGTCGCAGGACTGTATAACCGGATCTACTATCCCGAGGTGCGGCGGATGCTGGAGCAGCAAGGCTTTGATTTCAAGTAATGTGTTTGCAGTATTGTTGACAGGCGGATTTTAATTTTCTATAATGCTTTTAACGTTATATCACTTTTACGTTGAAAGAGCCCAGTAGCAGCCTAGTCCCTGTAACAGAAAGCCGGGGGTTGATGGAACCCGGTACACACGACGGCGGCGAATTACACTCTGGAGTATCCCGGGTAATGCCGGGCGGGTCTGGCGAACGATACATCGCCAACGAGTGGCAGGAATGGAAGCGCGCGCGACTTCCGTTATTCTTGCAATCTGGGTGGTACCACGGTTATCCAATCGTCCCTGTGTCAGTAGACATGGGGCTTTTTTTGCGTTTGGACACGGTTTGAATATGAGTGCGAAGGGATGTTGAACGATGAATATTATCGATGAATTAATGTGGCGCGATGCCATCAACCAGCAGACGGATGCGGAGGGGCTGCGGGAGCTGACGGAGCAGAAGTCGATCTCGCTGTACTGCGGCGTCGATCCGACGGGCGACAGCATGCATATCGGTCACCTGATCCCATTCATGGTGCTCAAGCGATTCCAACTGGCGGGCCATCGTCCGGTCATCCTGATCGGCGGCGCGACCGGAACGATCGGCGACCCGAGCGGCCGGCAGTCGGAGCGCTCGTTGCAGACGCTGGAGCAGATCCAGGACAACGTCGAGGCGCTTAGCGAGCAGCTGCGGAAGCTGTTCATCACCGAGGGCGACAACCAGATTCGGATGGTCAACAACTACGACTGGATACACAAGATCGATGTAATCGAATTTTTGCGCGACTACGGCAAAAACTTCAGCATCAATCAGATGCTGGCCAAGGATGTGGTGGCGAGCCGACTGGAGACCGGCATCTCGTTTACCGAATTTTCGTACCAGATCCTGCAGTCGCTTGATTACCTGCACCTGTACCAGCATGAGGATGTCCAGCTGCAGATCGGCGGCTCCGACCAGTGGGGCAACATTACGAGCGGCCTCGATCTCATCCGGCGCAAAGAAGGCTCGGAAGCCGTAGCTTTTGGCCTGACGATCCCTCTTATGCTCAAGGCAGACGGCACGAAATTCGGCAAAACCGCCGGCGGTGCGATCTGGCTCGATCCGAAGAAGACGACGCCGTTTGAATTTTACCAATTCTGGGCCAACACGGATGACCGGGATGTCGTCAAGTACTTGAAGTACTTCACCTTCCTCTCCAAGGAGCAGATCGACGCGTTGGCAGAGAAGGTCGAGTCCGAGCCGCATAAGCGCGAAGCGCAAAAAACGCTGGCCGAGGAAATGACGCGCTTCGTGCATGGCGAGGAGGCACTCGAGCAGGCCAAGCGCATCACGGCCGCGCTGTTCACCGGCGACATCAAGTCGCTCACAGCAGACGAGATCGAGCAGGGCTTCAAGGAAATGCCGACGTTCGAAGCGTCGCAGGAATCCAAAAACATCGTCGACTGGCTCGTCGATCTCGGCATCGAGCCGTCCAAGCGCCAGGCGCGTGAGGATATTACGAAAGGCGCAATCTCGATGAACGGCGAGAAGGTGACGGATGTCGCCCGCGACGTGACGGCGGAGGATGCGATCGGCGGACGCTTCGTCATCATCCGCAAAGGCAAGAAAAATTACAGCCTGGTGAAGCTGACGTAGTTTTGCAGGCTGCGCAACATACAAAAGACACGAGTGCATGCGCTCGTGTCTTTTTGCGGATACGCCTCCGTATGGGGCGACTATGTGACCTTTATATTAAAGCCCGCTATTCAATTCGTAGACTTCCGAGTTTGCTCCAATTTCAGAATCGTATCGGCAATGATGCGGCTAAACGCTTCCCTCGAGAATTTCGACAGATAAGCTGGACTGGCAAGGAATTGTTCGATCCGGTCCAGATACGCCTCATGCTCCTCGGCAGACATGGCGCTGATGTGAGCATACAAACTGTCATAATCCGGGAATTTTCTGAAGTCAATGAAGATATCCGCGGGTATGTACTTCTCAATGTTTGGGGCTCCATAGTAAATCGGCACGCAAGAAGCATGAAAGCAATCGAATATTTTTTCGGTAATATATCCGCTCAATTCGCGGGCATTTTCGTAGCAGATTGAGAATTTGTAATGCGGTAGTATCTCGCCTTTGCTTGTAACGGTACCCCGATAAGATGGGTAATCAGCTGAGCTCCAACCTCTTCCGAATAAATCAAATTCCTCCGGATATCGTTGTTCAAAGAAACGAATAGCTTTTATTCGTTCTGAGTAGAGTTCCAGAGGATGCGAATAAAATTTATCGCTGTTAATCAAAACGCATGTTTTTTTCTGTTCAAACGGAATCCGGGGATATCGGGCATCGAAATGGGGCCATTGAAATTTGACATACTTTTCATCAACAAGCAAGTCATCCATCCAAGTAAATACTTTACTGAAATATCGATGATTGGCGCTAATCCAATTGGGTTCATAGACAACCGGAGGCTCAAATAGAATGAGCAGCATTTTGCGCCGAAAGGCTTCGCTTGCCAAGTATTTTGTGAAATAGGAATTCTGTGCGCTTAGAACAATAGAGGGGAGGTCGAAAAAAAGTAAATAATCACAAAAAACAGGGTCTCCTTCGGAGATTGGAATGGATTGAAATCCTTTTTTGTCTAAATATTCTCTGAGATACCAATTAGGCTGGGGTGAATCCGGAATAGGGTGATTATAAACATCATAATTGTGATGCATCAATATTTGCTTCACGATCAGTTCTCCTCTCTGGCTTTACGAAGCTTCTCTCACTTTAATGATGACTTCATATTAACAGCCTACCGGTTTTGACCCATTTCGAGAATCGTATCCGTAATGGTACGGCTAAACGCTTCCTTCGTAAATTGCGTCCGATAGGCGGGACTGGAGAGGAACTGCTCGATCCGATCCAGGTAGGCCTCATGCTCCTCCGCAGACATCGCGCTGATGTGAGCATACAAACTGTCATAATCGGGGAATTTTCTGAAGTCAATGAAGATATCCGCGGGTATGTACTTCTCAATGTTTGGGGCTCCATAGTAAATTGGCACGCAAGAGGAATGAAAGCAATCGAATATTTTCTCGGTAATATATCCGTTCAATTCGCGGGCATTTTCGTAGCAGATCGAAAATTTGTAATTCCGCAGAGTTTCGCCCTTAATTCCAACGGCCCCCAGATAAGATGGGTAATCAGCTGTGCTCCAACCTCTTCCGAATAAATCAAATTCCTCTGGATATCGTTGTTCAAAGAAACGAATAGCTCTTATTCGTTCTGAGTAGAGTTCCAGAGGATGTGGAGAAAATTTATTGCCGTTAATCAGAGTACAGAGTTTTTTCTGTTCGAATGGAACCCGGGGATATCGGGCATCGGATTGGGGCCGATTAAATTTGACATACTTTTCATCGACAAGCAAGTCATCCATCCAAGTAAGTACTTTACCAAAGTATCGATGATTGGCGGTAATCCAATTGGGTTCATAGACAACTGGAGGCTCAAACGTAATGAGCAGCATTTTACGTCGAAATGCTTCACTTGCCAAGTACTTAGTGAAATAGGAATTTTCTGCGCTTAGAACAATAGAGGGCATATCGTAAAATAACAAATAGTCACAAAAAACAGGGTCTCCTTCGGAAGCTAATTTCAAATCAAACCCTTGTTTCTCCAAATTATCTTTAAGATGTCCATACGGATGCTCAGACGAATTTGGATCACGGTGATTATAGACATCATAAATGTTATGTATCAATATTTGTTTCAAGTCCTCCATTCTCCTCTCTATGCTACAATCCTTCCTTCAACTTGTATGTGTCCGCAACCGAAGTTATGACACCAGACGACAAACGGATGAAGGTGAGAGGACCGGCCACTCTTGCTCGAGTGGCACAGTGGATGCAGTTACGACCATGAAGCAGCTCTACAACGGAACAGCATTCGCCGTCTCGCCGGGGATGAAGACGCCTTGCAGACGGATATGCTCGTAGGGAAGCGTCGAATTGGCGAGTCGCCACAGCAGTCGCTCCGCCGCCCGTTGCCCGGCCTCCCTGACGAGCAGCTGCGGTCTCGACAGTCCGGCAGGCGCTTCGCCGTCGGCATCCTGCAGACTGATCAGCGCGATGTCCTCGGGGATGCGCAGCCCTGCGAGTCCGCACGCGTAGTATACCCAGGGCAGATCGTAGTCGAGTCCGCTGACGATCGCTGTCGCTGCCATCGCCTGCAGCTTGCGGACCAGCTCCTCGGACCAGAGCGCCCGATCGTCAGTCTCGCTGACGATATGCTCTTGCTCCGCTACCGGCAGCCCGCCCCGCTCCATCGCCGTCTGGAACGCTTGCCATCGGATCGCGAAGCCTCGATGTGGCGAACGTCTGCCGACATACAGGATGCGACGATGGCCCAGCGCGAACAACCGTTGCACCGACTGATGCACCGCAGTACCCACATCCCAGATGATGCTGTCGACCTCCGCCGCAGGCGGCGGGAAATTGATCAGGATACGCGGCATGGGCAGGGCCAGCAGTCGCTCCTCCATAACAGGGGGAATCGAGGGGGACAGGAGCAGGCCGTCCGTGTACGCCAGATTTTGCTGCTCGGCCCATTGCTCGCAGGCGGCAGCGTCTGCGAAGCGCGATGGCGCGATGGCGATCCCGACGGTGTGGTCAAATTCGCTCAGTCGCTCCTGGGCGCCCTGAAGGATGAGCTGATTCAGCCTGGAGAAGGACGAATCGCCAGTCATGAGATAACTGAACCTGCGCCGCTCTCCCGCGATGAGGGGCATACGCTCGACCACCATGCTGTGGCGCTGGCCCTTGGTGCGATACCCCAGTTCGCGAGCCGTCGCGGCGATCGCTTGCCGTGTCTCCTCCGACATCCCCGTTTTGCCGCGCAAAGCCTTGGACACTGTCTGCACCGACAATCCCATCCGCTCCGCGATATCTTCCAGCGTGACCGCCTTTTTGTTCACCATTGCCTGTTCACCTCTATCTTTCAAAACTTAAACCAAATTGAAACTAAACGGAAGTATCGGTTTTAACTATACTGATGTCGAGAAGAGCAATCAACTACAACAAAAACGAGGTGTCAGACGATGATTGATTTTGACAAGGTGTACTATTACAAGGCAGCGGAGAAAGAATCAAGCGAACCGAAGGTTACCCAGGCGGATCTATGTATCTACGGCGCCAGCTCGGCAGGGGTGGCGGCTGCTGTGCAGGCGAGCCGGATGGGACTTACGACGGTCATTGCCGATCCGGGCCGCCATCTGGGCGGTTTGACGAGCGGCGGTCTCGGATCGACGGATATCGGCAATAAGGCGGCGATTGGCGGTCTGTCGCGATCGTTCTACCAGGAGATCGGCCGACATTACGGCGCGGCCAAGGAAGCGGATGGCTCGATGTGGAGCTTTGAGCCGCATGTCGCAGGCGGCATCTACGAGACTTGGCTGGAGGAAGCCGGGGTGCAGGTTCATTTCGAGCAACAGCTGGAACAGGCGATAGTGGAGCAGGGACGTATCCGGCGGCTCAAGATGCGGAGCGGCGACGAATTTACTGCAAGCGTCTTCATCGATGCAACCTACGAAGGCGATCTGCTGGCAGCGGCCGGCGTCTCGTACCACGTCGGCCGCGAGGCCAATGCTGTCTACCGGGAGACGCTGAACGGCATTCATTTCGGCCATCCCAACCATAACTTCATGACCTGGGTAGATCCGTACGTGCAGCCGGGGCGCCCCGACAGCGGCTTGCTCTATGGCGTGACGGAGGCGGAGCCGGGTTACCAGGGCCAGGGCGATGCGAGCGTCCAGGCCTATAACTTCCGGATCTGTCTCTCCAATCGGCCGGACAACCGCGCGCCGATCCCGGCGCCGCCCGGTTATAACCCCGCGCACTATGAGGTGCTGTTGCGGTATATCGACAGCGGCATCTGGGACGTGATGCGACTCTGCTCGACGATGCCCGGCGGCAAGACCGACCTGAACAACTGGGGCGGCTTCTCGACCGACCATATCGGGGCCAATCATCGGTGGCCGGAGGGCGGCTATGAGGAGCGGGAGGCGATGTTCCAGGATCATGTGACGTATAATATCGGGCTGCTGCATTTCTTGACGTATGACGAACGGGTGCCGACGCCCATCCGCGAGGAGATGAGCCAGTGGGGCATTCCTCTGGACGAATATACAGCTCATGGATTTTGGACGCCGCAGCTGTATGTGCGTGAGGGAAGGAGGATGGTATCCGACGTCGTCATGACCGAGCATCATTGCCGTCGGCATGCACAGGTCGAGGACTCGATTGGCCTCGCTGCCTACATGATGGACTCGCACAATTGCCGCCGCATCGTGATCGACGGGCGCTGTGTCAATGAAGGGAACGTCGAAGTAGCGCCGTCCGCGCCATATGCAATCTCGTACCGTTCGATCATCCCGCGCGGCGAGGAATGCACCAATCTGCTCGTTCCGATCTGTCTGTCGTCGTCGCATATCGCCTTTGGCTCGATCCGCATGGAGCCGGTGTTCATGATCCTCGGCCAGTCGGCAGCCACGGCAGCGGCGCTGGCGCTCGAAGCCGATGTGCCTGTGCAGGAAGTCGATTACGTCCGACTGCGTGCGAGGCTGGAGCAGGATGGTCAGGTGCTCGATTGGCCGATATAGACCGATTCCCCAAAATGTCCAACGGCCATTAAAAAATAATCCATTGCCGACGCTGTGCTCTCTCACGTACAATGGAGATTGTCAATTGATAATCATTATCAACTAAGGGGAGAGAGTAAATATGCAAGGCATCAGCAAAAGGGTAGTCCAGTGGATGACGGTGTCGCTCTTAATCATAGCCTTGGCGGCATGCGGCACTGCCCCGGCTCCGTCGGAGTCTTCCGAGGCGACAGGCGGCTCGCAAGCTTCCAATGCAACCGACGAAGCGGCAGGAGAATCAATAGATACGTCTGATTTGGCGGACGGAGAGGGAAAAACGCAGCTGTACCGAGATGCTTTGGACCGCGAGGTGGAGATCCCGCTTCATCCGCAGCGCATCATCGCCCACTTCTATGCGCCCGAGATGGTCACGCTCGGAGCGAACATGGTCGGTACGAACTATGTGAATGCCCAGAAGGTGCTGCAGGAGCCGGAGCTGGCGGGCGTCGAGGATGTGGGCGGCGATACGTTCGTTCCTAATCTGGAGAAGGTGCTGGAGCTGGACCCCGATCTGATCATTGTGCCAGACTTCCTGGAGGAAGCGGGACTGGAGGCGTTGTCCAAGATCGCGCCGACCGTCGCGATGGACTATAGCAGCGATGTGTTCAGCCGGATGACGGCGCTTGGAGAGATTGTCGGGATGCAGCAGCAGGCGGCGGACTGGATCGCCGACTACCAAGCGAAGGCAGAGGCGAAGCGACGCGAGCTGGCTGACGCGATCGGTGCGGATGAGACGGTCTCGGCGTTTGTCGTCTATATGGACAAACAGCTCTATGTCTACGGTCTGCAACGATTCGGTCCGACGATGTATGATGCGCTCGGCATGCGCGCGCCCGAGGCGCTGGAGCAGCTGTTCCGTGACAAACCGGGGGAGCTATGGTATCAGATCTCGCAGGAGCAGCTGGCGGACTATGCCGGCGATCATCTATTCCTCGTGACGCCGGATAACCAGGACACCTCAGCTGAGGATACAAGCGAGCTGATCGACAGCAAGCTCTGGAGCAACCTGCCCGCCGTCAAAAACGGCAACGCGTATATCGTCAGTAGTCGCTGGTCGTTCAACGATTCGGTCACGCTGGAGTGGCTGCTCGAGGAAATGCCGAAGAAGCTGCTCGGAGAATAACCGATGAGAGGCGATGAGGGGGACTGGAAGTGGACGCACAAGCTGTTGAGTCGGTGGCACATCCTTGGCCTGGCTTGACCTTGCTCGGGATTGAGCGACACCGCCACTCGGCGATCATCGTTGCTCTGTCTCATCCAGCGTTATGTTGGCTACGTGTGGGAGCGGTCCGGCTAACGGTCGCTGGTCGCAGTTACCCGATGCAGGATACGGGCTGCGCACTGTTGCCGGCGGGCGTGGACGTTGAGATAACGGCTGAGGGAGATGATGGCTTGCCATTGCAGGTGTGGCTGCTCAGGTACCGCGTCAGTCCGGGGCTGGAGTCACTGCAGCGGTCGGAGCCGGTCCTGCTGCCGAGCGACTCGGGGTGGCGCGCCGATCTGGAGGAGCTGGCAGAATCAATCGACGACGTCCAGCCGCTCGGGCTGCTGCGGACGCAGAGCCGCTTCCAGTCGATGATGGTCAGGCAACTGGACTTCCTGCAGCTCCAGGAGACGAGGTCGCTGGAGGATATGAGGCAGCAGGTGGAGGACACGATCCTCTACCTGCATCACGCCTATCGCCGCAATATCCGCATCGAGCAGCTGTCGGAGCAGACGACGCTCAGCCGTTGGCAATACAACCAACTGTTCAAATCGATGACCGGGGGAACGCCGCTGCAATACCTGACCGAGCTGCGGATGGACCAGGCGAAGCGGTTGCTTGCCGATCCAACCCGGCGTATGCGCGCGATCGCCGAGCAGGTAGGCTTCCGGGACGAATATTACTTCAGCAGGCGCTTCAAGCAGGAGGTCGGCGTATCGCCCAGCGTATACGCGCGGATGACGGTAGTGCCTTCGCTGCGCATCTGTGCCGTCCATTCGCTCGGCGATTTGCTGGCTCTTGGCATCCGGCCGGTCGCTTCCACACGGACGCAGATGACCTGGCTCGGTTACATGGACTGCGAGCCGCTGGATGATCCGCCCAACCCGGAGCAATTGGCGGCGCTGCGTCCGGATCTAATCGTCTGTCCGAGCTATCTGCCTAAGGAGACGCATACACGGCTATCGGCGCTTGCGCCTACAGTACTGCTGGACTGGCAGGATCCGATCGGGGATCGCCTGGCCAAGCTGGGCCGCCTGCTCGATCGCAGCGTCGAGGCGAAGGCGTGGTTGGGGCGCTACGAACAGACTGCCGCATATGTCAGGGAAGAGGTGGCATTGCCGGATCGTACGGCAGCGGCTTTCACCTTCCATGAGCAACGACTGTATGTGTATGGCGGTCACAACTTTGGCCATACGCTCTATTCGGGGTTGGGTCTGCAACCGCCGGAGCGATTGCGCGAGCGGATAGCGAGCGGCGGCCTTCCTCTGAAGTGGCGGCGTATCGAGACCGAGGAGTTGGCCGACTATGCGGCGGACTGGATGTTCCTGACGGTCGAAGAGCAGGATCGGCCAACGCCTGCCTTCCGCGCGATCACCGACAGCCAGAGCTGGCGTGAGCAGTCGGCTGCTCGCCGCGGTCAGGCGAGGATCGTCGACCACCGCTGGGGGCTGTATGACGCCACGACGCTCGAGCGCCATCTCGAAGCGATGCGGACGCTGATGGCGGTGCCGAACCGCCCGACTGGCCGACCGCCAAAAAAGTAAGATCGCCACACCAAGAGGCTGCGCAGACGTCTAGTCGAGCGCGGTCTCTCTTCTTATAATAAGAGCATCATAACAAATCGAGGTGTTCCGATTGAGAGATCCGAGGGTAAGAGAGTACCTTGACCCGGTAAGCGTACTGTGGTCGACAGAGCAAGCGGACAATGTAGAGGGGCTGCTGCAAGGACATGGGGGCCAGGCGTCCTTCCATGCGGACTCGCCGTGTGTGCTGCGCTCGGGCGGGAGCGTCCTGCTCGACTATGGCAAGGAGCTGAACGGCGGCGTGCAGATCACTTGCCTGTACATGGAGGGCGATCAGAAAAACGCCAAGCTGCGCGTCCGCTTCGGAGAGTCGGCGATGGAGTCGATGAGCGAGGTGGGCGGAGCGGGCGGCGCAACCAACGATCACGCCGTCCGTGATCAACTCGTGGACGTCAGCTTCCTCGGCACGACGGAGGTTGGCATGACCGGCTTCCGCTTCGTACGGCTCGATCTGGTCGATAATGACGCTGTCATCCAACTGAAAAGCGTGCGAGCCGTATTCGTCTATCGGGACCTGGAATACAAGGGCAGCTTCGCAAGCTCCGACCCGCTGCTGGACCAGATCTGGATGACAGGCGCGTACACGGTGCATCTGAACATGCAGGAATACTTGTTCGACGGCGTGAAGCGGGACCGACTCGTCTGGATCGGCGACCTGCATCCCGAGACCTCGACGGTGCAAGCCGTCTTCGGCGAGCAGGAGATCGTCCCGGCCAGCCTTGACTTCATCCGCGACGACACGGCGTTGCCGGGCTGGATGAACACCTTCCCCAGCTACTCGCTATGGTGGATCATCATCCAGTATGACTGGTACCGCCAGCACGGCAACCTGGCGTATCTGCAGGAGCAGACGACCTATCTGCGCGGTCTGCTAGCCCAGATCATCGCGGAGATCCGCGAGGACGGGACCAACGACGCGCCCAATCCGTTCCTGGATTGGCCCTCGCACGACAATCCGGCAGGCGTCCGGGCCGGGCTGCATGCGCTGTTCTATCTCGCCCTCGATCGTGGAGCGAAGCTGTGCGAGATCCTGGAGCTGACGCCGGAGGTTGCAGCCTGCGAGGCGGCGCTGGCCAAGCTGCGTCGGCACCGGCCGGACCCGGCGGGCAGCAAGCAAGCGGCCGCCTTGCTCGCGCTGGCCGGTCTGATGGATGCCGCAGAGGCTAACCGCGACGTCATCGCAGTCGGCGGCTCGCAGGGCGTCTCTACCTTCTACGGCTACTATATGCTCGAAGCGCGGGCCGACGCCGGGGATATACAAGGGGCGCTGGACTGTATCCGGGAGTATTGGGGAGCGATGCTCGCGCTGGGCGCGACGACGTTCTGGGAGGACTTCGATCTGGCGTGGATGCAGGACGCTGCGCGGATCGACGAGCTGACGCCCGAGGGCAAGATCGATGTGCACAGCGCCTACGGACGGTTCTGCTATATCGGCTATCGCCATAGCCTGTGCCATGGATGGGCATCAGGCCCGACCGCGTGGCTTAGTCGCCATGTGCTGGGCGTCGAGGTGATTGAGACGGGCTGTGCCGTCGTCCGCATCCGTCCGCAGCTCGGCGATCTCGCTTGGGTCGAGGGGACCTATCCGACGCCGCACGGCATCCTGCGTGTCCGACATACGAAGAGCGGGGACGGGGAGATCGTCTCCGAGGTATCGGCGCCTCCCGGCGTGCGGGTCATCTGAGACCATCGTCCAGTCTCTTGCGATAGGCGGAGGCGGTCATCCCGGTGATCTTCTGGAACGTCTTGTTGAAGAAGCGGTAGTCGGCATAGCCAACCTGCTCCGCAATGTCGGAGACAGCGCGGTCGGTCCCGGCCAACAAGCGGCAAGCCTCCTCGATCCGCAGCTGCTGCAAATAATCGATGACGCTGCGGCCTGTCACTTGCTTGAACAGGGCAGAGTAGTAGCTCTTGCTGAGCAGCGCCTGCTGCGACAGCTCGGTCAGCTGCAGCGAGGCGGAGAGATTGCCGCGCATATAGCGGATCGACTCCCGGATGAGGGACAACTTGTACGAGTCGGGATGCGGCTGCCCGCGATAGACGTCCTTGTAGGCACGGTGGATCTGGATGAGCAGCTCGCATAGCTGCAGCTTGAGGACGTCCTCGTAGCCGTCCGGCTTGTCGTTGTACTCGGACAGCATTTTGCGCAGCGTATACTCGAATCCTCGCCTCCGCTCGGCGCTCAAAGTCAGATCGGGGGCATGCTCGGCTTCCCCGGGATACAGCCCCTTGAGCAGGCACAGCTCCGTCACGCCTCGCATCGCGGGTAGCTCAATCTGCATCGCGCGCAGGAAGTCGGGGGTGAACTGGCAGTTGATGACAGCCAGCCCGTCCGTATTGTGCCGATCGCGAGGATAAAAGCAATGGGGCGTCTCGTAATTGATAATAAACAAGTCGCCCTCCTGCACGCTCTCGGTGCGCTGACGGACCTGATGCACGCCTCGCCCCGCGCACACATAGACCAACTCGATGAAATCATGCGCATGCATCTTCAGTTCGTCGTATCGATCATAGCGGTACGTATGGATATGGAAGGGGATCGATCCCCGGAAGAAATCGGCTGCGCGAAGCATAAGGACGCTCTCGATGGGAATCCCTCCTGAAGCTCATGAATAGTAACAGTGGTAGTATAGCATAGGTCCGTCATAGGCCCACTACAATAAGCTGAACGCGCCATCAACTGAACAGGTCATTAAACTACCGGGATCGGTCATCGCCGACCCCTTCTTTGTATTTGTGCAACCGTTTACAATTCAGATGAAACCTAAAGAAGGGAGGATCTATGTGAGGAGAAACGGATGGAACGGCCAAATGGGGCGAAGGTGGCTGCTCGTGCCTGTCGTTGCAATGCTGCTCGTCCTTGCTTGCGGATGTCAGCTCGGAGCGTCAGGCGACAGCGCCGGACCGATCGTCGCCCGGGTGAATGGCGAGCCGATCCCCGAAGCGGAGCTGGGGCGCGCGATGACAGCGCTGCGAGCCCATGTGCTGGATGACTTCCGCCGCGAGCGGGGGGCGTCGTGGAGCCCGGCGTTCTGGCAGACGAAGCATGGTGGCGAGCGGCCGCTGGACGTGCTGCGGGAGCAGGCGCTGTCCGAGGTCGTGCGCAGCCGCATCATTCTGCGGCTCGCCGCAGAACAAGGGCTGCTGGAGGACCCCTCATACGAGGGACAGCAACGTGATCTAGCCAGCGAGAATGCTCGGCGCAGCGCCGATCAGCAGGCAGGACTGCCGGTGTATGGTCCGGTTATGCTCGACGAGCTCCGTTATGACGAGCTGCGGCTCGGTACGCTGGCGGTGGAGCTGCAGGAGCGGTTGGCCGACGACGAGCTGTCGCTCTCGGAGACGAAACTGCGCGATCATTATGAAGCGGTCAAGTCGTCGCTGTTCCGGCTGGAGGATAGGGTGACGTATACCCAAGTGACTGCCGCTTATAGCCAAGGCTCCGAGCGGCTCGGACAAGACGAGCAGCGCCAGCTGCGCGCCGGGCTGGAGACGCTGCGGCAACGGCTGGACGCTGGAGCGGAGCTGGATGAGGCGTTGACTGCGGCGGGGATGGCAGAGGAGCTAACTGCTGACCTCTCGATCCATAGCCAGCGGTCCAGTCCGACGAGCAAACTCTCCATACGCCGTCAGCAGCTCGAACGATCGACAGCCCGGACGTTGTACAAGTCGATGCCGGGGCTGTATCGGTTCGTGAGCGAGACGGGGCAGCCGGGCGAAGCGAGCGAGATCGCCGACGATCCGCAGCGAGGACTCTACGCCCTGATGATTATCCACGAGCGCCGCCCCGGCGGCTATGAGAGCTATGAGCAGCAGCGGGACACGGTGCGCAAGCTGTATTTGCAGGAGGCGTTGGCCATCTACGTCGACACCCTCGTCGCAGACGCCGAGATCAAGCTGACGGCGGAGGCGGATGAGGACGAGCGCTGGCTGAGCTATGTCGGCTCGTAGCTCCAAGACAGGATACGATTACGATATCGCGGGAGGAATGTACAGATGAATACATGGCAACGTCATATCGCAAGGCTGATGATCGCTTGCTTGCTCGCGGCAGTCGCGATGCTGCCGAGCCTGGGCGACGGGCTGCAGGTCAGCGCCCAGACATCAGGCACCATCTACTATGTTGATGCCGCAGGCGGCGACGATACCGATACCGGCACCGATCCGGGGCAGGCCTGGCAGTCGCTGGATCAGGTCAATGCGACGACCTTCGCGCCTGGCGACGAGATCCGCTTCAAGGCGGGCGGCGTCTGGACGGGGACGCTCCATCCGAAGGGCTCCGGCAGCGAGGGCGAGCCGATCAGGATCGATCACTACGGCGAAGGCCCCAAGCCGCTGATCGCCGGGGCCGGCGCGGATGCAGCCATATACTTTTACAACCAGGAGTATTGGGAGGTACGCCGACTCGAGATTACCAATGAAGCGGATACGCCGGGCCAGCGACGCGGCATCCATGTCTCCGGCAACAGCGGCGACGACTGGTCCAACATGCGGGAGTACCGGCATTTCGTATTCGAGGAACTGGACATCCATCATGTGTCGGGCCAGCAGGGCGGAGGGTGGCATAGCGGAGGCATCATCGTCTGGGGACCCGCGTGGAATTATGCCGTCTCCGATGTCGTCATCCGCAACAATACGATCTACTCGCTCGACAGCGTCGGCATCTATCTGAACGGAGCGACGCGCAATTTCTCCTCGGGCAACACGATCGAGCACAATATGATCTACGACATCTCCGCCGACGGGGCGGTGCTGCTCAACACGACGGAAGGCGTCATCCAGCACAACGTCGTTTTCGATACGCACAAGCGGGCAGGCGGTTACCATGTGCCGCTCTGGACCTGGGGCACGCAGGATGCGCTCATCCAGTACAACGAGGTGTTCAACACCTACCCGGGCGGCGATGCGATGGCGTACGACTCGGACTTCAACAGCTCCGGCACGATCATCCAGTACAATTACAGCCACAACAACGCCGGCGGCTTCGTGCTGACGATCAACGACGGCACCAATCCCGCCAACTTCAACCGGGATACGATTATTCGCTACAACATTAGCCAGAATGATCATCACACGATCTTCACGTTCGGCGGGCCGGTCGAAAATACGCTCGTCCACAACAACACGGTCTATGTGCCGGAGCACTCCAATGCGCGGATCGTCGGCAGCGGCAACTGGGACGGTTATGCCGAGGATACGTTCTTCTACAACAATCTGCTCATCAATCACGGCAGCGGCGGCTATGAGCTGGGGCTGAGCACGAACAATGTGTTCGACAGCAATCTGTACTACGGCAATCATCCTGCGGCTATCGTCGCTATGGACGCCAATGCGGTCGTCGGCGATCCGCTGCTCGCCTCGCCGGGCTCGGCCTCGATCGGCCGCGATACGGTGGACGGCTATCAGCTGCTGCAGGGCTCGCCTGCGCTTGGCTCTGGCCGGGCGATCCCGGGCAACGGCGGTCAGGACTACTGGGGCAACCCGGTCTCTGCTTCGGCACCCCCCAATATCGGCGCGTATGAAGGGCCGGGACTGGATCCGTCGCAGCTGCCCGCGCTGCCACAGCCGCCGGAGGCGCGCAATCTGCTCGCTAATCCAGGCTGGGAAAGCGGCGACTTCACGGGCTGGGGCTACCATTACAACGGCGCGGCGGTCATCGACAGCGACCCGCGCTCCGGGCAATATGTTGCGCGGTTATCCGCCGGGGCCTCGGGTATCGAGCAGAATGTGACAGGTCTGAAGCCGAACACGATGTACCGACTGGCCGCCTACGGCAAAAGCGTAAGTAGCGGCTACGCGGTGCTGGGAGCCAAAAATTACGGCGGCACGTTCAAGGATATCGGCTTTAGCGGCACGGATTATACGCGGCGTGAGCTGCACTTCACCACTGGCAGCGTCAATACGAGCGCGACAATCTACCTTTACAAGCAAGGCGCGACCGGGGAGGTTCTCTTCGACGACCTGCTGCTGTACGAATACGGCCCGGTCCCAGGTGCGTCGGCGGAGCAGCCGCCGGAGCCGGAATATCCGGTCGGTGCAAGCGACGAGTTCGATAACGCATCGCTTCATCCCCAGTGGCGATGGGTGCGCGAGAATACAGCCAAGTGGTCGCTGGCGGACAATCCTGGTCATATGCGGATCGTCAGCGAGCCGGGCGATATCGTCAACGGTCAGGCGACCGCACGCAACATCCTGCTGACTGGTGCGCCCGAGGGCGACTGGACGATCGAGACGCGGATGGACGGCAAGCCGACCTCCCAATGGTCGCAGGGCGGGCTGATTGTCTATGAGAGCGATCAGACATACTTCCGGCTGACGCGGCTGTATGGCAGCGGCAATCAGCTCCAGTTCACCCGCCAGCTGCAAGGCGTGCGCGAGCACGTCGAGGTGCCCGACACGATCGCCTCGTCAGTTGTCTATCTGCGCATCGTCAAGGCAGGCAATACGTATACCGCCTACTACTCTGCCGACGGCGACAGCTACACGCAGCTATGGACGACGCAGACCGCAGACCTCATCCAGCCGAAGATCGGACTGATCGTCTGCGCGGGAACGGGCTTGACGGCCGACTTCGACTACTTCCGCATCATCCCGGCTGAGGATGGCGGGGGGGAGTCGTGGAACCTCGTCGACGACGATATGAGCGATTACACAGCGGGATGGCAGACGACCGGCTCGGGTGGCGCAGCCGTCCAGCATGCGGAGCATGTAGCCGTAACGGATGGTCCATCTGGTTACTACTTCCTGACGCGGCGCAGCTTCGCGCCGCCGAGCGGACCTTTCACCTTCGAGGTGCGCGCCCGGGCGACGGCGGCCGGCTCGACCAACGAGATCGGCGTCCGCAGCGGCGCGTACAACATCCAGCTGTTCCTGCCCTACGGCGTCGCCGGCGCAGCCCAGGACCGCGAGAGCGGAGCGACGCGCACCGCCCTGGTCGATACGACGCAATACCATGATTACCGGGTTGTCGTGCATAGCGACTATACGTACGATCTGTACATCGACGGGACGCTGGCCTGGAGCGGCGCAGCGAGCGCAGGCAACGGCAGCGCGATCTTCAAGCTCGGCGGGAGCGCCACGCCCGGCGTGACCGCCAGCATGGACATCGCCCATGTGCGGATGGGGAGCGGCGTTATTTTGCCTTGATCGGTTTCGTTAAGAGCAGGGTGCAGGGGATCGATGTGGAATAAAAAAGGAAAGGGAATATTTGTCTTCCCTTTCCTCTGCTTTGTTTCATTTATTTCTGGCAGTTTGCGCTTTTTTTATCTCATCGACAGGCAACTCCATTACATCGGCTACTTGCTCTGGATCGAAACCTTTATTTAGCATCTTGCGAATAATATCTTTCGTGGCTTCGTCATAACCCTCTTCTTTTCCCCATTTTTTCCAAGCCGGCATTAGCTCCATGATCTGCTCACCTTCCTCTGGATTTTGTCTTCATGTGGAGTTTGTTTGTTACGGAAAGCTTTTTCTAGCATTTCAATGCTCCCTTCCAGTGAGTTCTCCAGCGAACGCCTTAGCCGCTTTGCGACACAGGAACACGAGGAGTATCATCGCTAGCAGCAGCAAGATGGACAGGGGGACGATGATTCCCACCGTATCGGTTGTATTCAGGCTGTAAGGGATCGTCAGCAACAGCGCCAGTTGCAGCAGGACGAACAATCGCATCCGGTTGCGGCTGGCGTTAGCCAACTCTATCTTGCTTTGCGAACGAGCATGCTGTGTTAGTGTGCCGAAGATCGTGACGACCAGCGCCAGGATCAGCAGTTGATAAAGGCCGGTCAGTCCAACCCATAGCGGAGAAGGAGGGAGCGGTTGCTGCAACAGGCTATACTGCGGTCCGACCGGAAGGAGTGAAGTCAGGCACAGTATGACAGCCGCCGGCCATGCCTTGTTGTAGCCTGGGTAGTGACGGTCCAACTGGCGCACGGCAGAGAGAATCAGCAGGTACCCTACAAAGTCCGGCAATATATCGATGAAGCCGAGACGAATGTCCAGCAGGACGAATATGAATCCCCAGGACAGCTTGCGAAAATTAGTCCTCATGGCGAAAAGCCTCCATTCGCTGGGCTACCAATGCCTTAATCGCGTCTTTGCTCGCTTGCGGGGTTGATCTGAGCGAGAGGTCCCAGGCCATGCGCTCTCCGCTAGCCGTCTCCAGCGATAGGCGGAGCGAGGACCGGTAGACATGGAGCGACCTCGGGTCCTGATCGGGTACACGGAACGTATAGTCCAGGGAGGCTGCCTGGCCTTGCTTCAGCTTGAGCGGCAAACCGGCCTCGATCGCTTGTTCTACCCTTGTATATTCCGGCGGGCTGCTCAGGAACTTGTACTCGACCGCATCGCCGATTCGGTCTGCCATCGTCGTCTGTACATCAACAATACTAATATCCTCCAATACGCGGAAGTCTTTCCTATGCTCGCCATTGCTGTTGCTCCACCCGAATGTCGAATCGATCAAGTGGGAGACAGAGGGCGCAGCGGGCAAGAACTGAATGCTGCCCACAGGCAGCATGTAGCTGGTCCCATCGTTGAACCAGGCCTCGATCTCGGTGAACCGCTCATACGTCTGATCCGTCAGCGGCAGCTCGGGATAGCCGATCTCTACCGCGGCCGATTTGAGCGCGTACGGTCCGTATTCTCCATGCTGCTGCTGGAATCGGGCGTGCCAATACACGTCATCCGATAGCCGGATCGATACGAGCTCCTTGGAGGAGCTGCGATGTGTGACATAGTAAAAATGGACGCCCTCCCCAGGCGACACCTGCGATTCATAGTAATGCTCCAGCATGACCGCCCCGTCAAACTTATGTACATAATAATAGTAATAATTGCCGCCCCAGACCGCGGCAACGGCGAGGACAAGCAGCAGCATCCACGCTTTTGGTACAAGCTTGCTCTTCATAGCCATTACCCCATTCCAGATGCTTCCTTAATTAACCGCCTTTACCTTATACGGTAACGGGCGAGCAGAAGTTGCGTCTAGCTGTCGCACAAGGTAAAAATACTACCGATAATGGTCATCCCGATCCACTAACCAAAACGGCCTTCCTCTCTTAAACTTATAAATATACAAGAGAAGAGTATGGTGAGTTGCCGGAGTGGACGGAATCGATTCTGTAGAAAAGCCTATGCTTTCGAAGTCGCTTTCTTGCAGAAAGCGTTTAAGCGTTCGCCTGAGAGCTTTTCGCAGAAAAGCTAGCTTCGAAAGCATACGCTGTTCCCGAATTTCATCCTATATAGAGGTTGATAATTGGAAATTCGGGAACAACAGCGATCGGAAGAACGATCCGCTCCATGTAGGTCTCTCGCCAAGCTCTGAACCACCAACGAGAGGAGGCACCGTCATGGCTGACATAGCCGAGATCGCGGTTGAAGCAGCGGCGATACGTCCGCAGAATCGTAGGCGCTTTCACGCGCTGCGTTCGCATTGGGACCTGTATCTAATCATGGTACCTGGGCTTTTGTACTTCGTTATCTACAAATACATCCCGATGTGGGGCATCGTCATTGCCTTTCAGAAGTACAGCGTGTTCAGCGGCATCAGCGGCAGCGAGTGGGTCGGTCTGCAGCACTTCAAGACGATGTTCGCCAACAGCGACTTCTACCGTATCTTCGCCAATACGCTGCTGATCAGCATCTACAAGCTCCTCTGGGGCTTCCCTGGGCCGATCATCCTGGCGATTATGCTCAACGAGATTCGCAATATGCTCTACAAGCGATCGATCCAGACGCTGGTGTATTTGCCGCACTTTCTGTCCTGGATCATCGTCGGCGGGATTATGGTCAATGTCCTGTCGCCTGCTTCGGGCGTAGTCAACCAGTTGATCACGATGCTCGGCTTCGAGCCAATCTACTTCCTGACCGACCCCGACTGGTTCCGCAGCATCCTGGTCATCAGCGATATCTGGAAGGAGGTCGGCTGGGGCGCGATCATCTATCTGGCAGCGATCGCGGGGATCGATCCGCAGCTCTACGAAGCGGCGATTATGGATGGGGCCAGCAAGTTCAGGCAGATTATCCACATCACCCTGCCGGCGATGATGGGCGTGATCGTCATCCTGTTCCTGCTCCGGCTGGGGCATGTGCTGGACGTCGGCTTCGAGCAGATCTTCGTGCTGTACAATCCGCTCGTCTACGAGGTGTCGGATGTAATCGAGACGTATGTGTACCGGGTGGGCATCCAACAGGCCAAGTTCAGCTTCACGACAGCCGTCGGACTGTTCAAGGCGGTGATCGGGCTGCTCCTGGTCATGATGGCCAATCGCGGCGCCAAGAAGCTCGGGCAGGAGGGCATATGGTAAGGGGGGCGTATCCATGAGATTATCCAAAGGCGAGCAATTCGCCTCATTGATCAACTATGTGCTGCTCGGTGCGCTCGGCCTACTCGCGCTGCTGCCGTTCGTCCACGTGCTGGCGCAGTCGCTCAGCAGTCATGATGCGATTACGACGGGACGCGTGACACTGTTGCCGGTTGACTTTACACTGGAGTCATACCGCCGGGTGCTTAGCGAGCAGGCGTTTCTGAACGCCTTCCAGATCAGCGTACTGCGGACCGTCGCAGGGACGCTCGTCAATGTGGCGCTCACTTGCTTGCTCGCGTATCCGCTGTCCAAGACGTACATCAAGGGCCGGTCGACGATTATGTTCCTGATCGTCTTCACGATGATGTTCGGCGGCGGCATGATCCCGACCTTCCTGGTCGTCAAGGCGACGGGCCTGCTCAATACGTTTTGGGCGTTTATCATTCCCGGAGCGATCAGCGCATTCAACGTCATTATTATGAAAAACTTCTTCCAGAGCGTACCCGTGGAGCTGGAGGAGTCAGCGAAGATCGACGGAGGCTCCAATCTCGGCATCCTGTTCCGGATCGTCATCCCGCTGTCGATGCCGGCTATCGCAACGATCACGCTGTTCCATGCGGTGGGCCACTGGAATTCTTTCTTTGATACGGTGCTCTACATTACGGACCGCAAAATGTATCCGCTGCAGGTATACCTGCGCGAGCTGGTCATGTTCAATCAATCCAATATCGACAACAACTCCGGCTACTCTGCCAATATGGACAGCGCCCTGCTGGCGCTCGAGTCGATCAAGGCGGCAGCGCTTATCGCGAGCACGATACCAATCCTGATCGTCTATCCGTTCTTGCAGAAGTACTTTGTCAAAGGCATCATGCTGGGCTCGGTCAAGGGCTAAACAAGAGAATAGAGAGGGGCATATCCAATGCATAGCACAAAACGATGGAAGCAAGGAACAAGCCTGCTGCTGGCGGGGGCGCTGACGGTACTGACCGCTTGCTCGAACGGGGGCGGCGGGGGAGGAGCGGCCGAAGGCAATCCGCCAGCCGGACAGAACGGCGAGGAGGGGATGGAGCGCAAGTCGATCCGTGCCGTCTTCAACAACGGGGGGCGCAACTTTCCGGACGGCATGGACGAGAACAACAACCCGTACATCGACTACATTCGCGAGCACACCAATCTGGACATCACGCTGCAGATCCCGCCGGCTGACGGCTATCAGGATGCGCTGAACGTCATCATGGCCTCCGACAATCTGCCGGATTTGATCTACTCGATGGACCCGAGCTGGTTCGAGAACTATGTCCAGCAGAACGCGCTGCAACCGCTCAATGAATGGATCGACCAGTACGGACCGGACTTGACAAAAAATATTCCCGAGGACGCGTGGAAGACGGTAACGATCGAAGGCAATATTTACGCCATCCCGTCGATGAATGCCGTGCCGGGCAACGAGATCATGTACGTGCGCAAGGATTGGCTCGACAAGCTGGGTCTGGAGCCGCCGCAGACGCTCGAGGAGTACCGCGAGGTGATGCGGGCCTTTGCCCAGGACGATCCCGACGGCAACGGGCAGGACGATACGTACGGCTTCATCACGGCGGAGAATCTGGCGCGGATCGCGCCGATCCTGGGCGCCTTCGGCATCCAGCGCGGCATGTGGACCGAGCGGGACGGCGAGCTGGTGAACATGAGCACGCTGCCAGAGATGAAGGAAGCGCTCGGCTTCCTGGCGGAGCTTCACCGCGACAAGCTGCTCGACCCGGAATGGCCGCTTAACAAGGAAGCGAACTTCACCGAGAAGATCGCCGCCGGCAAGGTTGGCCTGTTCTCCGCCTTCTGGTACGATACCCGCGGACCGATCCTGACCAACAAAAACAACGATCCCAAGGCAGAGTGGCTGGCGCTGGAGTTCCCGACAGGACCCGAGGGCAAAAAGGGAACGATGGGCTTCGGTTACATCTCCGGCTACAACGTGGTCCCGGTGACGAGCAAAAACCCGGATGCTGTCGTACGGATGCTGAACTTTATGAACGGCGAGGGCTACCGGACGCTGTTGCTCGGCTTCGAGGGCGAGGTGTGGAAGGAGGAGGACGGCAAGATCGTCACGGACTTCGAAAAGCATAACGAGCATATCTACCGTCAGACGCTAGGCGAGTCGATCCGCCCGTATCAGGCGGACGAGGAGCGCGATCGTCTGGACTCGCTAGGCATGGAGTTCGATCTCAACGCCAATATCGACAAGATCGCCGAAGCCGTCATCCGCGACGAATATCTGGGCATCCCGACCCCGGCGATGGGCTCCTACTCGGCTGATCTGAACAAGCTGGAGATCGAATACTTTACAAAGATCATCGTCGGCCAGTCGCCGCTGGAGGCGTTCGACACCTTCGTGCGTGAATGGAAAAGCCGGGGCGGCGACGAGATTACCCGAGAGGTAAACGAGTGGTACGCCGCGAATAAATAACGTCATAGCAACTGTAAGCAAGGCATTCATCCAATGACCGGTGAATGAAAGGGTGGCGCTTCCGATCCGGGGCGCCACTTTGCCGCTGTCCGGGAGGTGCAGAACATGAGATGGCTGCGTACGCTGCGCGAGCGCTTCAGCCGGTCGATCCAGGTCCGGCTGACCTGTTACTTTATACTGATCCTGCTGCCGCTGATCTTGTTCAGCCTGTATGCCAACAAGCAATCGCAGCGTATCCTCGAGCAGGAGCTGGGAGAGCGGACGATGAGCGGGATGGACTCGGCGCTGGAGTATGTGGACCAGACGCTGCAGTCGCTCGAGCAGCTCTCGACGATGCTGGCGACCGACGGCAGCCTGACCTCCATGCTCAAGCATCGAAGTTCCGAGCTGACGCCGGAGATGCTCGTCGACTTCACTTCTGTGATGTCGTATATCTCCAATGTCAACGCGGTCAACCCGATCTTGTCCGGCGTCTCGATCTATCACGGGGGCTCGGGCAAGCTGCTCTCCAGCCGCATCGGCATGCTCGACCGTCCTCTGCATACAGTAGAGGACTGGTATGACGAATTCGTGCAGACCGGGCGATCGATCGTCCTGTATAACCCGACCCGTCATGAGGAAGCGCTGATGGGCTGGGCAGACCCGATCTATAATGAAGGCCAACTGCTCCTCATGCAGCTTATGGATCTGTACAGCAGAGACAGAGGCAATAATGTGCTCATGTTGTCGCTACCCAAGCGCACGCTGCTTAGCAACATCGCGCATCTAGCCCCTAGCCCGGCCTCGCATGTGTCGCTCTACGACGAGCGTGGCAGGCTGCTCGTCTCTAACAATGGCTCGGCCCAGCCTCATCTGGATCAGGACATCCCGGCCTCCGAAGTATCGGTGGCGCAGCTCCCGGGACGCGCAGAGAAGCAGATGATGCTGCGCATCGATTCGCCGCGCAGCGGCTGGTCGCTCGTCCTGGAGCAGCCGGAGCGGGAGATCTACAAGAAGTCGCGGCCGCTGCAAATTTTCACGTACTGGATCATCCTGATCAGCTGTCTGCTGGCGGTATGGATCGCCTGGCTGATCTATAGCAGCATCGCAGCGCCGATGTCGTCGCTCGTCTCCGGAATGCGACAGCTCAGACTAGGCAATCTCGACACCCGGCTTGTCCACCACCGTCAGGACGAGCTCGGGTATTTGACTGACGCGTTCAACCAGACGGCCGAGCAGCAGCGTCATCTCATCCAGGATATTTATGAGCAGCAGCTTCGCCTGACCAAGACCGAGTTGAAGTTTTTGCAGTCGCAGATCAACCCGCATTTCCTCTATAACACGCTGGATTCGATCTATTGGTCTGCCAAAAACTACGACGCCGAGGAGATTAGCGAGATGGTGCTTAACCTGTCGCGGTTTTTTCGGCTCAGTCTGAGCAAGGGCAGAGAGACGTTTACGGTTGAGGAGACCTTCGCCCATCTGAACTACTATCTTCGCGTGCAGCAGCTGCGATTTGTCGGTCAGTTCGCGGTGAGCTTCGAGACCGATCCGCATACCGCGAATCTCTATGTACTGAAGCTGATCCTGCAGCCCTTGGTGGAAAATGCGATCCTGCATGGACTGGAGAAGCGTAAGGGAGGCGGGAAGCTGGCGATATCGGCTCGTCTGGAGGGCGAACAACTGCTGCTCACCGTCAGCGATAA
>Ga0160452_100420_pt1 | contig 31230 bp, 26 predicted proteins | sample HID1971I_E6MG_FD_108230 | JGI IMG/M metagenome (GOLD analysis project Ga0160452, IMG submission 108230) | Enriched millipede-associated microbial communities from UW Madison campus, WI, USA - HID1971I_E6 MG | ecosystem: Host-associated > Arthropoda: Insects > Digestive system > Unclassified ...
CCGAGAACGGCGCCCAGCCGATGGTGAAGCTGCGGGAAGACGATACGTATGTCATCGTATATAATGGAGAGCTGTATAACGCGCCGGAGCTGCGCGTCCAACTGCAGAGCGAAGGGATCCATTTCAAGACCCAATGCGACACGGAGGTGCTGCTCGCTGCCTACATCGTCTGGGGCCGCGACTGCCTGGAGCGGTTGAATGGCATTTTTGCGTTTGCGGTATGGGATGACAAGGAGCAGACGTTATTTCTCGCCCGCGATCGTCTCGGCGTCAAGCCTCTGTTTTACAGTACGGTCGACGGCTTATTCGTGTTCGGCTCCGAGCAGAAGGCGCTGCTGGCGCATCCTGCCTGCCCGCCAGAGGTTGGCAGCGAGGGACTGGCGGAGATCTTCATGATCGGTCCGGCCCGCACGCCGGGGCATGGCGTCTATCGGCATATCCGCGAGCTGCGGCCTGGCCAGTATATGAGGGTCGACCGCTCTGGCCATCAGATCGGCACCTACTGGCGGCTCGAGAGCGCGCCGCATGCCGACGATGTCGAAGCGACGGCGGCGCGGGTGCGCGAGCTGCTCGAGGATACGGTCAGCCGCCAGCTCGTCTCCGATGTGCCGATCTGCACGCTGCTCTCCGGCGGTCTCGACTCGAGCGCCTTGACCAGCTTCGCCGCGCGGCATTACGACAGTCTCGGGCTGGGCGGCGTCGACACCTTCTCCGTCGACTTCGTCGACAACGACAAGCACTTCAAAGCTCACGTCTTCCAGCCGGGCAGCGATGCGCCCTGGATCAAGCGCATGACGGAGCATCTCGGCACGAAGCATCATGCCGTCGCATTCGATACGCCGGAGTTGGCGACAGCGCTGGACGACGCCCTGCGGGCTCGCGACCTACCGGGGATGGCCGATGTCGACAGCTCGCTGCTGCTGTTCTGCCGGGCGATCAAGCAAGAGGCAACGGTCGCGCTGTCTGGGGAGGCAGCTGACGAGATCTTCGGCGGCTACCCGTGGTTCCATCGCGAGGAGTCGCTGCAGGCCGCTACCTTCCCATGGGCGCTGGCATCCGGCATGCGCGCCGAGCTGCTATCGCCCGACATCGCGGCCTGGATCCGGCCGGAGGAGTACATCGCCTCGCGCTACAGCGATGCCGTCGCCGAAGTGCCCCACCTGGCGGGCGAGACCGAGGCGCAGCGGCGGATGCGGACGATGTCGTATCTGAACATCACCCGTTTCATGCCGACGCTGCTGGACCGCAAGGACCGGATGAGCATGGCGGCCAGTCTGGAGGTCCGGGTGCCTTTTTGCGATCATCGGTTGGTAGAATATGTGTGGAACATCCCTTGGGAGATCAAGACGTCGGGAGACCGCGAGAAGGGCATCCTGCGACGGGCGCTGCGGGGCGTCTTGCCCGAGGATGTGCTGAAGCGCAAAAAAAGCCCGTATCCGAAGACGCATAATCCTGCCTATCTGGAGGCGATGAAGCAGCAGGTGCTGACGATCCTCGACGATCCGTCCGCTCCGCTGCTGCCGCTGATCAACGTCAAAAAAATACGCGCGCTCGCCGAATCTGCCGATCCTTCCTCCCACCTGCCCTGGTTCGGCCAGCTCATGTCGACGCCGCAGCTCTTCGCCTATCTGGCGCAGACGAATACGTGGCTGAAGACGTACAATATTTCGATTCGCTGAAGCTCACGGTTCTGTTCCACAACACAAAAAAGCGGCTCCCGTTGCGTAATGCGCAGGAAGCCGCCTTTTTGTCTTTGTTGCTTTGTCGTGATCGCAATGAAGCTCCATCTACAGATCTAGACCCGCGCAGCCAGCAGCTCCAGTAGCTTGGCCAGCGCGCGGCCGCGATGGCCGAGCCGCTGCTTCTCGTCCTTGGACATCTGGGCGACCGTCTGCCCGGACTCGGGGATGTACAGCAATGGATCGTAGCCGAAGCCGCCCTCGCCGGATGGCGATGCGACGATAAAGCCGTCCATCGTCCCCTCCGCCTCTGTGAACGTCCCGGAGGCCGGGTCGTAGAGCGCCAGCGCGCAGACGAAGCGTCCTGCGCTCAGTCCATCGACGCCGACTGGCAGCTCGTCCGCCGGTACCCGCGCGCCGATTCGGGCCAGCTCGGCCAGCAGCTTCGCATTGTTGTCCGCGTCGGTAGCGCCTGCGCCGGCATAACGCGCCGAGTAGACGCCGGGGGCGCCGCCCAGCGCATCCACGCACAACCCGGAGTCGTCAGCGAGCACCGCAATCCCGAGCGCATCGCCGACGATACGCGCCTTGATGCGGGCATTGTCGGCGAAGGTGCTGCCGTCCTCGACGATGTCTGGCAGCCCTTCGTAGTCGGCCATGCTCTCGACGGCGATGCCGAGCTTGGCGAAGGCATGGCGGAACTCCGCAGTCTTGCCCTGGTTCTGGGTGGCGACGACGATCCGTTCGCTAAGCTGCGTCATGCCTGCTCCCCGCCGATCCGCGCACCGGCCTCGCCGAGCGCCTCGCGCTGATGGCCGATGAGCGTGCGGATGCCAACCTCCGCCTGCTCGAGCAGCGCGTTCAGCTCCTGCCGCGAGAATGGCGCATCCTCGCCCGTGCCCTGCACCTCGACGAAGTTGCCCTTGCCCGTCATGACGACATTCATGTCGACCTTGGCCTTGGAGTCTTCCTCATAATTGAGATCGACCCGGACCGCATCGCCGATGACGCCGACGCTCACCGAAGCAAGGAAGTCCGTCAGCGGGTAGCGGGCGAAGCGCGACGACCGGTCGAGCTTGTGCACCGCCAGCGCAAGCGCGATGAACGCCCCGGTGATCGAGGTCGTGCGGGTCCCGCCATCGGCCTGGATGACATCGCAGTCGAGCGTGATCGTCCGCTCTCCGAGCGCTTGCAGATCGACAACCGACCGCAGCGCGCGTCCGATCAGCCGCTGGATTTCCATCGTCCGTCCGGTCAGCTTGCCTCGCACCGCTTCCCGTTGATTGCGCGTATGCGTCGAGCGCGGCAGCATCGCGTACTCGGCATTGATCCAGCCCTTGCCCTGCCCCTTCATGAAGGGCGGCACCCGCTCCTCGATCGAGGCGGTGCAGAGCACCTTGGTCTCGCCCATCTCGATCCAGACCGAGCCCTCGGCGTATTTATTCGGATGCAGCTTGATCGTTACCGGCCGCAGCTGCGCGTCTGAGCGTCCTTCTACTCGCATGTAATAGCCTCCTGATAGATTGATTCCGACCCTTGATTTCCAACAGTCCTCCCCCATTCTACCAAATCCCCGCCGCAAAAGCACCCTTGGAGCGCTGCCCGTGCAGCGAGCAAGCGACGCGCAAAAGAGAGGGTTGCCCCTCTCTTTCCTCCTACGACAGACCGATTTTTAAAATTTCAAACCGTTGACATGGGTCGGGCGATCGACAGGCTCGCTGTAGGAGCGATTGTCGGTGTCCTTGAGGTTGGAGCTGCCGTTGAGCTGAATCTGCACCTGCTTGGCGCCGGTATTCTCCGTCAGCGAGAGCACGACGGCTTGCAGCATCTCCGAGGGCAGCTTCTGTTCGGCGCTGAACATCTCGTCCTTCAGATCGACGGTGACGACCCCATCCGCGATATCAAGCCCGCTTACCTCGATGTCCTCGGTCATGACCGCATGCAGCTTGCTGAACGGCCCCGGACCTGCGATCAGCTGCTCCATGGCGGCTTTGGCCGGTTCGGACGACCGCTCGATGAGACGTGTGACCGGCACATAGTATTGCTCGTCCTCTTCGGTAATCGCCGAGAAATAGAGCGTTACCGGCGTGGAGCGGGCATAATTGACGCCCTCCGCCATCTCCAGATTGATGCCCATCTTGCGCGACAGCGGACCTGCAAGCGGCATACCGTCGACCGGCATCTCGTCGAGACGCTCGCCCTCGCTCCAGATCTCCACCTGATCGATGCCGGGGTAGCCGGTCAGCGTCCAGGTGAGCGCTTCGACGATTTTGCGCTCATCCGGGACGTTGTAATCGAGGAACGGACTCGTAAAATCGACGATCGCCTTGCGTTGCTCCTGAATGACGTTAAACGTCAGCACCTCCGTACCCTGCGGCAGCACCGGCGAGAAACCCGCAGGCAGTTGGTCCGCGTAAGCGCCGTTCTCCACCATCATCTCGAGCGCCCGCTTCTCGATGCGCTCGTCCGGCTTCAGGGCAGCCTGCAGCGTCACCGGCGCGATATAGCCGTTCGCGTCCTTCAGGAACACCGTCAGCTCGGTGCCGCCCTCCACTGGAGCCGCCGTTGCCTGATCGCCGGACAGCGGGTCCTCGATCGTCTGCGGCGGGTCGATCTGCCGGCTTGTCTGTTCGGAGAACAGACCGCAGCCGGACGCTGTCGCCAGCACCGCCGCCATTCCCCCTGCCAGCAGACTACGCCGCATCCATTGTGTTCGTTTCATCATCTCCGCGCCTCCCTGTAACGTAGGTTTCATTTGGTACAACTTCTGTTTTGTAGTACTATGTATACGAGCCCTCTCCACTTTTAGACCAAGTTTTGTCCCATATTCAGAATTCGTCCCAAAGGGGTGTCCAACATGTCCAATCCTGCAAAATACAGCCTGAATAGCCGCCAAGTCGCCGAAGCGACGCAAGCGTGGCTGGAAAAACGCGGCGTCACCAAGCTTCAGATTGCGGAGCTCGTCATGCTGCTGCAAAAAAGCTACTTTCCCGAGCTGACGATGGAGGAGTGCGTCCATAACGTCGAGGCCGTGCTCTCCAAGCGCGAGGTGCAAAACGCGGTGCTGACCGGCATCCAGCTCGACATCCTCGCCGAGGAGGGCAAGCTGCTGCCGCCGCTCCAGGATATGATCGTTAATGACGAAGGCTTGTACGGCTGCGACGAGATCCTGGCCTTGTCCATCGTCAACGTATACGGCAGCATAGGCTTGACCAACTTTGGCTACATCGACAAGCTGAAGCCCGGCGTGCTCGTCAAGCTCAACGAAAAAAACGGCGAGCATACGCATACGTTCCTCGACGATATCGTCGGCGCCATCGCGGCCTCGGCCAGCAGCCGCATCGCCCACCGCAAGCAGGCGGAGCGTGAGGGCGAGACGACACCTCCGCTTGACTGAGCGCGGAACTCAAGGAGCGAGGAAACGCAAGATCAAGCATGCGCCTTCAGATCGTCGGCAAGCGATGTTGACGTGCGGGCGCACCAAAAAGCGCTGTGCATAAGGGAACATTCACCTTGTGCACAGCGCTTTTTTTGGTGCTTGCCGCCTATATCCGGCGTGATATAAGTCTGGCTGTCGGCCCAGACGTTAAACTCGGACGCGCACCATACGGAACGAAAGACGGGTAGTCGCATGGACGAACCCTGCGCGTCATACGCCTCAGCGCCCCGCGTCCGCCTCCCGGGACAGATAGCGCACGACCCCATCTGGGGATGCCTCGAGCTCGACGATCGCGCCAGATCGGGCCAGATGCTGCAGATGCGCCAGCGTCTCCGCCATCGCGAACCGCAGATTGTGGCCGTCACGCCCGACTCGCTCGCCAAACATCCGCAGACAGATCTCATACCCATGCAGCGGCTCGATTAGCCACTCCGCGATCTCCGCGAGTCGATGCTCGTGATGCGCCCGGATCTCCGCGATCCTGCCGCCAAAGTCGGTGAACGGCTCGCGATGGCCGGGGAAGGCCTGCTCGACCGCCAGACGCGACAGCTCCTCCAGGCTACCCAGGAAGGATGCGAGCGGGTCCGACTCCCCTCCAGGAACGAGGCTGATATTGGGCGTGATGCCGGGCAGCACCTGGTCGCCGCACAGGATAAGACGGCGCTCGCGCTGGTAGAAGAGCAGCTGGCCATAGGCATGACCCGGCGCGTCGATCGTCTCCCAGGCGCTGTCGCCCAGCAGGATAGACTCTCCCGCCTCGAGTATGCTAATCTGTGTCGGCTGCGGCGATACGCGCGCGACGAATAGCCCGAGATTGGTTAGGATGCCGTCCAGCTCGGGCTCCGGCATGCCATGCCGCGCATACAGCTCGGCCAGCCGCGCGTCAAAGTCGCTCTCCGGCCCCCATAGCTCAGACGCGTACGCCAAGGCGGCAGACGACATCCAGACCTCCGCCCCTGTGCGCGCCTGGAACCACCCAGCGAGCCCGTAATGATCGGGATGCTGGTGGGTGAGCACGATCGTATGGATGGACTGCCAAGCCACTCCACGCTCTGCTACCGTCGTCTCCCAGAACGCCGCAGCCTCCGGGGTGTGCAAGCCGGGGTCGATCAGCGTATAGCCCCGGCGGTCAGGGATCAGATAGCTGTTGACCCAGCGCAGCGAGAAGGGCAGCGGCACCTTGACCTGCAGCCACCCCTCCGGCCACTCGCAGACGCTGCGCCTCCTGGACGGGTCCATCAGCGCGCCTCCGCCAGCAGGATCTGGCGCCGCGAGGACAACTCGTCGTAGACGGCTCCCTCATAGTCTCCGAACAGCCCGACGATGCGGAAGCCCGCCTCCGCCAGCCGTTGCTCGAACCACGCCGGGCCGAGCAGACGCACCCGCTCCTCATAACGTCGTTCGAGTCCTTCCTGGGTGACGACGCGGATCTGCTTGCGCACCCACTGCTCGTCCGCATGACGGTCCTCGATAATTCGCCAGCCTGTCGGCTCATCCAGCCGCTCCGAGTGCGGGACCAGACTATCACGGACCTGAGCGGGATTAAGATAGTCGATCAGCAGCTTGCCGCCGGGCTTGACGACTCTGCGCAGCTGCCGCAGCACCGCTTCATTGTCCGCCTCCGTGTCGAAATAGCCAAACGAAGTGAACAGATTGACCGCAGCATCAAAGCTCTCGTCGGCAAACGGCAATCGGCGCATGTCGCCTTGCACCCAGGTTACAGCCTGCTCGCTGTCGTGGGCGCGCGCCTCCCGCAGCAGCGCCTCGGACAGATCGATGCCCGTCACCTCGTACCCCAGTCTGTGGATCGCCAGCGCGTGCCGACCCATGCCGCAGCCGACGTCGAGCACGCGGGCCCCGCTACCTAGCGCGAGCCAGCCTGCCATCTGGTTAACCTCCTGCTCTGCCTGCTCCCAATCTCTATGTCTGTAGACAACCTTGTAATCCTCGCCAAAGCTATGCTCAAACCAACTCATCGCGAGTCTCTCCCCTCTCCGTATTGCTGCTATTGCTGAGCCCCGCGTCCGCTCGATACGAGCCGCGTCGTCCGTTTCAGATCGGCGATCGTAGCGGCGCCAATCCCGAACATGGCGGCGCGCAGCTCGAACTCGATACGCTCGAACTGACTCAGCAATCCGTCTCCTGCCGCACCTGTCGCACCTGCCGATCGGCCAGCGGCCGAGGGCAGCAACGCCCGGCCGAAGCCCGCCAGATCGGCGCCAAGCGCGATCGCCTTGGCGGCGTCGACGCCCGAGTGGAGCCCGCCGCTGGCAATGACGGAGACGGAAGAGGACTGTTCCCGCACCTCGCGGATGCTCTGGACCGTCGAGATGCCCCAGTCGGCAAACGCCGCCGCCGCTGCGCGCCGGATCGGATCGTCGGTGCGGAACTTCTCCACCTGGCTCCAGGACGTGCCGCCCGCGCCCGCGACGTCGATGAAGGATACGCCGGCGTCCAGCAGTCGCCGGGCCGTATCGCCGTCGATTCCCCAGCCGACCTCCTTGACGCCGACCGGCACCTGCAGTTCCCGGCACAGCTCGGCGATGCGGCCCAGCAGCCCGCCGAAATTGGTGTCGCCCTCCGGCTGGAACGCCTCCTGCATGCTGTTCAAATGCAGCACCAGTCCGTCCGCTTCGGCGAGCTCGACGGCCCGCCTGCACGTATCGACGCCATAGCCGTAATTAAGCTGCACCGCTCCGAGATTAGCGAGGATCGGCACCGTCGGGGCCTCCGTGCGCACCCGGAACGTCGCGGCCAGCGCCTCGTCCTCGATCGCGGCGCGCATCGAGCCCAGTCCCATCGCCCAGCCTCTGGCCTGCGCCGCTTCGGCCAGCTTGCGATTGATCCGCTCCGCCTGATCGGTGCCGCCTGTCATCGAGCTGACGAGCAGCGGCGCCTTGAGCGCCTTGCCGAGGAAGGCGCTCGAGAGGTCGATGCGTCCAAGCGACAGCTCGGGCAATGCATTATGACGGAAGCGCAGATGCTCGAAGCCGCTGTCGATGCCAACGGATGCGACATCCTCCTCCAGACAGATGCGGATATGCTCGCCCTTGCGTTTGGCTGTAGCGGCTTCTTCGTGATGGCCGTTTCTCTCTTCTGTCATCCTATTCCTCCTTTTATGTATCAGGCTGCTTCAAAATAGTGCCTCTTTGGCCTTTTGAGGGCAGCCTGATCTTCGTTCGCTAGCTATACATGGATATGAGCCGTTCCGCTACCAATTGGCCGGAGCGCGTGACGATCGGCGTGCCGCCGCCGGGATGCGTCGTGCCGCCGACAAACCAGAGGCCCTCGATGTCGCGCGAGCGATTGGCCGGACGGAAGAAGGTCTGACGGGCGCCGTTGGAGGAGATGCCGTAGATGGCTCCCCGATAGGCTGCGGTATCGGCATGCAGCTGCTGCGGCGTGTAGATGCGCCGCACCTCAGCCTGCGGGACGCCTGCGACGCCCAGCCGCGTCAGCTCGGCGGCGATCCGCGCCGCATAACGCTCGCTCTCCTCCTCCCACGACCATCGCTCCGAGAGGTAAGGCGCATTGACAAGGACGAACAGACTGCTCCCGCCCGGCGGCGCCGCCTCCGGCTCGGTCGCTGCCGGATGGCAGATATAGACGGTCGGCGTCTGTGGCGGCTGCAGCTCTCGGAAGATCGACTGGAACTCGTCCGCGTAACGCGCCGGGAAGAAGACGGTGTGATGCAGCAGCTGCGGCTGCGGAGCAGGGATGCCGAGCAGCATGACAAAGCCCGACAGCGACGGCTCGTATCCGCGGATGCGGGCGTCCGGCATGGAGCGTCTATCCTCGGGACGAAGCAAGCGCTCACAGATCGTCAGCACGTCGCCTCCGGCGATGACGATGTCGGCGTCTATACTGCCCGCAGACGTCTCCACTCCGGCGACGCGGCCGCCGCTGACCCTGATGCGCTCGACGGCCGTACGGTAACGCAGCTCGACGCCCAGTTCCCCGGCGAGCCGCTCGAAGGCGTCCACAATCGAGCTCGTACCGCCCTGCACGCTATAGACGCCGAGCTCTCGCTCGACATGAGCGAGCATCGCGAAGATCGCTGGCGCCTCATAAGGCGAGGAGCCGACGTACGTCGCGTATCGGCCCAGCATCGCTAGCGTGTTGGGATGGCGGAAGTAATGGCGGAGCAGCTGTTGCAGCGTCGTAAAAGGCCGTATGCGAGCAAAGGCTGCCGCCATCCGGGGACGCGCCATATCCCGCCAGCCCAGCATCAGCTTGCCGAGAAATTGCTCCTCGGAGATCCGGTACAACCGCTCCGCTTCCTCGCAGAAGCGAGGATAGGCGGCCGCGTCCTCCGGACTGTAGGTGGCGATCTGCGAGGCTACCGCTGCAACGGAACGATGGAGGTCGACGATCGAGCCGTCGTGGAACACATTGCGCACCGAAGGGTCCAGCGGGCGGAGCGTCACATAGTCCTCCATCCGGCGACCTGCGCTGCTGAACACCTCCGCGAACATATGAGGCAGCGTGATCGTGCTCGGTCCCCTGTCGAAGCGATAGCCCTGCTCCACGATGCGCTGCAGCTTGCCGCCGGCTTGCGACTGCTGCTCCAGCACCGTCACGGCAAAGCCATGCGCCGCCAGTCGGATCGCCGCTGAGAGTCCGCCCAGGCCGGCGCCGATAATGATGACCCGCTTTTTCAATGGTAGATTCTCCCTTTCCATATATAGCCGCGGCCTCGTCCCGCCGAACGCCAGGAGGCGATGCCGATGGCGATCAGGCAAGCGATGCTCGCGGGCAGACACCATGCGAGCCAGCCCGGCTGAGATTGCATCCGGTCAGCGGTCCGCTTGATGCAGACGCCCAGGCCGTAACCGATCGCCGCCGGGGCCAGCCAGGCTGGCTGCCAGATCGCCAGCAGCAGCGCGGCTGCAGGCAGGACATACAGCAGCCCGTACAGCGTCAATATCGCCCCGAGCAGGTACGGATTGCGGCCGGTGCCAGCATATATATTTTTGCGGTAGCCATGCCAGACCTCGCTCGCGTCGTGATACATCCGCATCCGGACGGCACGGCGCACATCGGCCAGGATGACCGGCTCGCCGCGCCGCTTCGCCTCCCGGGCGAGCGCCATATCGTCTACCAGATCGGCGGGATTGGCGGCATGGCCGCCGATCGCCTCGTAGGTGTCGCGCGCGATCAGGATCCAGGCGCCGTGCGCAGCGACGAAGCGAGGATCTGTCGAGCCCTGGACCGCGCGGATCGGCAGGTGGCAAGCGATCGTGAAGCCCATCATCGGCACGACCAGCCGCTCCAGCCAGCTGCCCGTCACCTGACGCGGAAATCCGGTAATCAGGCCGCGCCCTTGCCTCTGGGCTGCCTGCAGCGCCAGTTCCACTGCACCCGGCTCGAGTCTGGCGTCGGCATCAAGGAACAGCCACCAATCGCCCGAGGCGGCCCGTGCGAGCTGATCGCAGGCATACGCTTTGCCCATCCAGCCCGTTGGCGGCGGTTCGCCGGAGAGGATGTGGACGCGCGGATCGCCGCCAGCCGCCGCAGTAGCGAGACGATGCGTCTCATCCTCCGACCGGTCGTCGAGGACGATGACCTCCCAGCTGCCGTCGGCAGGCCCGGCAGCCAGCACTGCGCGCAGGCAATCGGCTATATTGCGCGCCTCGTTGCGCGCGGGGATGAGGATCGACAGACGCGGCGGCGGCGAGCCAATTGCCCCTGTCTGCTCCTCCCCCGCCTGCGGTTGAGCGACGGCAGCAAGCGGCGGCAGCTGCCTCACATTCCATAGCGCGAAGCCAAGCTGCAGCAGCAGCGCAGCGACTACGCTCCAAAGAACGATTTCCATGCCCGCACCCTCTTCTTCATGGTTAGAAACGCTTCGCTCGTCGAGCCGCCGCCAGCGAGCAAAGGCTTAAAGTCATTCGCAAGCTGCGGATCGCCGTCGACGCAGCGGCTGCGGTGACGCTCCAGCTGCGCGCAGAATGACTCCTCCACTGCAACTGTCGCCGCCTGCTTGCCGAGCGCTCGCCAATCAAGCTTCAGCGGCGAGCCGGCATGCAGCGTAGCCTCCGCCTTCTGATGATGGTACAGGGAATAATAGGCCGTCACCGGCATCACCGTCGTCTGCCCGGATCGCTCCAGCAGATAGCCGATGCCGGACTGGAATCGGATCGGGCGATGCTCCAGATGCCGGATATCGCCTTGGGGGAACATCCACACGCATTTCCCGGCTTCGAGCAGAGACTGCGCATAGCGAAGCGAGGCGACGATGCCTTTGGGGTTGCTCTTGTCGATGGAGAAGACGCCGAGCTTGCGGAAAAACAAATAATGGCGCAATTGCTTTTCGTCCATCATAACGTAATGATCGCCGCTCGAGCAAGTTCGAAAGGCATGGTAAGCGACCATGCCGTCCCACCAGGAGCTATGGTTCATCACATAGAGACGGCCGCCGTTCCGCTCGCCGGCATCCAGGTCGCCCTGGAGTCCGATGAAATGAAAATGGCGGCGCAATAAATAACGCTGGTTATAGTGAAAAAAAAGCCGGTCGAAACCGGCTGACTTCGCTGCTTCAATCACGTCGCGCCCTCCATTCCATCACGGCTGCGGCCAGCACCGCCAGCGCCACCGGAATCCACAGCCCTTCCTTCACGCCAAGCAGCCCGAACATCAGACACATGCCGCCAAAGAGTCTACAGGCTTCGCGGTGCAGTCTCCCGCTGGCCCGATGCACTGGAAACAGCAGCGACAGAAGCGCCGCCAGCGCGAACCAGCTGACGAAGTTCTGCAGCGGGATGTCGTAGAAGGACCCCCACGAGCCCGGATCAAGCCATATCCAGAACTCCCGGCTGTAGGCGACAGGATCGAGGATCAGGTCGAACCAGAGCGCATAGCCGCCAACCTCGAGCGCTCTCAGCCAGCGGTGGGTCGAGCGGCTGACGAGCAGCGCGCTGCCGACGACGCCGATCCAGGCGAAGCCGATCGGCACCGGCACCTCTCCAGGACCGAGACGGAGGATGTCGGTGTAGTAATAATGGCCGAAGGGGAAGCCGGTCTTGGTGCCGAGCCACTCGGCGAACATCGTGACGACGCAGACGACCACAGCGAGCAGGACGAGACAGCCAAGCGCCGGCGTCTGCCGACGCTGCTCCGATTGCAGCTGGAGGCTGAGCGCATACAGCCCGAAAAACACCAGGAACAGCCCGTTGCTGAACGCCAGCGCGTCCGGCACCCGGTAGAACAACATGAGCAGCAGGCCGATCAGCATCCAGCACCAGAATACGATGCGGATCGTCTTGCCGGGCAAGGAGGACGGCGGCTCCGAATGCAGGACTATCGTTTCCCTCATCCTATACCGCCGGATTCTCTTCCGGCTGCTGCTGCTCAGCTAGAGCGACGCCGTATTTTTTGACCAGCCGCTGCAGAATGCCCATCTTGCCCAGCGCGGACACATAGGCACGGCGGTGGAACACGTCGTACTGATGCGTCGCCACATCGTCGAGGATCGCCTCATAGGTGCGGGAGGACAGCTCCACACAAAATGCGCTCATCCGGGAGTAGCCCTGCATTTGGCTGAGCCCTTCGTCGAAGCGCCGTTTGGCATCCAGACTGAGCTCGCGGACGATCGCCCGCCACGCATCGTTAATCGTCCCGCTGGCGAACTCCTCCTCGCTGTAGCCATGAGCCCGCATCAGCTCCAACGGGATATAACGCCGTCCCCGCCGCTGATCCTCGCCGACGTCGCGGACGATATTGACGATCTGCATCGCCTTGCCGATACAGATGCCTGCCTCGATCACGCTGCGGTCAGGCCGATCGTGCAGCACCGGCAGCAGCATCTCGCCGACCGTACCGGCCACCAGGTAGCAGTAACGCTCGAATTGCTCCATCGTCTCGTATTGGGTCAGGTGAGCATCGAGCCGCTGCCCCTCGATCTGCCGCCAGAACGGCTCCTTGGTCACCGGGAACGTATCGAACAGCCAACGAAGCGCCGGCCAGATATAATGGCCCTCGGCCTGCTCCAGATGCTCCAGCCGGTAAGCCAGCTCATCGAGCGTGTAGGGCGACGCCTCCGGCTCATCCATCGCGTCATCGATCATTCGGCAAAAAGCGTAGAGCACGAACACCGCTTCCCTGCGCGGGCTGGGCAATAGTCCGAAGGCTTTGTAAAACGTCGTTGAACCATCCTTGATCTTCATCTCGCACGCTTTCAGTACATTCCTCAGGCTCCTGTCCATGACGCTCTCTCCTTTGTCAAATAATCGGTTAGCAGCTTGGCCCCTTGCAATACGATCGGCACGCCGCCGCCAGGATGGATCGAGGCGCCGACGCTGTAGAGGCCTCGGATCGGATACGGCACGATCTGCGGCCGGAATGGCCCGGACTGCGACAAGGTCGGCGCGATGCCAAAGCTCCCGCCCTGATACCAGCCTTCGGCAGCTCCGTCGGCCGGAGTGCGGACATGCATCCAGCGGATCGCTGACCTCAGCCCGGGGAATGCCCGCTGCTCGGCATCCGCGACGACCAGCTCGGCCAGCTCGTCTGCCTCCTGCTGCAGCCGCTCGCGGGCCGCTTCATCTCCATCGTATGGCACCGGCAGCGGAATCAGCACATAAAGCACCGAGTGTCCAGGCGGCGCGGCATCGGGGTCGGCGGCGACAGGATTAAAGATGTAATAAGGCGGCAGCTCATCCGCTGCGCCGGGCGTCTGTCCGCGGGTCGCCAGCTGCTGGAGACTGGCATTGAGATGCTCCGGCATAAAGTACTGATGCGTAATGACCGACCGGTCGGTCGGTGAGCCGCCAGTTGAATTGTCATCCTCCGACCAACGCCTGTCTGTCCCTATATATAACAGTATACAGCCGGATGATGGCTTGTATGATCGCGATTTCGCCTGCCCCGCCGGCAGCAGTGAAGCCAGATTCGGGAAGTCGCCGTTATAGATGACATGCTCGTAAGGACGTAAGCCAGCCGCGCTGTGGATGCCTTTGGCGGTTGCCTGCTCGACTGCGATGCCGGTCACCTCGCCTGCCGCCCCCTTATGGATACGTACGCCATTGTCCGTCAGATGACGCTCCAGCAGCGGCACCAGCGAGGCGTATCCGCCCTTCCAGTACCAGATACCATAGGCATGCTCCGCATAGGGGATAAAGCTGTACAGCGATGGCGAAGCGGCTGGAAGCCCGCCGATATAGAGCGTCTGCAAGGAGAAAGCGTCGATCGCGCGCTCGGCCTTGAAGTAGCGGCTGGCCAACTGACGTGCGCTCTGATGGACGCGCAGCCTGCCGAGCAGCTTCAGGTTATCCATTGAAAAAAAGTCTCGCTTGCGCAAAAAGGAGCGGTCAAGAAAACGGCTCTTGCCTTCACGGAACGCCGGCTCCATATCGGCCATGTAACGTCTCATCCCCTGGCCTTCACCGGGAAACAGCCGGTCCAGCTCCTCGGCCATGCGATCGGTATCGCGATACTTGGTCAACGTCATGCCGTCCGGATAGTGGATGCGATACATCGGGTCGCAGGAGATCAGCTCGAACTCCGATGAAGCGATCCCCGCCTCCGCCAGCAGCGATCGCAGCATATCCGGCAGCAGCACGATCGTCGGTCCCCGGTCGATGCGGTACTTGCCGCCGTCGCTCTCAAAGGCCAATCTGCCGCCCAACTGCTCGTTGCGCTCGTACAAGTCAATCTGCCAGCCGGCTCGAGCGAGCTGCAGCGCACTCATCATGCCGCCCAGACCGCCGCCAATTACAGCTGCTTTCATTGCACAACCTCCTTTGTGGGCCATGATAGGCTACCTTGCCCGCTCGCCGCTTGCAACACTCCTTCAGCCGCCACGAACCTTCGGCCGTCCTGCTGCATCAACAGCTCGACGCTGATGCGCGCCGACTCCAGGATCGTCGGCAGCCCGCTACCTGGGTGCGTGCCTCCTCCGACGAGCCAGCAATTGCCCGCATCCTCGAAACGATTGTGCGGACGGAAGGTCATCATCTGGTCGATCGAATGCGCCAGATTAAACGCCGCTCCCTTGTACACGTACATCGACTGCTCCCAGTCCAGCGGCGTAATCACATGCTCGACCTCGATGTGCCGCGACAGCTCGCGCAGCTCAGGCTCTCGTTCGAGCCTGCGGAGGATACGCTCCCGCACGATAGCCAGCTGCTGCGGATCGCTCCAGTCCGTCTCGCCGTTCAGGTTGGCGACCGGCATCAACACATAAAGCGCTGTCTTCCCCTCCGGCGCCAGCGTCGGGTCGACGACGCCGGGATTGTGCACATAGATCGAAGCATCCTCGGACAGTCGTCCCGCCATCATATCCCGGACATTGGCAGTATAATCGTCGGCGAACATCACCGTATGATGCGGCATGTCGAGCTTGCGGTCGACGCCTAGATAGAGCATATAGGTGGAGCAGGACAACTTCAGCTTTTTGAGCTTCTCCGGACGGTATTTGCGCAGCTGCTCCGGGCGGAACAGCTTAGTGACGGCGGTTCCAAAGTCGGCATTGACGACGACATGCTCGGCCATCAGTCGCTCGCCATTGTCGAGCTCGACGCCGACTGCCTTGCCTCCGGAGGTGAGCACCTGCGCGACGCCTGTCCCTAGCGACAGCTCGCCGCCCTGCTCGCGGACCACCTCGGCCATCGCCTCGCACATCCGGTTGACGCCGCCGATCGGGTGCCACAGTCCATATGCATGCTCGATGTAGGAGAGCATGGTGAAGGTGCCGGGACATTCCCATGGGCTCATACCGAGATATTTGGACTGAAACGCAAACGCATAACGCAGTCGCTCATCCTTGAAGTACTTGGCAAGCCGGCTGTAGACGGTATCGGTCAGATGCAGACGAGGCAGCGCCTTCGCCAGATCGGCGCGGATGTAATCCGTCAGCCGGGTGAACGGCCGTTGCAGCAGCGGCATGACGCGTTCGAACTTCAAGCCCTCTTCCTTCATGTAACGCTCGTAGCCTGCCCATTCTCCGGGGAACAACCGGTCCATCTGCTCCTGCATGCGGCGCTTGTCGCGCGTCGGCTCGAACCTGACATCGCCGAACTGCAGCCGGTACAGCGGATCGACCTCGACCATCTCGAGATAATCATGTATGGAGCGGCCGACGGAACGGAACAGCCCTTCGATAATCTGCGGCATCATCATGAAGGTCGGGCCCCGGTCAAACCGGTAGTCCCCCACCTGCAGACGGGAGGTTCGTCCGCCTATGTAAGCTTGTTTCTCCAGTATATGCACCTGATAGCCTTGAGAGGACAGCAACATCGCGGCGGCCAGCCCTCCCGGTCCGGCTCCGATGACGATCACTCGTGGATTGATTCCCATACGAAGTCCTCTCCGATCGCAAAAATGTGATATATAAAAGGTTGTACAATCATTATACACATACAATTGCGCAGTGTAAAATAAAAATGGCCCACGGGTCATTTGATATTTTTTTTCATTTTAATGATGATTTCGATCATTTTAATTTGAATCTCAATCATGGGGAACTTATAATAGAGGTAAGGAAAAGAAAAGGAAGTGACTTCAGATGAGAATTACGATTTTTGACTCGAATGAGGAATTGGACGCCCGTGCCGCCGCGCTTATCGCCAGCACCGTAGCCGAGCGTCCTGCGGCAGTGCTCGGACTGGCTACCGGCTCGACGCCTGTCGGCATCTACAAGGCGCTTATCCGGCAAGCGTCCCAGACGAAGCTTTCCTTCGCCGGCGTGACGACTTATAATCTAGATGAATATGTAGGCTTGCCGCCCGAGCATGACCAAAGCTATGCGTATTACATGAGACAGCAGCTGTTCGATCACATCGACATCCCGCTCGAGCAGACGCATCTGCCCAGCGGCATGGCCGCCGATCTGGCAGCCGAGTGCGTCCGATACGATCGCATGCTAGCGTCTCAGCCGATCGATCTGCAGCTGCTTGGCGTGGGGCACAACGGACATATCGGATTCAACGAACCTGCCGAAGCGCTGGTCGGCGGCACGCATGTGACCGATCTCGAGCCGGCTACGATTGCCGCCAACGCCCGTTTTTTCGAGCGCGAGGAGCTGGTGCCGCGTCAAGCAATCACGATGGGGGTAGCCTCGATCCTGAAGGCGCGACAAATCCTGCTCGTGGCGCGTGGTGCAGACAAGGCCCAGATCGTCAAGCAGGCGCTCACCGGACCGATCAGCACCGCTTGCCCCGCCTCCCTGTTGCAGACGCATGCCCATGTGACCGTCATGCTGGATAAGGAAGCCGGAAAGGAATTGATGTCAGATGACTCAGCACTCCACCTGGTCTATTCGTAATATCAATCTCGTCCTGGAGGACCGCGTCGTGCGCGGTGCGCTGCATTGCGCCGAAGGGCGCATACGGCTGACGACGGAGGAGGCCGAGCTGCCGCAAGGGGCGACGGTCATCGACGGCGAGGACGGCTATCTGCTCCCCGGTCTGATCGATATGCATGTGCACGGAGGCTACGGCAGCGACTTCATGGATGCCGACGCCGCTGCCTACGACGCCATCACACGCTATCACGCCAGCTGCGGCACGACCGGCATGCTGGCGACGACGATGACGGCCTCCAAGGCGGACATCGAGGCGGTGCTCGCCGCCGTAGCCGCCTATCAGGCCGGATCGATGGCCCACGCGCGCCTGCTCGGCGTCCATCTCGAAGGGCCGTTTATCTCGCCCAAGTGGCCTGGTGCGCAAAACCCGCATTATATTGTATCCCCACAAATCGACTGGCTAAAACAATGGACATCGCAATATGCGGGATTGATCCGGCAGCTCACGCTCGCTCCTGAATCTGAAGGTGCGGACGATATGATCGCCTGGCTGCATGAGCACAGCATCATCGCCGCCGCCGGCCACACCGACGCCTCTTACGAGCAGATAGCCGCTGCCGCCCGGCTCGGGCTCACGCAAGCGGTGCATACCTTCAATGCGATGACGCCGCTGCATCACCGCAAGCCTGGCACGGCAGGCGCCGTGCTCACCGAGGATACGATCTGCGCCGAGCTGATCGCCGACGGCCATCACGTCCATCCGGCAGCGATCCGGCTGCTCGTCCGGGCCAAGCCCGCGGACCAGCTCGTCCTGATCACCGATGCGATGTCCGCCGCAGGACTCGGCGACGGCAGCTATGAGCTGGGCGGACTCGCCGTCGACGTGCGAGACGGCGTGGCTCGTCTCCAGGAGGGCGGCAGTCTCGCCGGCAGCACCTTGACGATGATCGATGCCGTCCGTTTCGTGCTAGAGCATACCGAGCTTGAGCTGCCTGAGGTGGTGCGTCTGGCCAGTCTCAACCCTGCGCGCCGACTCGGCCTCGATGGGACGCTTGGCAGTCTGGCCGATGGCAAGCAGGCCGACCTGCTCTGGTGCGACCGCGAGCTGCGCGTCCGTCACACCTGGGTGAACGGCCATACCGTCTACGAAGCCGAGTAAACCTCGATCACTCATGAACGCCCTTATCGCAAGGGCGTTTTTTTTGCGCCTGCAACCATGAAAAAAAGCATGCCCTCCGAAGAGGACATGCTTCATGGCGTTGCAAGATAGACGCGCGCGCCCTGCTCCGCCGCATAGTCGGCCAGAGCCCCGTCAAGCGCGGCATCTGTAATATAGGCATGGACGTCCGTCAGCGCCGCGATGGAAAACAGCGACTTCTTGCCGACCTTCGTATGATCGAAAATCGCATAAGTCGCCTGCGCCCGCATCATAAGCGCTTTGGCGATCTGCGCCTCTTGCTCCGAGTAGGTGGTAATGCCTCCCTCGACGGAGATGCCATCAACGCCGATGAACATCTTGCCGATATGCAGATGGGCGACCATCGCCTCGCCGAGCGGTCCGCACAGCTCAAAGCTGTTGTGGCGCATGATGCCCCCGGTGACGACGACCTGAATGTCGCTGCCGGCCAGCTCCATGGCGATGTTGACGGCATTGGTGACGACGGTGATGCCCTTGCGCGGCTTCAGCAGCTTGGCGAGCAGATAATTGGTCGTGCCGCCCGACAGACCGATGACGTCGCCTTCGTCGATAAGCGCCGCCGCCTGCTGGGCGATCCGCTCCTTCTCCAGATAGGACAAGCCTTTCTTCTCCTCGAACGGCAGGTCGCGGACGCTATTCAAGCCGTCGTACATCGCCCCGCCGATCGTCCGGATGAGCGGCTCCGTCTTCTCCATCATCTCCAGATCGCGGCGCGCCGTTGCCTCCGAGATGCCGAGCCGCTCCACCAGCTCCTGGATCGTGATGCGGCCCTGCTGCTTGAGCAGCAGCATAATCTCGGCCCGCCGCCGCTCGCCCTTGGACGGTTGGGGGTTCGGCATGCTACCGCTCCACCCAGGCGTGGCCGAGCAGCCGCTGCTCGACAGCCCGCCATTCCGGGAGCGCTTCCCAATCGCCGCGACTCTGGACGGCCAGCGAGCCGTTGATGCTCGCCAGCCGGACGGCCTCCTCGGTGCTCATGCCTCGCAGCACGCCGGCGAGGAAGCCGGCGCAGAAGCCGTCTCCTGCCCCCACCGTATCGACAACCGTCTCTGCGGGGTAGAACGGCACGGCCGTCACCTCGCCCTGCTCGACGATCAGCGTCTGCTCGCCGTAGCCCTTGATGATCGTCGTCGCGCGCAGCGCCTTAACCTGAGCGAGGATACGGTCCTCGTCCTCGGTGTCGTACAGCTGCTTCAGCTCGTCCCAGCCGGGCAGGAAGTAGTCCGCTTGCTCGCTGAGCGGCAACAGGACGCTCCGCGCCTCCTCCAGACTCCACAGCTTCAGCCGCAGATTAGGGTCAAAGCATACCTTGACGCCCGCATCGCGAGCGATCTGCACAGCCGCCAACACGCTCTCGCGGCACGATGCGCTAAGCGCCGTCGTAATGCCTGTCACATGGAGCAACTTGCTCCCTTGTATGTATGCCGCATCGAGATCATCCGGCTGCATCCGGCTGGCAGCCGAATGCTGGCGGTAATAATGGACGGCGACGCGGCCGGCCACCTGCTCGCGGAACATCAGCCCCGTCCGCTCGCCCGCTACGCGCTGCGAACGGGACACATCGACGCCCTCGCCGCGCAGCGTCTTGGCGATGATCGCGCCGAACGGGTCGTCGCCGAGTCGGCCGAACCAGCCGACCGAGCAGCCGAGCCGGGCGGCGCCGATCGCCACATTGCTCTCGGCACCGCCGAAGCCCTGCTGCAGCGCCGGACTGCGCTCGAGCGTCCGATGGTCCTCGGCAGGCATGAACAGCGCCATCGACTCGCCGAAGGTGATCAAGTCCGGTGAAGAGCCTCCCATAGGCGATTCCTCCTCCAATTCCAGATTAACGATACATCGGGTACTTCATCAGATACAGAACAACGACGTACAGGATCAGCACGAGGAAGCTCATCGTCTGCGCCTTGCGGATGTGGCCGCTGGCGCTCTGGCCGCTCTGAATCGAGATTGCGATCCGCTTGAGCGGTCCGGTCATGATGCCGGCCAGGGCAGCGATCGCGAGGAACAGCACGATGACCAGGATGATCCAGACGACCTTGTACTCGGATTGCGAGATCAGGTAGCCGCCGGTCAGGAACGAGAGGATCAGGAAATATTGCGCGATCCGGTTGCCGCTGACCAGCCCGTCGGACAGCCCGCTCTGGCCTTCGCCGGCCAGCTTGGAGGCCCGTCCCACCAGGAAGGGCAGCACAAGATAAAAGCCCAGACCCGCTGCGCCGAGCACATGCAGAAAAATAACGAAGTTAACCATACTCAACCTCCATTTCAATCGAACTATCCTTTAGTATACTAAAAGGCCGTTTTAAACACAAAAGGAACCTTGCCGGGACGATCCGCAGCTGCCGTCAACGTATCCCATGCTTGCACAGCACGCCGTGAATGGCAAAATACGTCACGTCATCCGGCAGCGCATCCTTGATCGGCTTGAGCTTGTCCGCGCCCTGCGCGTCGATCGCATCAAGGATCAGCCGCTCCTGGCCGTCCGGGATAATCATGCTCCAGTCGACGGGCTCGCCTTCACCGGCCGCCCGAATAATATGACCCTCGATCGTCACCTTGCCCATGCCGCGCATCTGCGATATCTCCTTGACCGTATGGCCGGCCTGGAATAGCTGCAAAGAGACGAGATGGCTCGGCTGATCGTCTGTTCCCTCGCCCAGCGAGGCCTCGCTCCTAAGAGGCACTGAGGCCGTCTGAGGACGCTCTGTCTCGCTGGCCGCAAAGCTGCGGATCACCTCGATGATCTGGTCGCCATACTTCTGCGCCTTGGCCGAGCCTACCCCCTTGATGCCGAGCAATTCGTCCTCCGACTGCGGCTGCCGGTCCGCCATCTCGCGAAGCGTCGCATCGAAGAACAGGATGAACGGCGGCACGCCCTCGCGAGCAGCCGCCTCCTTGCGCCAGCTCCGCAGCGCTTCGAACAGCGGCGAGCCCGCAGACGAAGCGGACGAGGCTCTGCGTTTGAGCTGCTTGCGTTTCTGGTAGACCTGCTCCTTGCCCTCTAGCACCGGCAGCGCCCGGGCCGTAATCGACACGGTCGGATACGCCCCGTCGCTGACCCGCATATAGCCCTCGGCTACGAGCCAGTACAGCCACTCGGTAATTTCCTTCTCCGCCCAGTCTCGGAACAGCCCGTAAGTCGTCAACCGATCGAGTCCCATCTCGAGGATTCGCTTATCCTTCGACCCCTTCAGCACCTTGGCCACCATCGTCAAGCCGAAGCGACCCTTCATCCGACCGGCGCAGGAGAGCGCCTTTTGAGCATCGGCAGTCATATCGGTAGCTTCCGTATCATCGAGACAACTGCTGCAGCGTCCGCAGGCGGGCACATCGGCTTCGCCGAAGTATTCGACGATATATTGCTGCAGGCAGCGTTCAGTGCGGCTATAGTTCATCATCGTATACAGCTTGCTCATCTGGACTGCCCGGCGATCCTCGTCCGCCTGCCCTTGCTCGATCAGGAAGCGCTGAACCTGGACGTCCTGCGGGCTGAACAACAGCACGCATTCGCTGTCGTCGCCGTCGCGGCCGGCTCTCCCTGCCTCCTGGTAGTACGATTCGATATCGCCGGGCATCTGCCAGTGGATGACGAAGCGCACATTAGGCTTGTCGATTCCCATCCCGAAGGCATTGGTCGCCACCATCACCCGCACTTCGTCGAAGCGGAAGCGCTCCTGAGCGCTCATCCGCTCGTCGTCAGCCAGTCCGCCATGATACTTCGCTGCGGCGATTCCTTGTCTGTGCAGCTCGTCGCATACCTGCTCTACTTCCTTGCGGGTAGCGGCGTAGATTATCCCCGACTGATCGGGACGCTCCGCCAGGAAGTCACGCAGGAACCGGCGTTTGTCGACGCCGGTGACGACTGACAACGCCAGATTGCTGCGGGCAAAGCCCGTGACGAATACATTGGGCGAACGGAGCGCCAGCATCTCCGAGATATCGCGCGCAACCTCGCGGGTCGCTGTCGCTGTGAACCCCGCGACGAGCGGTCGGTCCGCCAGCCGCGAGATCCAGCCCGCGAGCTGGCGATAGCTCGGTCTGAAGTCATGGCCCCACTGCGAGACGCAGTGGGCCTCGTCGATCGCGATCAGCGGGATCGACATCTGCTCCATCAGCGAGCTGAACATCGGCGCATCCAGACGCTCCGGCGCGATATAGAGCAGCTTGTACTCGCCTTGCGCTGCGCCTCGCAGCACGGTGCGATACTCAGCCGCGCCAAGCGAGCTGTTCAAGAATGCCGCCGGGATGCCCAGCCTGTTCAGCGCATCGACCTGATCCTTCATCAGCGAGATGAGCGGCGAGACGACGATCGTCGTCCCCTCCAGTATGAGCGCCGGGATCTGATAGCAGACCGACTTGCCGCCGCCGGTCGGCAGGATCGCCAGCGTATCCCGTCCCTCCAGCAGACCGGAGATAATGTCGGCCTGTCCCGGACGGAACGCATCATAGCCGTAGACGCGCTTGAGCAGCGCGCGCGCTTGTTCCAACATCAATGTGCCTCCCTCCTCTTAACAATCGCAAAGACCCTGGCGCGAAGTCAGGGTCTCCGGTAGATCGCGCTATCCATCGCAACAGCCACCGCCTAGCCGGTAATGATCGAGGTCACCTTGCGGACCGACTCCGCCGAGGTGTCTAGCGCAGCCTTCTCCTCTGCCGTCAGCTCCAGCTCGATCACGCGCTCGATGCCGCCGGCGCCGAGGATGACCGGCACGCCCATGAACAGCTTGTCGTAGCCGTACTCCCCCTCCAGCAGCGCGATGACCGGGAGCACGCGTTTCTTGTCCTTCAGGATCGCTTCGGTCATCTGGACGAGCGAGGCCGCCGGCGCATAGTAGGCGCTGCCGTTGCCGAGCAGTCCTACGATCTCGCCGCCGCCGACGCGCGTCCGCTGGACGATCGCCTCGATCCGCTCGGCCGGGATCAGCTTGTCGATCGGGATGCCGCCGACATTGGAGTAGCGCACGAGCGGCACCATATCGTCGCCGTGTCCGCCCAACACGAAGCCGCGCACATCCTCGACGGAGACATTCAGCTCCTGCGCGATGAACGTGCAGTAGCGGGCGGTATCGAGCACGCCGGATTGGCCGATGACCCGATGCTTGGGGAAGCCAAGCGCTTCATAAGCGACGTAAGTCATCGCATCGACCGGGTTGCTCAGGATGAGCACGATCGCCTCGGGACTTGTCGCCTTCACCTGCTCGCACACCGAACGGACGATGCCGGCATTGGTGTTGACGAGATCATCGCGGCTCATCCCCGGCTTGCGAGCGATGCCTGCCGTGATGATGACGATATCCGAATCCTTCGTGTCCTCATAGCTTGCCGTGCCGACGATCCGCGCATCGATGCCTTGCACCGGCGTCGACTCCATCATATCGAGCGCCTTGCCCTTGGTCGGGTTTTCGAGCTGCGGGATATCGACCAGCACGACATCGCCGAGCTCCTTTTGAGCGAGCATGAGCGCTGTCGTCGCGCCGGTGAAGCCAGCGCCGACCACCGTAATTTTGTTCCGTTGAATAGCCATGACTTTGACCAGCCTCCTTTGGACGGATTAAGCGGTCCCGGATGTAGAAGACGGCATCGCCCGGAGGCCGATGCCGTTCTTCTCACATACCTGGGATTTACATGTTGGCGATCACTTGGTTGGCGAACTCGGAGCATTTTACTTCGGTTGCGCCTTCCATCAGACGAGCAAAGTCGTAAGTAACGGTTTTGTTGTTGATTGCCGTAGCCATACCTTTGTAGATCAGGTCAGCCGCTTCCTGCCAGCCCAGATGCTCAAGCAGCATGACGCCGGAGAGGATTACCGAGCCCGGGTTGACGACGTCTTTGTCGGCATACTTCGGCGCTGTGCCGTGCGTTGCTTCGAAGATAGCATGTCCGGTCAAATAGTTGATGTTGGCGCCAGGAGCGATGCCGATGCCGCCGACTTGCGCAGCCAGCGCATCGGACAGATAGTCGCCGTTCAGGTTCAGCGTAGCGATGACGTCAAAGTCGGTCGGACGCGTCAGCACCTGCTGCAGCGCGATGTCAGCGATCGCGTCTTTGACGATCAGCTTGCCGGCTGCTTCTGCTTCGGCTTGCGCCTTGTTTGCAGCGTCGACGCCTTGCTCTTCTTTGATGCGGTCGTATTGACCCCAAGTGAAGGTTTGCTCAGCGAACTCCTGCTCGGCCACTTCGTAGCCCCAGTTTTTGAACGCGCCCTCGGTGAATTTCATGATGTTGCCTTTGTGTACAAGCGTCACCGACTTGCGGCCATGCTTGAGGGCATACTCGATCGCGGCGCGCGCCAGACGCTTGGAGCCTTCTGCGGATACCGGCTTGATGCCGATGCCGGACGTTTCCGGGAAGCGAATTTTGTTGACGCCCATCTGCTCCTGCAGGAACGCGATCACTTTTTTCACTTCGTCCGAGCCCTCTTGATACTCGATGCCCGCATAGATATCTTCTGTATTCTCGCGGAAAATAACCATGTCGACCAGCTCGGGACGCTTGACCGGCGAAGGTACGCCGTCGAAGTAACGGACCGGACGCAAGCAAGTGTACAGATCCAGCTCTTGACGCAGCGCAACGTTCAGGGAACGAATGCCGCCGCCGATTGGCGTAGTCAGCGGGCCTTTGATCGCAACGATATATTCGCGGATCGCAGTCAGCGTATCGGCAGGCAGCCATTCGCCATATTCGTTAAACGCTTTTTCGCCGGCGAACACTTCATACCAAGCGATTTTTTTGTCGCCGTTGTAAGCTTTCTCTACTGCAGCGTCGAGCACGCGCTTGGATGCGGCCCAGATGTCGCGGCCTGTGCCGTCGCCCTCGATGAATGGGATGATCGGCTGGTTAGGCACCTGAAGTGCGCCGTCCTTAATCGTGATTTGTTCGCCTTCCGTAGGCAATGCGTATTTTTCGAATTGAGCCATGAGTCAAATTCCTCCATATTCTTTGAATAGATTTGGGGTAGGTCCGGTTTAGCGTTCGTTGATCGGAATGTAGCGGGCGCTCGATGGTCCGGTATACTCGGCGCGCGGGCGAATGAGACGATTGTTCTCATATTGCTCAAGGATATGCGCCGTCCAGCCTGACAAGCGGCTGATCGCGAAGATTGGCGTGAACAGGTCGCGCGGAATCTTCAGCGAGGTGTAGACGGAAGCCGAGTAAAAATCGACGTTTGGCTTCAAGCCTTTTTGACCGGTGACGATCTCTTCGATCTTCACGGACATGTCGTACAGCTCCATATTGCCGGTCAGCTTGCCCAGTTCTTGGGACATCTTTTGCAGATGCTTGGCGCGCGGGTCGCCGTTTTTGTAGACGCGATGGCCGAAGCCCATAATTTTCTCTTTGTTAGCCAGCTTCTCCTGAATGATCGATTCGACGCGGGACATCGAGCCAATCTCCTCGAGCATGACCATGACCGCCTCGTTGGCGCCGCCGTGCAGCGGTCCCTTGAGCGCCCCGATCGCCGAGGTCACGCCGGAGTAGATATCCGACAGCGTAGCGACCGTCACGCGAGCTGCGAACGTCGAAGCGTTCAGCTCATGGTCGGCATGAAGCACGAGCGCCTGGTCGAGCGCTTTGACAGCGATCTCGTCCGGCTCTTCGCCGCTCAGCATATAGAGGAAATTATGAGCGATCGATACGCCGGACTTCGGCGCGATCGGCTCCTTGCCTTCGCGGATGCGCGAGAAAGCAGCGATCACGGTCGGCAATTGCGCCTGCAGCTTGATCGCTTTTTTGAGATTGGCTTCTGCGGACATATCGTTGGCCGAGGCGTCGTAGAGCGCCAGGCTCGATACAGCCGTCCGGAGCGCCGCCATCGTGTTCGTATCCTTAGGATAGAGACGGATCGCTTCGATTACTTCAGCGGGAACGCTTGCATAGGCGTCCAGCTCCCGTTGCAGCCCTTCCAGCTCGGCTTGGGTCGGCAGCTTGCCGTACCAGAGCAGATAGGCAACCTCTTCAAAGGACGCTTGCTCGGCAAGATCGTCGATATTGATGCCGCGATACGTCAGCACGCCGTCAATTATGGAGCTTATGGAGGAGGTTGTAGCCACAATCCCTTCCAGACCTTTGGTTGCTGTCATTGTTCTCTCTCCTTTAACCTCATAATTTCGCTATAGAAATCCGATTATTCGAGTTCGATTTCTTCGTCCTTTTCATCATAAAGGATTTCGACAGGGATGTGAACTATAACCCGAATAAAAAAGATTTATCGGCGCTATAAATTATTTCATTGACGAAAAATCGACTTTTATGCTATGGGGCCTGGCGATAGCTTGGCTTTCATCTCGCTCGCGTCAGTGGTAAAATGACGGAGAACAAGGGCGTTCGCACCCGAACGCTACGAATCTGTGGAGGCAACGCATGACTCAGACAAGAAACGGCATCATCGACATCGGCTCCAACTCGATCCGATTGGCCATCTACGAACAGACGGCCGCTGGCGCCACCCGCGTCATCGACGGCAGCAAGCGGCCCGCCCGCCTAAGCGAAAAAGTCGACGCTGACGGCAAGCTTCCCGAAGCAACAGTGCGCCAGCTTGTCGGCACGATCAACCACTTTAAGCTCATCTGCGACCATCAGGGCGTCCAGTCGATCCGCGCTGTCGCTACCGCCGCAATACGCAATAGCGCCAACCGCGAGGAGGTGCTGACGACGCTGACGCGCGAGACGTCGCTGCCGATCGAGCTACTCTCTGGCGAGCAGGAGGCGGAGTACGGCTTCCTCGGCATGCTCAGCACCCTCGACGTCACGGACGGCCTGCTCGTCGATATCGGCGGCGGCAGCACAGAGGTGACGTTGTTCCGGGACCGTAAGAGGCAGCGCAGTATCTCGTTCCCGTTCGGCTGCGTTAATCTGAACCGCCGCTATATGGAGGGCGGCATGCTGAGCGACCGCGGACTGGGCGAGCTGGATCGGCATATCGAGACGCTCGTCCGCTCCGAGGACTGGATCGGCGAGGCCGCCGGGCTGCCCGTCATCGGCATCGGCGGCACAGCCCGCGCCTTCGGCAAGATCCATCAGGCGAGCACCGAATATCCTTTTGCGCAGACGCACAATTACCCGATCGCCGCAGCGGAGGGTGATCGGCTGCTCGAGACGCTGCGCCGGATGCCGCTCGACAAGCGCAAAAAATTCCCCGGCCTCTCCAAGGACAGGGCCGATCTGATCGTGCCCGGTCTGGCGGCGCTGCGGGCAATCCTGCGGCTCAGCGGCGGCTCGGGCTATCTGATCTGCGGCGCAGGGCTGCGCGACGGCCTGTTCCTGCATACCGGGCTCGGACGCAGCGACATGCTCGAGGATGTGCTCTCCTATAGCATCGATAATCTGAGCGCGCTTCACCCGGAGGCGCCTGCCGCGCATATGCGGCATGTGCACCGGTCAGCGATGCAGCTGTTCGACAGCAGCACCCGCCACTATCACTATCCGCCCATAGCGAGGCGCTGGATGGAGGCGGCATCGCGGCTGTTCCGGATCGGCGCCAGCATCGATTATTACAAGTATGCCCAACATTCGTTCTATCTGATTATGAACACCCGCCTCAACGGCATGAGCCACCGCGAGATCATCCTCACGGCGGCGATCGCGTCCTTCAAGAACCGCAACAAAGCTCGCCTCGCGATCCAGCCATATGCGACCATCCTCGAACCGGATGATCTGGAGCACATCTGCCGGCTCGGCATGCTGCTGCAGCTGGCCGTCGCGCTTGATCGCAGCGAGACGCAGACGATCTCCGGCTTGCAGATCGATGTGACGCCGCCCGTCTTGACGCTGCGGCCGGTCGAGGCTGCAGGGGAGCTTGAGGTCGAGCGGCGGGAGATCGACGCGCTGGCTGGCGACTTCAAGAAGATCTGGCACCTGACGCCGGTGCTCCAGCGCTAACCCGATGGCCGATCAGCGGCGTTGCTTCCAGCTCGCGATCCGCTCCGACTCGAACTGGCTGCGCAGCGGCGGCAGTTGATTGGCCACCTGCTCATAGGCGCCGCTCGGCTGCAGCTCGCGAGCCTTCACATTGTCCTCGAGATTGAACCGCAGGATGCGGATCAGATCCTGCCGCAGCTGCGGGTCGAACACCGGACACATCAGCTCGATGCGGCGCGTCAGGTTGCGCGTCATCCAGTCGGCGCTGGAGAGGTACACCTCTTCCTCGCCGCCGTTCTTGAAGTAGGCGATACGCGAATGCTCCAGGAAACGGTCGACGATGCTGATGACCCGGATCTGCTCGCTGATGCCGATTACGCCGGGCCGCAGACAGCAGACACCGCGGATGATCAGCTCGATGCGCACGCCAGCCTGGGAAGCCTCGTACAGCTTGTCGATCATATCCTGATTAGACAAGGAGTTCATCTTGGCGATGATGCCAGCCGGTCGACCGGCCCGGGCATGCTCGATCTCACGATCGATCAGCTCGAAGAGTCGGTCCTTCAGATCGGTCGGCGCGACGGCGAAGGCTTTCCAGTCATGCGGCGCGGAGTACCCCGTCACTTCGTTGAACAGCGCCGAGGCGTCGACGCCGATGATCGGATGCGAGGTGAAGAGTCCGACATCGGTATATAATTTCGCTGTGCTGTCATTATAATTGCCGGTCCCTACATGCACATACCGGCGCAATGCCCCCTGCTCGCGACGGACGACGAGCAGGATTTTGGCATGCGTCTTTAGCCCGACGAGACCGTAGACGACATGACAACCCGCTTTCTCCAGCTGCCTAGCCCAGGCGATGTTGCGCTCTTCATCGAAGCGCGCCTTCAGCTCGACGATCACCGTCACCTGCTTGCCCGCTTCGGCAGCCGATGCGAGCGCCTGGACGAGCGCCGATTGACCGCTCACCCGGTAGAGCGTCATCTTGATCGCCAGCACATCCTCATCCTCCGCAGCCTGGCGCACGAAGTCATTGACCGGCTCGAAGGATTCATAAGGGTGATACATGAGCACATCGCGCTGGCGCAGCACCTCGAACATGTCCTCTGCATCCTCCAGCTCCTCCGGATAGACCGGCTCGATCTTCGGATAACGCAGGCTGTCGCGCCCCGGCAGCGAGCCGCTGAACTTCATCAGGAAGCTAAGGTCAAGCGGGCCGTCGATCTCGACTACGTTTTCGCCTGTCTCCAGCTCCTCGTGGAGCAGCTGCAGGGCGTACGGATGCATGCCCTTGTCGATCTCCAGGCGGACCGGCATCCCCCAGCGACGACGACGCAGCTCCTTTTCGATCTCCTCGAGCAGATCCTCCGCCCCTTCCTCATCGAGCGTCAGATCCGCATTGCGCGTCAGTCGGAACGGATGCACCGCAACCGGGATATAGCCGTTGAACAACATGTCCATATTTTTTTCGATCAGCTTCTCCAGCAGCACGTACTCAACCTTCTTACTGTTGCCCCGCCCGGGCACCTGGACGTAGCGCGTCAGGATCGAAGGCACCTGGACGATCGCGAACAGCGGCTCCTCGTCCTCCTCCTGCTCCGCATTGCGCAGCAGGACGGCCAGGTACAGCTCCTTCGTATGTACGAGAGGGAACGGCCGGCTCTGATCGACTGCCATCGGCGTCAAGACCGGGAAGACAATCTCGCGGAAGTAGAGCTCCATCGCCGCCTGCTGCGTCGCGTTCAGCTCATCCAGCTCCTTGAAGGCGATCCCTTCGCGGGCCAGTCCGCGCATCACTTCCCGATAGGTGCGATACTGATCGGTCAGCATCTGCGTCGTGCGCTTGAATAGCCTCTTCCACAAGCCCGATGGCGTATAGCCTGTAAAATCGATTTTATTATAGCCAGCCTTCAATTGATCTTGAATGCCTGCAACACGGACGCTCATGAATTCGTCCAGGTTGCTCGTCACAATGGCCAAAAACTTGGCCCGCTCCAGCAAGGGCGTAGCCGGATCTTGCGCTTCTTCGAGCACGCGCCGGTTGAACTCGATCCAGCTCAGATCGCGATTCACGTAGTGGGGTAATTGCTTCGTCATATAGGCCATGCCTCCCTGGTAGTAAGCAAACGCGGCAAATCTAACCTCTATTATCCTCCGCGATTGTTCGGGTCATGTTAATGCAATGTAAAGGCAAGGTAAACCAGACCGGCTACTAGGGCGTGTATGCAAACCCGCTCACCCGATCATAAAACCGCTCCCTCCCCCGCCCCGCATCCGGCGTTCCAGCCAGCTCAGCAAGCGTCCCCGGAAGTACGGCCTTGTAAACGGAATAACGAGCAGCAGGCCGACAAGGTCGCTAAGGAAGCCGGGAATAATAAGCAAAATGCCGCCCCCGAGCACACATAAGCCATCAAGCAGCGACAAGCCTGGGATCTGTCCTTCCTGCATGCGGATCTGGGCCTCCTGCCATACTTTGCGCCCCTCGAACTGGATCAGCAGAATGCCCACGATCGCGGTGGCGGCGATCAACAGGAAGGTCGTCCCGCCGCCGATCCACGAGGCTACCTTCAGCATCAAGTAGAGCTCCAGCGCCGGTATGATCAGGAGTAGAGCGAGCAGCCATTTCTTCATCTTATTCGCCTCCTTGACAGAGAATACGCAGCGCCGCATAGACATCGGGCAACTGCCGATCCAGACGTGTCGGACGCCAATCGCGATTGACCCACACATGACTCGTCGTCCCCTCCACCAGCAGCTCGCCGGGGCGAGCGGCGTCAGCGGCGACTGCGCTAGGCAGCTCCTCCCACGAACCGACACG